>Ga0153920_1000896_pt1 | contig 12613 bp, 11 predicted proteins | sample TSNJ004MetaG_FD_104713 | JGI IMG/M metagenome (GOLD analysis project Ga0153920, IMG submission 104713) | Attine ant fungus gardens microbial communities from New Jersey, USA - TSNJ004 MetaG | ecosystem: Host-associated > Fungi > Mycelium > Unclassified | place: USA: New Jersey, Brendon T. Byrne...
GTAGAGTTTACCCATCTGATGCCGGGCATAGGGATAGCCCTGCTCAGCCATTTTCCGCATCTGCTCCACGGCATAATCGCGCTCGTCCAGCGGACAGCTTTGGTCGTGGATGGTATCCCGCATCCGCCGGTAATACTCCACTGTGCGATAGACATTCTCCCGCTCGTCCAGCGTCTCCGCCGACTCATCCTCAAAGGAAATCGTACCAAGGCGAACGCGCTCCGCCTCTTTGATGACGGCATTCTTGATGGCGCGGAACTCCTTTTGCCGGGACAGGGGCAGACGGCGTACCGCTTCGCCAGTATAATAGCTTTGCACCTGCCCCTGCAGCTCCAGCCATTTTTCATAGCACTCGGACACCACCGGAAGCCGCTCCATCTGATCGACGATGCTGTCCACCAGCGCCTTGACCGGCTTCGGCAGATAGCCGTATTGCTTTTTGCCGCCGACCGTATCCAGCCTCTGCGCCAACTCCAAGATGAGCCGTTCCGCATCCGGATGGTCGCATATGCCCTGCGCCATCTGCCCGGTCAGCTCCAGCATAGCCCGGCGCGCCTCGCGCACCAGCTCATCGCGCGAGACACTTTTCTGTTCGTAGAGATGCAGCATCTCCTGTTTGAAGATATCATTTGTGAGTTTGGAGCGGATGTGGCGGATGCCGTCCTGATTCAGATAGCCCTGCTTCGGGTCGGACGACCACACCATCATGTGAACATGGGGATGCCCGCTCTCGTCGTGGAAAGCAGCGTACCATCGGAAGTTCTCCGGAGGGATACGCATGGCCGCCGCAATCTCACCCCGGTGTGCGCGGAGCAGGTTTCGCCACGCGCCGGCACTGTCGTAGCCAAGCCTTGTCGCGTCTTCCCGCTGCAGGGAGATAATGTGCGTCCACACATTGCCGGTGTAGACGTCCAGCTCCCCCATGGCCTTGTCCAGATCGACGGCGTCATCCTCGCCGAACAGGCCGTGGGAGCCCAGCCGCTCCGCGCGTGGGCGGGTCGCAATGTATTTCATATACACATCCGAGCGGCCCGCCGCGGCCCAGTTCAGTTCCAGCGCGGCGGTGATGAACGTGGAGGCGTGGGCTTTCGTCGGTTCGGCGCTCCAATCCTCGTACTCGAACAGCTCCTTTGTTTCGGGGAAATCTTTTATGAGGGAACGGATGAGTCGTTCTTGGCGCTTTGTCGCCGGGCGGTCATCCGCAACGATTTGCACGTTTTCGCGGGTGGCAATGTACTTCATGTACCCGCTGACCGTGCCGCTACCGCCGCACTTGAGATAAGGACTTTTGAGGATAAGCTTTGCCATCAGCCCTCACCCGTATTTCGCGCGATGCTCTCGAAGGACAGCCGGCCGTTGGTCTGCTTGACGTTTGCGATGCTGCGTCCGCGCTGGCGGCGCATATATTCCTCGTCCAGCTCAAAGCTGGTCGCGATGATGTTCATTGCCATGTCCTGCTCCACGGTCTGCTTGAACAGCAGGCTTGCCATTCTGTCCTCGAACATCCCGAGCCGTCCCTCGATGAGCGACTTGACGGCCGCGGGGAGGAACGCGCCGGCGTTGTTGGCGCTGAGATAGTCGAGATAGAAACCTACCGCGTTTTCAATAAAGGCTGTGATACTGCGGCTGCCGTCCTCGCGATAGCGGCGCTCCAGCTCCTCCTTCTTTTCCGGTGGCAGATAGAACGCGAATTTCACTTTTGGGCTCATTTTGACCTCCATTTCCGGGTTTGACCCCTGTATAATGCCTGTGACTGTGCGGTCTTGGCGGGATATGACCGCAAAAGCCGTTTTCTCTTCTGTTTTTGACCCCGATTCTGGCACCCCTCAAAACGCCCGCACTGCGGGCGTTTGTGGCCGGACTGAGCGCCGCTTGTGGCGCCAGTCCTTTATCCCGCTTTTTCTTTCGCACGTTCATAGGCTGTCAAAAGAAGCGGTTTCGGTGCTTCGGGAGGGAAGATTTGCATGTATTCCTCCATGCTGTCGGCCAGCCCCAGTTCCCAGAACCCCATGAATTGAAAGAGATGAAATACGGCTCTGCGGTTCGCCAGCTGAAGCTCGGCGCGTCGATTGAGGATGAATTCCTTTTGTGCCGCTGTGAGCCGCTCCGGATTCCCGCCAGCGGAAAACAATCGGATGTCTTCTTCGGCAAGCTGTTCTCCATGGTACTTGTTATAGGTGTGCCGGACATAAGCGACGAGGTCGCGAGTCTGTTCCGCCGTCCAGTGAATATCGCTGTCGATGACGGTATCAAGAATTTCTGTAATCATGCGCTTCTCCCTTCGCCTTCCGCAGAGGCTTTATACTTGTTGTCTGCGTCTTGATGATTTATTTCCTCACCAGCTGCTGTGCCCTCCCGGTACTCCGCACGGGGCACGGGACGCGGGAGCGGCGGCAGGTCGAGGATATAGTAGGTGTTGTTGGTCTGGCGGCTCTGCCCGCGATGATCATCGCAGTAGGTCGCCACCCTGCGGATGAAGCCGCGCCGCTCCAACTCGTCGATTGCGGCTCGCGCCGCATTCTTGGAGCAGCTGCAACAGGCGGCGATGGTTTTCATGCTGGGCCAGCACCGCTCCTTTTGTCCCGCGCGGGAGACGAGATAGCTGTACACCGCCAGCTGGATCGGTGTCAGGCCGTAGCAGAAAACCGCGTTGCTCATTTTGAAAAAGCACTCGCCCGGAATACTCATACGTCGCCTCCTCCCTTCGTTTTCACTGTGCCGTATATGACGGCGATTCTGTTTGCATTCATTTCGATAACCTCCTTCTGCTTGATATGACAAAGCTCCCACGGAAAAATTGTGGGAGCAGTATTCATATTGCGTATTGGAGGTTTTGCTGGTAAAATATTCTTATCGGAGGTGAGGGAATGCCGCAGACGAGATACAGGATTTATGAGCTGTCCGCGAGAGCGGTTTTGAGCCATGCCGCGAAAGAGGACGGCAGTTATTCCATTCACCTCAGCCGGGCCGCAACCGAGAAGTGCAAGGCGGCCGCCGCTCTGCATGAGCAGGACGGCAACGCGCTGTTCTTCCAAACCATGTGCGTGCTGCGCGGCAATGAATACAGCGAACACACGGGCAACACGCTGATCACCGATCTTTCCGACATCATTTTCTACATGGACTTCTCGGGTATCTTTGACCGGAGAGGTGCACAGGGCAAGCAGCTCATCCGTCAGCAAAAGGCGGAGGCCATGTTCCGCCCCGAAGGTGTCTCGCTGGATTTGGGTTCCGGGGAGTACCGCTATCTCGCCTTTGAGCGCTCGGGCAGCATGAGCCGGCAGGCGCGACTTTCTTTCCTGCGGGAGGATTTTTATGATGCTGTACGGCGCCGCATCATGATGGACATGAAGATCGGCAACTGCCAGCTAAGCAAGCTCTACGCCTACAACGGCTTAATGCTCTCCAGTGGTGTGCGCATTGACGACATCGGTATCGACAAACCCCATCGGGTCATCGTTATCGACAATCCGGTGCGCACTGTATACGGTACGAATGTCATCACCGTGGAGGATGACGGAACGCAAAACAGCATACGCAAATATCATCGGACAGAAAAGAGCGCCGATATCGACATCACCTGCTTTGACGGTGAGGGACTGATCTCAAAGGAATACACCGCCATGGTGGATAAGGCGCTTTGCGAAGCAAATATCCACACCTCGTTTCAGATTCGCCTGCCGTACATCAAGGGAATGTTGCATAAGGTGGATTTCAAGGATTTCCTGCGCAGTGCCGGTACTAAGGCGATAACAGATCTCTGGGGCGAGACGCATCGGGTACAGGATGTGGATGTCATTCTCACTAAGAGTATGTTTAAGGGCTGCGGCTGGCTGAAGGACAGCGGCATGACCTGGGCGGACTATTGGAACGCTTTCCGTCGCTATCGCCACGCCCTGTATATCACCAATGTCAGCAAGGAAAAGCCGGAGGCGTTCACAGAGTTAAACTACCAATTTCTAACCACCGTCTCCATTCAGGCGGAGGAGTTCCGTCCGGCCGACCTGCCGGCTGGCTGGACTCACAGCCCGCAGGAGGACGAGCGCCACTGGCTCACCAAACAGACCGAGCTGCAATACTACAATTTCTGCGCCAATGAAAGCTTTCGATGGGAGTATTTTTTAGAGAAGCTTGGGCAAATCAGCTTTTGGGAACGACCACGGGGCAGAGATCAGATTCTTGCCGCTGTTTTGAAAAAGAATCCGCGTTTTATCGCGGAGCCGATTTATGCAAAACGGCTGGAGGACGAAGCGGAAAAAGTTTTGAAGCAATACGAAGTCGGCCGGCTGATCGTGGCCGGAGATAATCGGTATCTGTCCGGCGATTTGCTGGATTTTCTGATTCAACTGATTTCTCTGGGTAAAAATACCGGGCCCTCAGAATCATCCTTTAAGATGGCCGCACTTATGCAGGAAGCTGAAAGCATTGAATTCTATGCGCCGGGTGCGGCATATGAAAAGAACGACCCGTGCACATTGCTTCGCAATCCGCACATAGCCAGAAATGAAGAAATGCAGCTAAGCCCCGGTAATGCGGATGGAACACTGCTTGAGAGATATTTCGGCCAATTAACGGATGTGGTTATGGTTAGTTCTCGTACGCTTGCGGCAGAGCGAATGGGCGGTGCGGATTTCGATGGCGATATGGTCAAGACGATCTCAGACCCTTTGCTGAACGTTTGCGTTGATCGAAACTTCAGTTTTGAAAAGAGACGTACTTTTCCCAAACGGCACAACATCCCTCTTTTAATGATACCGACGGTGGAACCTCAGATCTGCGACGCCAACGATTGGCATGCCCGTTTTGAAACGGTGCGCAATACCTTTTCCTCCCGCGTCGGTCAGATCTGCAATGCCGCCCTTGACCGCAGCATCATCGCGTACAACGAAAACTCGGACGCGGAGGAGCGTCAGCGCTGCCGGGAAGAAACCGAAACGCTCGCCATCCTCACGGGCCTGGAAATCGACTCGGCCAAAAGCGGCGTCAAGCCCGATCTCGACGAGTATCTCACAAAAAAGACCGTCAAGCGCAGCGCATTTTTGCAATACAAAAACCTAATCGAGGCTTCTGAGACACGGCGGGCGTGGTATGAGCCGACCCATGCTGAGAGGATTAAAGCATTTTTCAGGAAGGTCGATTGGGACAAGGTCGACTCCAACGTGGAGCGGCTGCCGTATCTGGCACAACAATTAAAGAAAAACACATCGAGAATAAAGCCAAAGCCCGCGGCCGACAGCGAGCTCTTTACCTTTGCGCAAAACGAGCATTGGAAGGAGGAGTTGGACGAAACAGTTCTTTCCGCAGTGTCCGCACTTTTGAAGGACTATGAGGCGTGCCTCTCCCGCATCCGCGCCTGCCGCGTGACCGCCAAAGATAAGCCGAGGAAGAATGATATTAACCGCGTCCTGTATGCCAGGGGGCAGGAAGAGCAGGTTGATTCGGATGAGCTGTACGCGCTCTTTCAGAACCTGCCTCCGGAGAGGATTTCCGCTCTGCGCCAGGCGATGCAGGATCAGTCCTGGCACTTCATGGACGAGCAAGCCCGTGAGGCGTTTCTTCTTACCCAGCTCCCGGAAGCTGAATTCATAGATTACTATGATCTGCTTACGGATTTCCGCTTCAGCGGCTACCGTATTCTCGGCGACCTTGTCTGTGACATTGACGATGAGAACACGGCACATAAACGGAAGCGGCTTTCCCGAGAAAGTGATTCCATAGCCTTCACCACAATGATGCGCTCGTATGCGGACAGGCCGTTCTCCCGGACCTACCGGGAGACAGTCGCGGAAACGTGTCGCAAGCTGCTTGACATGATCGTGAGGTCGGATATCGCCGTGCGGTATGTGGTCGCGCTGGGAAAGCGCAACCTGCTATGGGAGCTTCTGATCGATCAGGTGGAGCAAAACGTCTTAAGCAGGGAGGTGCGCCATGCTGAATGAATGGGAAGAATTCAAGGCTTATACCCAAAAAGTCGAGTACATCGCCACGAGCAAAGGTGACACCACCTACCTCGGGCGGTTCACCTTTGACACAATTCTCAGGTTTGAAGGCATAGCGCGAATACTGACGATCATCGCGCGGGGTTATCTCTTTCACGAAAAGGATGGAGCGGTTAAGCAGGGCGATCCCCGCGGGCAGATCGACGCGGCTCGCCGTGCGCTGTGTGCCTGGTGCAGCATTCCGGACAGCAAAAAAGCCATTCCGAAGGAGGAATGGCGGGTCCAAACGGATTTTCCGGATTTGCACGATGAGTTCCCGGCGCTTGTTGATGAGCACGACGGCGGATGGTTTTACCGTCATGTCCACGCCGTGGCGGACTTCATGCTGAAAAATCAGAGCAATGTGAGAGAGCCCTCCCTTAAAAAGGCGGAGAATATACGGAAAAAGTTTGACGTTGCGTGGCGGAACAAGGTCTTTCAGTATCAGATTCGGATTTTTTCACCGAAGACCAAGGGTGCGTGGACGCTGCGTTTTGACGATGTGATCGCCGATGCGCTGGAGCTCGGCCCCCTGCGGCGGATGGAAGCGGAATTATCACCGGAGCTCATGGCGAAAATTGAAGCGATCACATCTAAAAATGTTCCATCAGAGGTTATCTGTACGCTGATTGTCTATTACACAGCCAACAAATCGGAGGACAGCGATTGGGTCGTTCTTCCCGTAGCCAATTTTGATGCCTATTTCGGCGACACCAACTTCGGGCGCAAGTATCTTTCAAAAATCCCGAAGGAGATTATCGAGCGGCCAGACTCCGGCTTCGGCGTGAGCCGGTACCGGGTGATGCCTGCGTATTTGCCGTAAGCAAACGGGAGCCGTGTTTCACGACTCCCGGCTGACCATATCTATGGGTGTCTGAAGCGGCCAGTCACCCTTACCCCATGATACCCACCATTTTGTTGATGTCGCCATCGCCACAGCCAACCATGCCGTCGCCCATACTGCCGATTTTGTTGCCGTTTTCGTACATGTCCCCAGCATAAATTGCTTCGTTTGGCTCGTCGCTGCACTCAATCCAGCCGAAGCCGAGAAAATACACCTGCTTTTGCCCGTCTACAATACGGGTGTCTCCCATTTGCGGGGATGCGGTACGTGATTCTGTGACTGACGCAATCTGCCGGGGCTGCTCTGTGAGCTCATCCTCTAACTTCTGTGCCGACGTTTCCTCTTCTGGTATTTCCGCAGTATCACCACAAGGCGGTGTCTTTTCCGCTTCGGTCGATTGAACTGCAACGGGTTTAAGGGCTTCGATCGGCGCCGCCAGCGGCGGCGGCTGAACTTCGGCGATTTGCGCCGTCACGTCGGGCATCTGTGTTTCGGCGGGTACTTCCCCCTCCGCGCCGTGACGAGGCCACACAGGGGCACGCAGCGCGGCACACGCCGCGATTATAGCGATTCCTGCCGCAAGCTGTTTTTTCATTTCGTTTCCTCCTCCCGAAATACGGAACAGGCGTTCAACTCTGGCCTCCCGGCCGGCGTTGAACGCCTGTTGTCATTGTAGTGATTCAGTTCGATTGACAGCCTCCACGCCAGCTTGAACCCGCAGATGAAGCTGTCCAGCGAGAGTTGCCCCGCGATGCTGTCCTTTGCATCAATAATTCGCAGCACCAGTTTCCGCTCCGGCTTCTCCAGCCGATCAATGAGCAACCGGTGATTGTCTTCTGCCTCTTGTTTCAGCTCCGCCGCCTCCGGGGGCGTGTAGAAACTATCGTACAACGCTTTAAGTATCTCATCCATGTGCTTCGCCTCCTTGTAGCACAAACATATACCACAAGTCGGCGGGAATAGCTACTGAAAGATTCTGAGAGTATTTCTGTGGCCACAAATGCAATCATATTATTACTCATGCCCATTTAGTTCAAATTCACTAACCAGGAAAATCAACTAAGAGCTGAGCAGTTTCTTTATCGAACTGAATTGATTGGCTTATTTTTTCAGGGGTTTCCCGATCTGCTCGTCCATAAGTATCCAAATGCACATATTTTTCTCTTCCCATTTCAAAAACGGTATATGTGCTATAAACCTTTTCGTGGACTGTATTGCGTTGCTTCTCAATTCTCTTGATATTATCAAGGTTTATCTGCACCATCGTTATATCCCCCATTATGTTGGCCGCCCTCTTTGATTTCTGTGCATAAGATGCGGAGCCGCTCGTCTGCATGAGATTTTCTTAACTCACATTCCCAAACAATAATTATCCTCCACCCGGCTTCCATGAGCAATGCGATATTTCTTTTATCTCGTTCAACATTTCCAAGTATTTTTTGTCTCCAATATTCTTGGTTTGATGAGGGCCAAACAAAACGTTCACAATCATGTTTATGCCAAAAACATCCATTTACAAAGATAACAGTGCGGTATTTTGATAAAACAATGTCCGGACAACCGGGTAGCTTACGCACATTTTTCCGATAACGGAACCCCTTAGAAAAAAGGTGTTTCCTTACCATATCCTCTGGCTTAGAGTTTTTGCTTCGAATGCGCGACATATTAAAACTGCGAATTTCAGGTGAATGATTATCTGCCATCTTTCTTGTCTCCGAGGAGCTGCAGCACCTGAACAGCAATGGCTTTCGCCAGCATTGGCGGCACCGCATTTCCAACTTGCTGATATTGTGAGTCTTTGACGCCCTTAAAAATGAAACTATCTGGGAACGTCTGCAGGCGGGCCGCCTCTCGGATACTAAGCGCCCTGTCTAATAACGGATGTACCCACATAGATTTACGAACATTAACAACCGTTCCACTGGGTTCATCGTACTTTAACCGCAGATAAATTGTATTTTGTGTTCTTTTGGTATCTGTATATGTTAATTTTAATGCATCATCCAAACTATGAAAATTTTGCCCAGGCTTAAGTGCTCTGAATCGCTCCATTGCCGTCTCCTGAGTTTCAGTTATGATATGGTTATGAAGGACATCGGAATCACGAAGCTCCGCAAGCAACGTATTTTTCTGCAATTCAATCGGTTCCAGCTTTCGTGGGGGTGTAGTGACATTATAGTATGTTGGGACGTTTTCCAAGTCGGAAATCGCATCCCGCACTGTACGATATGTTTCCGATTTATATGTTCCTTTAGGAAGCATCGCTTTATGTCCGTTCTTCGTGCCAATTACAATATAGCGCTCACGTTTCTGTGGCGCTCCAAAATCCGCGGCATTAAGAACGCCAGGCTGTATATCATACTCGTAAGGCTGAGCACTCAGCACCTTTTGAACATATTCAAACACGGGGAACGATGATACTTTTGCGTAAATCCCTTTCTTCGTAATAAACTCTTCTACGACAATTTCATTTTCATGCAGCTCTTTATAGTGTTTATACATGCGCTGCAGCATCAGGGGTTGTTCAATTGCGGTCAGTAATTGTTTTTCATCCGCCTCTTTCTCCAGATATTTATCAATCATTATCGCCATATTAAAGCTGGCATGTATAGCCACGGCATCCGAATCCCCATCGGCAATCAAACACTTACAAAAAGATTTTAGGCGATTTTTGTGTTTTTCAGTACCTTTTATGAGTTTAGAGTAGTTATTTCGTTGGCGGTATAATACATTAATTGCGATGTAGTCCTTATCATCCCAGAGATAATTATCAAAATCATCGAGTGTGTCCGTTAGAGCCTTTGGGTCATCCGGGCAAAACTTTTCTGAAAGAAGCTCAAGCTCATCCTTCCTTAAACTAATACTTAACTTGTCGATCAGATAAGAATCCTTTGACGAGTAGTAAAATCTATGGGCTTCTGACCGAAGCATACTCACATTTTCCATTACAAAAACCTGAGGCTGCAGTTCACAAATTGCATGTACATACTCTTTCACCAGGCTATTATTCATACTGATGGTTTGCGCCTTCTGACGATTTGCATTAGAAAAGCCCTGGCAAGGGGGGCCGCCGATAACGACATCAATATCCCCAAACTCTTCACGAAGCTCTCCATAGTCTATATTGCAAACATCATCCATTACTTTTACCCCAGGATGATTGGTGTGATAGGTTAGTTTTGCGTTTTCATTATTTTCAGCAGCCGCAACAATTTGAAAGCCTTCTGCCTGCTGAAATCCTAAGCTCAATCCACCTGCGCCAGCGAATAAATCGAGCACTTTGTATTTGTCCATACACTCTTCCTTGTCTGCGATAACTGATTTTTATTTTTGAGGAAATCCTTCCTGAATGGCCTTTGATCTAAGATTAAGTATATTTTTACACTGTCGTTCATCCGGGAAATAACCAGCAGAAATTCTGGCAGCATATTTAAGCGCTCGGAGTTCTGCCTCTGTCGCCAAGCGATGACTCTTTACCCACACGTCGAGTCTTTTCCAATAATCTTCGCCCAGCTCCAGAACCTCTTTTTGTGTGTCAATGGTGTTTTCAATTTTTCTTTGCTCACGAGCTTCTTTTCGGGTAGCGCTATGTTCCTCGTATCCGGTCATGATGGATTCAAGTTCCGCAAGTGGCTGCATAGCAATCTTTTTTATATTTTCCCAACAGGCAACCTGCTTACACCACTGGGTTACGTTCTCTATCGGTCGGTTAGAAGTTGTGATTGAGCAATAGACTTGCTCTGTAATCAAGGCCATTTGCTGCATCAGCACATCCGGACATCTCTGTTTTTGCCATATCTGCTGCAGATCCAATGCTTTTTGCGGATACCATAAGCCAATCATATAATGCAACAAAGAAATAGAATAAGCAACTATATTCGCTTTATAGCCTTTCTCATACCAGGGTTGCTTGGGAATAATTTTATCGGTTTCCCGATAAAGAATTACCAATGCGATAGCTTCCTGAAAATAATTATCATTAAAGTCATCGCGTTTAGCTTCCCATTGGGCTTCAGTTCTCTTAGCAAACTCGCCGAAGTTTGTTTCTGCACCCTTGCTCACCAAATGCGGATACTGATCCCAGGCACTAAGTACTTTCGCGAGATCTGTCTTCGTTATAACCTGATCTTTTGGATTCTGTGTTGCAAACTTCTTTTCTTCGGCCTTTGTCATATGCATAGTGGCCTGAATATACTGTCCGCGGGCACGCTCATAAAACCAATGTGTTTCATGTTGGGCGCCATCCTTAGCTGGCGCAAACTTTCTGCGTGAAATCTGCTCCATTCGCACATGGTATTCATGAGTCGAAAAAAAGTCTGCTGGATTAATTTTATTTTGGCTATTGGCACTTTTGGAAATAATAGGAACAATTGAGCCCGCTAAGCCAGGATCCACCTTTGTCAACTTCATCAAAACGGAAACTTTGGAGAGGTCGGCATCATTGGACCGTCTTGCTGCAGAAAGCGTTGCCGTGGTCTGACCGCCATTTACAATTTGAAGATCCTTTGCGTATATTAATTTCCCATCTTTGACAACTGCATCGGTCGCAGTAGCTGCAAGGCCATTGTTATAGACGAAAAACCGATCGGGCTCATTCAATACAGTATTTCTAATCTGTGTATTAACACCACGTTTTCCTAAAAATGAACGTACATTCCCCTCTAAAAGGCGGCTTTTATAGTCATCGTATAGATCCGCAATGACACTTCCAGGAACAGTGCAGATATAGCTGACGCATTCATCGCTTTCGCTTGATATATTTGCGGCCAGGCATGGAATGCCGCCGTCAATATACGAGGTGAAGTTTATCTCAATTTCCTCTCTGCCTTCTCCCGAAGCAAAAATTCTATGGAATCGCGGCATATCCCAAATACGATATTCGACCTCAATACCAAGTATTGGTTCAGCCGAAAGCACGTTGGTTCGTTTCCTTACAGGCTCTTTTCCCCGTGTCTTTTGTACTGGATCAGAAAGGACGGCCCTTTCACTTAGGGCCATATCAGTAAGCAACAGGACCACAAATTTTGATATATATTCTTTCTGCTCCTGAATGTAAGAAGCAAGATCATAGGCTTCAGTGCTTATCTCAATTTTCTTCGCGAGGTCATGCTCTAATGAATTGAGTGCGAAGGCTCTGCACCTTTCAAGAGTAGCTCTTGCGTCGCTTCCCTGCAGAATCTCACATTCCTCGTCGCCGGAATAAGACGCGGTTAAAAGATAAAACACACCATCGTGGTCGTCATATGCATACCCATCGACCCTTAAGCTGGTATTCCGGTAGCCAGAGCCCTGAAAGTAACAAGGGGTGTATTCAGGCAGAACATCACCTTCGAATAATTTCAAAGCACAGATTTTCACGAAACTGGCCACAGTTCCATTTGCTTCACTTTCTTCTGTAGCCCTCGTATCTTCCAGAAAATCTTTCCTATACTCTTCAAAGCTCTGCATATGTACCTCCTATTCAGTGCGCCACGGCTGCAGTGCAGAAATATTTAATGCATATTCGCCGCTGCCGATTGCCAAATGGAGTTGACTCCTTCTGATTCTTGGGAAGTCGTCCTCTACATGATATACTTCAAAACTATTAACAACAAAAGAATCATCTGTGCGCTCATCTGTCTCGTCATATCCACTGAGGGTTAGTCTGACATGTAGAGTGGACAGCGCATATTCATCTTCACTGAGATCCTCTTCAATAGCCTTCACAAGTGTGTTCAGCGTTAATGCATTGGGATCAGCTTCAGATGTTTTTTCCAACCGGCAGACAATCAAATTGCCTGGCCTATCAATA
>Ga0153920_1000899_pt1 | contig 12605 bp, 12 predicted proteins | sample TSNJ004MetaG_FD_104713 | JGI IMG/M metagenome (GOLD analysis project Ga0153920, IMG submission 104713) | Attine ant fungus gardens microbial communities from New Jersey, USA - TSNJ004 MetaG | ecosystem: Host-associated > Fungi > Mycelium > Unclassified | place: USA: New Jersey, Brendon T. Byrne...
CTCGTGTCAATGTCATTTCCATGTGCAGGGGCATGCCTTTGGATTCCGTCAGGTAAGGCAGGTTTATTTGGGCGCTTACCGCTGACGATAAATCTATTTTTACCTGGGCCGCCGCTTCTCGTAAACGCTGCAAAGCCGTGGTATTGCCGGAAAGATCAATTTTATGCTGGTTTTTAAATTCTTGGATAAGATAATCCACAATACATTGGTCGAAATCGTCTCCTCCAAGATGGTTGTTTCCAGCGGTGGCTAATACCTCTATAACGCCTTCCTTGATGTCAAGTATCGAAACGTCAAATGTTCCTCCGCCCAGGTCAAACACCAATATCTTTTGAGAAGCCTCTTTGTCGACTCCGTAAGCCAGAGCGGCAGCGGTAGGCTCGTTGATTATGCGCCGAACGTTAAGACCGGCGATTTTGCCCGCGTCCTTGGTAGCCTGACGCTGGGCGTCGGTAAAATAAGCAGGCACCGTAATGACCGCTTCAGTTACGGTCTCGCCCAGATAAGCTTCCGCGTCCCTCTTGAGCTTTTGCAAGATGATCGCCGATATTTCCGGCGGTGTTAATGTCTTTTTATCAATCTTTATTTTATGTTCTGTTCCCATTTCACGTTTTATGGAGCGGATAGTCCGGCTGCTGTTTGTTACGGACTGTCTTTCCGCCACCTGGCCCACAAGACGTTCCCCGCTGTTCGTAAAAGCAACTACGGAAGGGGTCGTGCGGTTGCCCTCGGCGTTGGGTATGATAACAGCCTTGCCGCCTTCCATAACGGCGACGCAAGAGTTTGTCGTACCTAAATCAATTCCAATTATTTTTCCCATTTATGTCCTCCTAACACGCGCACATACGGCAGCAAAACACGCCCACCACTTGCATCAGCCACAGATTTACCAAGGTCCTGCCCATAGTCGACATATCGAAGCCATGTCCCTGGCCATATTGGCGGTATTCATAAATACCTTGTTCAAACCGGTTAAGCAGCGATTGGTAATCCGTATTATTTGGATCCAGGCGCACCGCTTCCCTTGCGTGGTTAAGGGCCGTTATTCGGTTTCCGGTACCGGCGTTGGCGAGAGCGCTGTAATAGTACCAGGCGGCATTCCTCTCATGTATGCCTGCCAGTATTTGGAGAGCCTGCTGATATTGCCGGTTCATGATATAAGTGGCGGCAAGCTGCAGCTGTGAATAACCAGCGTTCTGTTGTTCCCATCTTCCGCCGTAAAACCCTCCAAAGGGGCCGTTGTTTCCGAAAATATCTTCCCAGTTGTCTCCAAAGGGGCTTCCCCAGCCGTAATATCCGCCCTGGCTCTGCTGCTGCCTCTGCTGCGGTCCGTATGTGCCGTCGGCCTGTTCATATTTGACGCCGCCATGCTTATTAGATTTAATATGCTCATAGGCAGCGTTGATTTCCTGCATCTTTTTTTCCGCGTTCTTATTCCCCGGGTTTATGTCGGGATGATATTTTTTAGCCAGCTTCCTATATGCCTGAGTGATTTCTTCTTCTGAAGCGGAAGCGCTTACGCCGAGTACTTTATAGGGGTCTTCCATCATAACATTCCTTTCTTTCGCTGCCGCGCTTAAGCCGCAAGGTCATTTTGCTTTATCGTTTCAAATACCGCGTCCATACGCCGGAGTAAAGAACATTGCGAAGTATTGGCAAGTCGCGTTCAAGAGGTAAATTTTCAAACTCACCGGTACATTCGCTCATGAGCATATCCAGCATTGGCTTAAAATTTGTATCCGTTTGCGCAATCAGCGGATTATACCGCTCCTTCCTGATATCCGCCTTTAAATCGTTACTGGCGTCCAGCAGGTATATAAAACGTCCAAGCGCCGCTCCCATGCGTCTGAGAGCCGCCGAAAAGCTGTCCTCCTGCATGACAAACACCTCTCCCATCAATACTCCGAAGCAATTGGCGGGTTTGTCCGGATTCAGCTCGTTATCTTTTTCCATTTGCCCAAGCTGCTCCATGCATTCAGATATGGCGGTATACTGCCGGGGCCAGCGGTCTTTTGCCATTGACCTCCCTTGCTCCAGCGATTTGCTTTTTCTTCGGGCCCGGGCATTACGGTCATCATTCCAATCGTCCAGATATTTATAATAGGCAAGGATAATATTCATATCGGCTGCGTATTCAATCACCGCGGACGAGATATAAGCTCCTTTGCGAAGCGGATGAAGCCCGCAGCGCTTAAAGCTCTCAGCCTCCTCCGTATGATATAGGGAAGAAAGCAGGATGGCCACAAAGGTCATATCATAGGTAAGAGCGGCCCGGCCGGGGTTCCCGTATTGCCTGTTAAGCCGCCGGCACAGGCCGCAATAAACAGATTGGTACCTGGCTTTATCCTCTCTCTGCATTGTTCTTGAATCTGCTGTGATATACCCAAACACCTTGCTAGCTCCTCCTGATAAATTTATTTTGGCATACAGGGCAGGTGATTTCTATTTTTCCTTTCCCTCTTGGTATGCGGATCGTTTTTCTACAGGATACGCATTTGTAAAACCGGTGTGTTTTCCGCTGCGTAAAACGGTTTTTTTTGCTGGAAAACCATCCTGTCAGCTGGTTTCGCTTTCTCATAAACGCCGCGTTTTCATTGGACCGGGCATATGTATTCCTGCTGAAGATCCTGAAATAATTTATAATAATGACTACCAATGCAAACGACGAAGCCTGCGGCAAGAGAAAGATACCTGCTACTAAAACAAAGAGAGTTACAAAATTCAAAAATCTGCTTAGCTCGTCAACCCCATATCTTCCTGCCATAAACCGTTGAAGCCGTTCTCTCATAATAATTTTCTCCCTTCAAATAACTGCGAATTGTGCTGGCCAGCGATGGAAGCGACCCTTTTTGTGATACGCAAATACTCGGCCGCGTCCTGTTCTCCCAGCTCAAGCAGAAGTTTTTTTAAGCTCTCCAATATGCTTTCACGGCATGACTTAGCGTATGCCGCTCCCTTGGGCGTGATATACACATTAGTTTTCCGATGGTCATCCATATCTTTTCTGCGTATGACCCATCCTTTTCTCTCCATGCTGTTAACAGCGGCGGCTATTCTGGCGGTACTCGTTCCCATTGCCTCACTCATTTGACCTGGCAGGGCGTAGCCGTTTGATATGAGTAAATAATTTAATAGAAAAACCTCACCCTTGGAGAAATCGTTAATGGTTTTCGCCGGGGTATTATGCGGAATCTCCTCTATAGCGCAAAGTAATTCATTTGCCAGTTCATTCAGTTTCATTTTAAAAACCCCTTAAGTGGTTCTTTGAATTGTATAGCTAATAATGTTAGGTATTATGCTTGATATCATCATGTACGTTGATTAAAAGTGTAAGTCTTATGATGCACTGAGTCACTACCGTAATTGCATCTCAGCTATTCTATAATCTTCAATTCCATTGCCAATAACATCGCAAAATGTGTTACTTTGTAAGTATTGCTTTAATCTGATTTATATGGTAAATTATGTTAATAGTGGAAAAGCCTAATTACAAACTAAAAGATGCTCAGATGAGAATTATCCACAATATGAGGGAGGTTTAATTTGTTAAGATCTATAATAAGCGTAATAGGCGAATTCGTTTTCTATTATCCAATTATAATGAGCTTAGTTTGGATGATTGGCGGAATTTTATATTACAACCGCATAAAAAAACGCAAAGCCAGTAACAGTGAAAGCCCCGTTTTGGACGACCAGCCGTTTGTATCCGTACTTATTCCAGCGCGAAACGAGGAGGTACATATTGAGGATACAATCAGAAGTATACTTCACAGCGATTATAAGAATTTTGAGATAGTCGTAATAAATGACGCCAGCGGCGATAAAACGGAGGAAATAGTTAAAAACATCTCGCAGGAAAGTGAAAAAGTTCGCATACTGAATCTGCGGGAAAACATGGGCAAGGCAGCGGGCCTTAATTATGCTATGCTGGCCAGCAAAGGAGACATTATTGTTACGATAGATGCGGACTGTTTGCTGCGGGAAGACTGCATATCATGGATGGTCTGGCATTTTTTGAAGTTTCCTAGAGTTGGCGCCGTTACGGGCAATCCCAGAATCAAGAACGCCAACCAGCTGTTGACGCACCTGCAGGCTTTGGAATACTCAAATGTCATCGGGCTTATTAAAAGAACACAAAGGATGCTTGGCAAGCTTCTTACGGTATCAGGCGTGGTTGCCGCTTTCCGCAGGCAGGCGCTGATAGACGCCGGACTGTGGAGCGAGGATATGCTTACGGAGGATATAGATATCAGCTGGAAGATTGAGCAGCATTTTTGGGACATAAGGTATGAGGAAAAAGCCTTGTGCTGGATTATTGCCCCGGAAACGGTCAGCGGATTGCTCCGGCAGCGTGTGAGATGGTGCGCTGGAGGCGCTCAGGTTCTGAAAAAACACTGGAAAGTCTGGAAGGACTACAGAATGCGGAGAATGTGGCCCTTATACATAGATTATTTTTTAAGTATTGCATGGGCGTATGCATTTATAATGTGCATTATTCTTTGGACGATCCGGTTGATATCCGTAATCGCCATATTCGGTGCAGAGTTTGAGAGCCCGCTTCCGTTCTGGAGAGGGTTCGTGATTGCGACGGTATGCCTGGTTCAGTTTGTTGTAAGCGTCTGGTTGGATAGGAAGCAGGACAAGGAAATTGTAAAAAGCTGTTTTAACGTTATATGGTATCCGATTGTTTATTGGATTTTGCAGACAGTCGCGGTTGTGATTGGCTCTCCGAAAGGATTCTATAGGAAAAAAAATAAGGCGGCTGTATGGGTAAGCCCGGAGAGGGGGGCATTCGCCGATACAAAGGAGGAGATGAAAATATGAGAAAAGTATTGGAAGTCCTTATTAAAATAATCAGGTTGGTTCTCACGTGCGCTACATGGGTTGTTTCCATCACATATATGGTTATGACTATAAATGAGGATTCTTTTATCAGAAGTTATTCATTTTTAACGCTTGTTAGACTGGTTGTCATCGGGCTTATTGTCTTTGCGGTCATATTTACATGGCAGAAATACAATTATCATAAATTCGGGAAATTGGATCGGAGGAAATTTCCTCAGCCTGTGACCGCCGACAATATGGGGGAAATATTCGCTGTGTCAGGTGAAACCGTTGAAGAGTTCCGGTCATCCACTAGCTTAAGCCTAGAATTGGTAAGGGAATATAACAATGAGAGCGATAGTATTGTAGATAGATTAATGATGCTTTCGGATACTTCTGAATATGAAATCAGCCCACCGTATACAGCAAGGGCAGCTGCGTCATCAGCGCCTCGGGAACATGAAGAAGTGGCTGTGCAAAATTCGTAAATTATTCGTAAATTATAAAAAACAGGGATTGACGCGAGACCTTGTTTGCGCTAATATAATAAATTGAAACGCATATCACGAAGATATGTGCCCAAAAATACACAAATAAATAATGACAATAATGAAATGATACCATGAAGGTGTCTTGCGTAACAAGAGTGACGCAAGTAGTATTTTGGTGTCATTTTTTATTGTGTATATGTTTTATGCAGAGGGGAGATTAAATGCGGCTGGTACAAATGCTGGCGAAAAAAATACTTATATTTATTATTTTCCTGCTGGCGCTGTCGGTTATTGTATTTTGGCTGGCGCGGCTGGCGCCGGGAGATCCGCTCACGGCATATTACGGTAACGCGGTAGAACGCATGAGCGAGAGCCAGAGAGCCGCGGCTATGGCTCGGCTGTCACTGGATAAGCCTATAGCGGTTCAATACTTAACTTGGCTTAGAAACGCGCTGACGGGTGACTTTGGTATATCCCATCAATATAAGCAAAACGTGTTTTCCGTTATCGGAAAATTGTGGACAAACACGTTGCTGCTTGGCGGGTTGTCTTACATGCTGACGTTTGCTTTTTCTATATTGCTGGGCGTGTTCTGCGCAGCTAAAGAAGGCGGGATAATGGATCGGCTTATCTACCGCGTCGGAACGGCAACAAGCGTCATTCCAAGCTTTTTTACAGCGCTTATTGCCATTCTCATTTTCGGTGTGAACCTGAAGATCCTGCCGACGAGCGGCGCGTATTCCATAGGAGGAGGCGGGTTCGCGGACCGGGCTGCCCATCTGGTTCTTCCCATATTGGTAATGGTTTTATCCCACCTGTGGTACTACGCTTACATGATTCGCAACCGCGTTATTGAGGAGCTGCGCCAAGATTATGTTCTGCTGCTTCAAGTGAAGCGAATCTCCGGAGTGCGGATTCTCTTACGGCATTGCCTAAGAAACGCGCTGCCTATGCTCATTACGATTATGGCTGTGTCCGTACCGCACATTATCGCGGGGACATACGTTATTGAGACGGTGTTCGGTTATCCCGGAATCGGTACGCTTACTTTCGAGAGCGCGCGATACAGAGATTATAATATGCTCTCGGCATTGACGCTTCTGACAGGTATTATTGTTCTTCTCAGCAATATGACAGGACAAGCGTTATCTGAATTACTTGACCCGCGTATGAGGCATGAGGATGTAGTAAAGGAGGGCTCAGGTGGATAGTACAAAGAAGCCCCTTTTATCCGCGGCGGTCCTTGGCGGAATTATTCTTGCTTGTGCTTTGGCGAATATCCTCGCTCCGGGAAACGCCGCCCGCATGGACTTCGACGCGTTGCTGGCCCCGCCAAGCGCGGTGTACATTTTTGGCACAGACCAATTAGGGCGGGATTTGTTTAAAATGATTATTCACGGAGGGCGCGTTTCAATTTTCATAGGTCTGCTGGCCTCGCTGATAGCCGCTCTTATTGCGATGGTGTACGGCACGGCGGCCGGGCTAGCCCCCAAATTTATCGACGACTTGCTCATGCGTTTTACAGAGCTTATTATGAGCGTTCCGTCAATATTGTATGTCGTCACGATTCAAGCCGTGCTGGGGAAGCCGACAGCGCTGTCGCTGTCTGTTGTAATCGGCGCGACGTCATGGATGAGTATTGCGAAAATCGTCCGGGCGGAGGTGAGACAGATTCACAGCAGCGAATATATTCTCTCGGCTCGGCTGATGGGGGCGAAGTTTAGGTACACTCTTTGGCGGCATCTGCTGCCCAACTTTATGCCAAGTATTATGTTTATGCTGATTTACAATGTCAGCCAAGCTATCGCCGCGGAGGCTACGCTCAGCTTTTTAGGACTGGGTATGCCGCCCGGCTCCGTGACGTGGGGTTCATTAATGAGCCTGTCGCAAGACGCGCTGCTCACGAACAGTTGGTGGGTTATTATTATTCCCTCGCTGTTTTTGATAATAACACTTGTATGTATGACAAATATTGGAGAATACTTAAGGAAGCTGCTTGCCGGGGGCAAGCGTTAAGCTTCCGAACGAAGCGAAGCGAAGAAAAGAGAAGAAAATAAAAGAGAAGAGAAGGAGAAGAAAATAATTATGAAGATATTCAAACAAGCACTACGCCTGCTTATGGTGCCGGCGTTGATTTTTACCCTCGCCGCCTGCGCAGGCAACACTCAAGCCCAGCAATCTACAGGGGGTAGTCCAACTCCTGACGGCGCACCCGCCGAACTGACGACGCTGATATATGGTTCCGGAGATTATTCCGCCATAAACCCTGCGCTGTATGAACACGGCGAGATTAACTCCCTGTTGTTTCTCGGGCTAACCGCCCACGACAAGGACAACAACGTGGTGCCAGGCCTCGCCAGCGAGTGGACATGGGATAGCGAGGCAATGGCCTATACCTTCACGCTGCGGGACGGACTCACCTTCCATGATGGCGCGCCGCTTACAAGCGCGGATGTAAAGTTTACCTTTGAGGCGATAATGGACGAGGCAAACGGCTCAGAGAACATCTCAAACTATGAAGATATCGTATCCATTGACACGCCAGACGGCAAGACTGTGGTGTTCACCCTTTCCGCGCCCAATGCCGCCATGCCGGATTACCTCACTATGGGAATACTGCCAAAGAACCTTCTGGAAGGAAAGGATATCGTTGAGGATGATTTTAACCGCAATCCTGTTGGCGCGGGGCCGTACAAGTTCGTAGCATGGGATATGGGACAGAGCATAACTATGGAAAAATTCGATGAGTTCTGTTTGGGCAAGCCTAAAATAGACAGAATCATCTTTAAAATAGTTGAGGACTATAATGCCAGGGCGTTGCAGCTTAAGTCCGGAGAGCTTGATTTGGCACAGGTCACGCCGAAGGACGCGGAGGAATTTAAGTCTAAGGAGGATTTTGATTTGTACGCAATGGACACCGCCGACTATAGGGGAATCATGTATAATTTCGGGAATGCTTTCTGGCAGGAGAACCCCGGTCTTCCCGCCGCTTTCAGCTATGCTGTCGACAGAGAAGCTATTGTTAGAAGCGTGTTGCTTGGACAAGGGCAGACCGCGTATTCTCCGATGCAAAAGAGCGAATATAGTAATTCCAACATTGAGAAGTATGATTACAGCCCGGAAACGGCGAAAATCGAGATTGAAGCTCTGGGATGGACAATGGGCGCGGACGGATACTACCAAAAAGACGGAAAACAGCTGGCTTTCGCTATTTCTGCGCGTCCGTCCGACCAGGTTCGAGTAGATATGGCGAATATCTGCGTGCAGAATCTTCAGGACATAGGGGTCAACGCTTCTGTTGAAATTAATGAACGAACGGATTGGAGCGGCCAACAAGCGTTTTTGGTTGGATGGGGGAGTCCTTTTGACCCGGATGACCACACTTTCAAGGTCTTTGGAACGGATAAAAGCGCAAACTACAGCAGCTATTCCAACGCCCGTGTTGACGAGCTGCTGACACAAGCCCGATCCCGCTTTGACAAAGCCGAGCGCCTGCCGCTGTATGAAGAATTTCAAGCGGAGCTGGCGAAAGACCCTGCATACACATTTATCGCTTATATAGACGCAATGTACGTAACGAGAAAAGGAATTACCGGAATAACCGCCGATACTGTGCTTGGGCATCACGGCGTCGGCATTTTCTGGAATGTATGGGAATGGAGCAAGTAATCCGGGCAGAAAACCTAAGCGTGACTTTTCCCGGCAAGGAAGTTGTACACAATGTGAGCTTTGAGCTTTACGCCGGTGAGCTTCTGGCTCTTGTGGGGGAGTCGGGGAGCGGCAAAAGCGTACTTTGCCGCTCACTCCTCGGCCTGCCGCCTAAAGGCGCAGAGGTTACCTTCGACGCGCTGGCGCGGCCGGCCCCCGCCGAAATGTCGCTTGTAATGCAGGACGCCATGACAGCTCTTGACCCCGCAATGCCCGTGGGGAAACAAATTATGGAGGCGAACCGCATTGCTCCTCCCGTGCCTGAGGAGCTTCTTTCCCGCGTCGGGATAGATAACGCAAAGCTTAGGGCGCGGCAATACCCCGGCGAGTTTTCAGGCGGGATGCGCCAGCGGGCGGCGATTGCGATCGCTCTGGCAATGCGTCCGAAGGTTATATTTGCCGATGAGCCTACGACCTCACTTGATGCCGATATACGGATAAAAATTATGGAGCTGCTGAACGAAATACGCCGTGACGGCACTGCTATACTGTTTGTGACCCATGATTTAAGCCTTGTGCGCAATTTCGCCGACCGCGTGTTGATTATGAAAGACGGGCGAATCATTGAGCATGGCGCAACTGCGGAGATTTTTGCAAACCAGCGTGAGGAATATACGAAAGAGCTTATCCGATATGCCGCAATCGGCACACCCTCTAACCATACTCATGGCAAAGTCCATTACCATGATATAAGTATACACAGCCATGAGCATGCGGGGGCCCACAGTCATGAAAGCGACAAAAACGGAAAGAACGGAGAAAACGGCGGCGTGTGTACGCCTCTCGTCGAATTAAAGAACCTGAGCAAATACTACTCATTGGGGTATCGTCGAGTAAACCATGTATTGAAGAATGTCAGCCTGGCCGTTTATCCCGGTGAGATTACAGGGCTGTGCGGGTCTTCCGGTATTGGAAAATCTACATTGGCGCGCTGTATCGCCGGGTTGGAAAAGCCTTCGGGAGGCAACCGGGTCGCAAGGGAGGGGCTTAATATTCAAATGATTTTTCAAGACAGTTCCTCCGCGCTTAATCCCCGAATGACTGTGGAACAGCTTATAGCAGAGCCTATTTATCTGCGCGGCGGAAAGAAGCCGCCGCGAGATACGATAATTGACATTATGCGTGACGCGGAGCTTGAGCCGGAGCTTGTAACGCGCCGCCCGCGGGAGCTGTCCGGCGGGCAGCGGCAACGCGTGGCAATTGCCCGAGCTATAGCGACGCGGCCTAATTTAATCATTGCGGACGAACCGGTTTCCTCGCTTGATGTTACAACCTGCAGCAAAATTATCCATCTGCTGAAACGGCTGAAGGATGAATATAACTTGACAATGCTGTTGATTTCACACGATTTGCACTTGCTCGCGCATGTCAGCGACAGGATTGTACGTATGTAGAGTATGTTGTGATTCTGTTGTAAAAGTCAAAAGAGTTGGCATTGATTAACGATCACCGCCGCCTCCCGTCATTGCGGGAACGCCCGCAATCCCCGCTTCCTCTCGTCATTGCGGGCTTGACCCGCAATCCCCTCTCTGCATAGTTGTCAGCGGCAGCTTGGCAAAAAGAGCTTGGGAACACAAAAATGTATGATAAAGGAAGTTTTGCTTACCAATGCCCGCAATGACGGAAGAGGGCAGGGGATTGCGGGTCGAGCCCGCAATGACGGAAGGGGCGGGTTAAGTCGGAACCAGAATCATAATAACAAATGGGAGGTAATTGTTATCACATTGGAACAATTTTTTAAGGAAAACCCGTCTATCGCTCTAGGATTTTCAGGCGGGGTAGATTCCTCATATTTGCTTTACGCGGGCTTGCGCTTGGGGGCAAAGGTTAAAGCCTATTTTGTGAAAACGGAGTTTCAGCCGGATTTTGAGCTTCAAGACGCGTATAGGATAGCCGAACAGCTAGGAACCAAAATAACAGTGCTGGAAATAGATATTATGGATAACGAGCAAGTTGTTTACAATCCGCCTGATCGCTGCTATTTTTGCAAAGCGGCTATATTTGGAGCATTGCGAAAGCAGGCGTCGGCCGATGGCATTACTCTTGTCATCGATGGAACAAACGCTTCCGACGATATTGCTGACCGCCCCGGTATTAAAGCTCTGTCGGAGCTATCTGTCCGCTCTCCTCTTCGCGAGTGCGGCATTACAAAAGCTGAAGTACGCCGCCTTTCGAAAGACGCGGGGCTGTTCACATGGGATAAGCCCGCGTATGCCTGTCTTGCCACGCGCATACCATCGGGGCGTTCCATTACAAAGGAATTATTGCGGCGCGTGGAAGGAGCGGAGGACGCGTTGTTCGCGCTGGGGTTTACAGATTTGCGCGTCCGTGTATTTGAAGGAGCCGCAAGGCTGCAATTCCCGAAGAGTCAGATGAGCGAGGCGGTCAATAAGAACGTGGATATCGTGAAGGCGTTAAAACCATATTTTTCGTCAGTCTTGCTGGATTTGGAGGGCCGATAAAATGAACAAGCAAGAAACATTGCGCATTTTACAAAATATACAAACCGGGGTCATATCACCCGAGGATGCCTTGTCGAAGCTTTGTACCGAACCCTTTGAGGATTTGGGCTACGCGAAGCTCGACTATCATCGGGAATTACGGCAGGGCATCCCCGAAGTAATATACGGCGCGGGTAAGACGCCGGAGCAAATTGAGGGGATCGCTGTCGCTATGCTTGATAAAGGGCAGCGGTTGATACTCATAACCAGACTGTCGCCGGAAACAGCGGAAATGATAACGGGAGCCTTACCACTCAAGTACCATAAAACAGCACGAATCGGAATAATCGGCGAGATGCCAAAACCGAACGGCATCGGTAAAATTGTAGTCGCAACAGGCGGCACAAGCGACATGCCGGTGGCCGAAGAAGCGGCTATTACAGCAGAAGCTCTCGGCAACGACGTAGTCCGCTTGTATGACGTCGGCGTTGCAGGGCTGCACAGGCTTCTGTCAAGGCTTAACGACGTTATGAACGCGCAGGTTGTTATTTCGATTGCCGGAATGGAAGGAGCGCTTACCAGCGTAATAGGCGGCTTAGTTGACTGTCCTGTTATCGGAGTCCCTACAAGCATCGGCTACGGCGCTTCGTTTAACGGGCTTGCCGCCTTGCTCTCAATGCTTAATTCCTGCGCCAGCGGCGTGAGCGTCGTAAACATAGACAACGGGTTCGGCGCGGGTTATTTAGCAAGTATGATAAACCACCAAAGGGGAATAAAATGAAAACACTTTATTTTGAATGTAAAATGGGCGCGGCAGGCGATATGATGATGGCAGCAATGCTTGAGCTTCATGGAAACCCCGCTGATTTCTTGGACAGGCTGAACAAGGCGGGCATTCCGGGTGTAGTTGTGACAGCCGAAGCGTCCGTAAAATGCGGTATAACAGGAACGCGCGTTAAAGTCGAAATCAACGGGCAAGAGGAAGATTGCGCTGCAGACCGCCATACCCATGACGAGCATGAGCATACGAGCCACGGACACGACGTTCATACTCACCGTGAGCATGAATATGAGCATAAGCGCAACAGCTATAACAATATTGAACATTTGATCGGACATTTGAACGTTTCCAACGCCGTAA
>Ga0153920_1000900_pt1 | contig 12605 bp, 10 predicted proteins | sample TSNJ004MetaG_FD_104713 | JGI IMG/M metagenome (GOLD analysis project Ga0153920, IMG submission 104713) | Attine ant fungus gardens microbial communities from New Jersey, USA - TSNJ004 MetaG | ecosystem: Host-associated > Fungi > Mycelium > Unclassified | place: USA: New Jersey, Brendon T. Byrne...
CCATCATGACCACCACCGTGACTCAGAACGACACCGCGAACAAGGAAGTTCGCACGATCGACGGCGATTACGACGCCACCGCGAAGCAAAAGTCGCAAGCCAAGACGGCGCGCATCCCGATCAAGATCGTGCCGATCGAGCGTCTGAAGAAGCCGGACTGGATTCGCGTGAAGGCGGCCACGCACACCTCCCGTTTCTACGAGATCAAGCAGATCCTGCGCGAGCACAATCTGCACACGGTGTGTGAAGAGGCGAGCTGCCCGAACATCGGCGAATGCTTCGGCAAGGGCACGGCCACGTTCATGATCATGGGCGACAAGTGCACGCGCCGCTGCCCGTTCTGTGACGTCGGCCACGGCCGTCCGGACCCGCTCGATGTCGACGAGCCCCTCAATCTTGCGAAGACCATCGCCGCGATGCGACTGAAGTACGTGGTGATCACGAGTGTGGATCGCGACGACCTGCGCGACGGCGGTGCCCAGCACTTCGTCGACTGCATCCGTCACGTGCGTGAGCTGTCGCCGCAAACCCGCATCGAAATCCTGACGCCGGACTTCCGCGCCCGTCTCGATCGTGCGCTGGGCATTCTCAATGCCGCGCCGCCCGACGTGATGAACCACAACCTCGAGACGGTGCCGCGCCTGTACAAGGAAGCGCGTCCGGGGTCGGACTATCAGCACTCGCTGACCCTTCTCAAGGAGTTCAAGGCGAAGCATCCGGACGTTGCCACGAAGTCGGGTCTGATGGTCGGTCTGGGGGAAACGGACGAAGAAATTCTCGAGGTGATGCGCGATTTGCGCGCACACAACGTCGACATGCTCACGATCGGTCAGTACCTCCAGCCGTCGGAACATCACCTGCCGGTGCGTCGCTATGTGACGCCCGACACGTTCAAGATGTTCGAGGAAGAAGCCAACAAGATGGGCTTCACGCACGCTGCCGTGGGTGCCATGGTGCGCTCGAGCTATCACGCCGACGTGCAAGCCCATGAGGCGGGTGTGGCCGACGCCATCTGATTCGCTAAAGCCTCACCTCGTCGTCAGACACAGAACGCGGGCCGTCGAAAGACGGTCCGCGTTTTTGTTTGGGTACGCGGTCGATCCTCATAACGCCTGACGGACGGCGCGATATGAATTACGCGGCGTCACAACCCGCGCTCGGTTTACTACGTAATACGGCCAGCGTGGGCGCGCCTGCGCCGATAACGCGTCTAAAACAGGTCTCTATCTGTCGAGAACGTCGCTGAACTGACCACCTCCCCCGCTCGTTGCCTCGCTTCTCATCACGAAATATGTTGTAACAACCCTTACCTTGTCGACGCCCCCTCGTTGTTTCAGAATATTGAAACCTTGTTTTGCTTGACAAAACAATGCCTCCGTCATGGGTATTGGCGGAGGGAAGCCAGGATGCGTGCGAGGAGAGGGCATGTCCCGTCAGGTCACTGAGGGCCGATATTTTGTGGAAGCGCCACAAGGGGGCCTGGGGAGGCATTTGCCTCTCGTGATCGACGCGCCGCACAGTGGTCACGTCTTTCCGCCGGACTTCGACACGATTGCCCCGACGGCTGCGATCCTGGCCTGCGGCGACGCCTATGTCGACGAGCTTTGGTCGGTGGCAACACATCACGGCGCCACGCTCGTCGCTGCGCTTTTCCCGCGCGCCTATATTGACCCGAACCGTGCCGAGCACGACATCGATCCCGAGTTGCTCGCGAGCCTGTGGCCGCATGACGCGCGTCCGCAAGCATGCAGCGAGCGAGGTGTCGGGCTGCTGCACCGGTTTGCCGCACCGAATGTGCCGCTCTACGACCGGCGTCTGTCGGTGGCCGAGGTCGAGCGACGCATTCACGACTATTACCTGCCGTACCGGCACGCCTTGCGCGATGCGCTCGACGCCGCCTGGCACCGGCACGGCGTAGTCTGGCATCTGAATTGCCATTCGATGCACTCCCGCGGCGGGGCGCTCGACCCCGACGCGGGCATCTTGCGTGCGGATGTGCGTGTCAGTGACGGCGGGGGCACGACGGCCGACCCGGCGTTCTCGCGCTGGATCATGGCCGAGTTCACGCGACTGGGCTTTCGCGTGGCTTACAACACGCCGGGTCATCACGAGGGCCGCGAGGATCTGGTGCGTCATTTCGGACGTCCGGCCGAGCGACGTCACAGTGTGCAGATCGAGCTGAATCAAGCGCTTTACCTGAATGAATCGCGCGGCGAGAAGCATGACGGCTTCTTGACGCTGCAGTCGCAACTTGGCCAATTCGCGGCGGCGCTCGCCGCCTATGCCGAACAACATAGCGAGGAAGTTTGATGGACTACACAGTCGCTTCAGTCGACACGGCGCTTACGCTGCTGTCGCTGGTCGGGGAATGCCCCGGCCTGGGTGTGACGGAACTGGCGCAGCGCGCCGGCCTGAACAAGTCGAGAGCGTTTCGTCTGCTGGCGACGCTCGAGCAGCACCGCTGGGTGGTCCGCGAGGGCAGCCCGGTCACTTATGTACTCGGTGCGCAGGCGCTGGTGCTCGGCGTGGCGGGGCATGAGCAGGTCAATCTCGTGAAGGTGGCGCATCGTCATCTTCAGGCGCTGAGCCGCGCACTCAACGAGAACATCCAGCTTCGTGTTCGCGACGGCCTTGAGTCGCTGTGCGTGGCGCGTGTCGAATCGACGCACGAGTTGCGCGTGCATGGCGTGGTCGGCAACCGCCGTCCGCTGTACGTGGGCGCGTCGGGCCGCGTGCTGCTGGCGTTCGCGTCCGATGACGTTCGCGCGCAGGTGCTGGGCCGTCCGCGCAAGCGCTTCACGGCGGGCACGCTTATCGAGCGCGACGAACTCGCGGCCGAACTGCTCAACGTGCGTCGTCAGGATTGCGCGGTGAGCTTCGGCGAACTCGCGCCGGAAGCGGTGTCGGTGGCAGTACCGGTGCGCGATGCGTCGGGTGAAGTGATCGCGTCGCTGTCCGCCTCCGGTCCGTCGTCGCGCATGACCCGCGCGCTGCTGCCCGATATCTCGTCGCGTCTGTCGACCTGCGCTGCCGAGATCTCCGCCGCGCTGGGCTACCAGATTCCGGTGCCGGAAGCCCTGTCGGCCTGACGTCTCGTCGTCGGATAGCTGGCGGGCTGGCCGACGACCGACGATCCTCTCTTCGATGCGCCCGCCCTCCGTGGCGGACGCGCGCAAGAGAGGTTTCGATTCTCTCAACGGCCCGTTGTGTGCCGTTTGCCTCGGGATTTGCCCCGATGCGCCGCGTGAAATTTCCCCATTTCACCTGATTTTCTGGAAATCCAGAAACTATCTTTGTCAGTTTTCCAGCTTTCCGTATAACCGACCATCGGGTTTTCCACGATTTCGCTCAATAGAATCAAATACTTACGTAGCTGGCATAAGTATTGCTTTCTAACGCGCGTGCTGCCGCGTTGTCTGGAAACCCGACGGGAATCCGGATACGCAAGGCAAGCCGTCCAAAAAAGAGAGGAGACCTTATGTTCAAGCAATGTCTTGCCGCCGCAGCGCTGTGCGCGGTTTCGCTACACGCGTTTGCCGATGATCTGGTGCGTCTGGGCAACCTGAAGTTCGCCCACTATGGCGCGGTGTCGTACATGAAGGTCATCGGACCGAAATACGGTCTGAAGATCGAGGAGCGCATGTTCGCCAAGGGCGTGGACATCATGCCGGCGATCGTGGCGGGGCAGATCGATGTGTCGGCAAGCGCGCTTGACGCTGCGATCGCAGGTCGCGCGCAGGGGGCGCCGATCTATGCCGTGGCCGGTTTCGCGAAGGGCGGTGTGCGTCTGGTCGCGAAGAAGGGCCTGCCGGTCACCAAGGTGGCCGATCTCAAGGGCAAGAAGGTGGGTGTGGCCCGTGGCGGCGCTCAGGAACTGATTCTGTATGCCGAGTTGGCCAAGGCCGGTCTGACGTGGTCGGATCAACCGGGCAAGGACGTGCAGATCATGTTCATGGCCTTCGCCGATCTGAACCAGGCGCTCGCCGCCGGCAGCATCGATGCGATGTGCCAGTCGGAGCCGCAGGCCTCGCAGGCCATCAACAAGGGCTTCGGCGTGGAAGTGCTCAAGCCGTACGACACGCCTATCGGCGAGCCGGTGCGCGCGCTCGTGATTACCGAGAAGCTCTACAAAGAGAAGCCGGACGTGGCGCAACGCCTGATGTATGCGTTCGTCGAAGCGACCGACTACTTCATCAAGAACCCGCAAGCGGCAGAGAAGTACGTGCGCGAGGACATGTTCAAGAACCAGATCACGACCCAGGACTTTACGGATGCCATCGGCAACTCGCCGTATAGCTACGACCTGAGCGTCTCGCATGTGCAACTCACGACCGATCTCATGAAGAAGTTCGGCGTGGGCAAGCTGCAGGATCCGGTGCCGAAGGCGGAAGACTGGGTCAAGCTTGACCTGCTCGCCAAGGCAAAAACCAAGCTGAACATCAAGTAAGGCGAGGCGAACGGATGGCCGCTGTGCTTGCTTCTTCGGGCGCCTCGCGCACCGCGCGTTTGTTGCGTGGTGTGTTGATTCCGCTCGCGGTCGTGGTGATCTGGCAGATCGTCACGGGCCTCGAGTGGATCAACCCGATCATTCTCCCGTCGCCGGTCGCTGTCGTGACCAAATGGTGGCAATACCTTAAACCGACCGTCACGATGGCCGATGGCCTCGGCGCGTGGCTGCATTCGAGCGAACTGCTCACCGATGCCGCCAACAGTCTGTATCGCGTGGTCATGGGCTTTCTCGTGGGCACCGTGATTGCGCTGCCGCTCGGCCTGCTGATGGGCACGAGCACGCGTGTCTACGGGTTGTTCAATCCGCTGGTGCAGGTCGTGCGTCCGATTCCCCCGATCGCGTACATCCCGCTGGCGATTCTCTGGTTCGGACTGGGCAATCCGCCGGCGTTCTTCCTCATCGCGCTCGGGGCGTTCTTCCCTGTGCTGATGAACACGATCGCGGGCGTGCGTCACGTCGACGGCATCTATCTGCGTGCGGCTCGCAACCTCGGGGCGAGCCAGTTCACGATCTTCCGCCGCGTCATCATGCCGGCCGCCACGCCTTACATCCTGTCGGGTATTCGCATCGGCATCGGTACGGCGTTCATCGTCGTGATCGTGGCCGAGATGATTGCCGTGAACAACGGCCTCGGCTACCGCATTCTGGAAGCGCGTGAGTACATGTGGTCGGACAAGATCATCGCCGGCATGCTGACCATCGGTCTGCTCGGTCTGGTGATCGATCTCGGCATGGATCGTCTCAATAACCACCTGCTCAAGTGGCACCGTGGTCTCGAAACCAAGTGAGGCGAACGACATGCTGATCGAAATCGACAACGTCAACAAACAGTTCGCCGTTCCCGGCGGCACCGTCGACGCGCTCAAGGACATCGACCTGAACATCGGTGCGGGCGAGTTCGTCTGCCTGCTGGGCCCGTCGGGGTGCGGCAAGTCGACGCTGCTCAACGCGCTCGCGGGCTTCGTACAGCCGAGTTCGGGGGCCATTCGTATCGATGGCCGTGCCGACGCCGCTGCCGAACCGGGCCCGGATCGCGGCATGGTGTTCCAGGAGTACGCGCTGTTTCCGTGGATGACGGTGGCGCAGAACATCGCCTTCGGACTGGAAATCAAGGGGATGAAGCGCGCCGAGATCAACGAGCGCGTAGACCTGCTGCTCGGCAAGCTCAACCTGCGCGAGTTTCGCGAGCGATTCCCGCGCGATCTCTCGGGCGGCATGCGTCAGCGCGTGGCGATTGCCCGCGTGCTCGCGCTGGACAGCCCGATCATGCTCATGGACGAACCGTTCGGTGCACTCGACGCCCTGACGCGTCGCACCTTGCAGGACGAGCTGCTGCGCATTTGGGAGGAATTCAAGAAGACGATCATTTTCGTCACACACAGCATCGAGGAGTCGATCTATCTGGCCGACCGGGTCGTCGTGATGACGTACCGGCCGGGCACGGTCAAGCGAGACGTGGTCATCGAACTACCCCGTCCGCGCGACACGGCAGGCAGCGAATTCAATGAATTGAAGAAGGAGCTGGCCCAGATGGTGATGGAGGAGCAAATGCGCTTTGCGCAAAGCGAGATTCGCGGCGTCACCGCGGATTGATAACAAGGGCGGTGGCTTGCCCCGCCGCCTGAAGAGGAAACAACATGCAAACCCAGACCAAAAAACCCTTCTACCGCATTCTGTACGTGCAGGTGCTGATCGCCATCGTCGTTGGCGTGCTGCTCGGGCACTTCAAGCCCGACCTCGCCATTCAGATGAAGCCGCTCGGCGATGCGTTCATCAAGCTGATCAAGATGATCATCGGTCCGGTGATCTTCTGTACGGTCGTGACCGGTATCGCCGGCATGGAAGACATGAAGAAGGTTGGCCGCGTTGGCGGCAAGGCCCTCATCTACTTCGAAGTCGTCTCGACGCTCGCGCTGATCATCGGCCTGTTCGCAACTCACCTGCTGAAGCCGGGTGCCGGCTTCAACGTCGATATCAGCACGCTCGATCCGAAGGCGATCGCGGGCTATGCCGAGAAGGCCGCCCACGGCGACACGTTCGTCGACTTCCTTTTGCACCTGATTCCGAACACGATTACCGATGCATTCGCCAAGGGTGAGATTCTGCAGATCCTCGTGATCGCTATCCTCTTTGGCGCCGCGCTGGGCATGATCGGTGAGCGTGGCCGTGTGGTGACGGGCTGGATCGACAGCGTCTCGGGCGTGCTCTTCCGCGTGGTGCACATCATCACCAAGGTCGCCCCGCTGGGTGCCTTCGGCGCGATGGCCTTCACGATCGGCAAATACGGTATTGCCTCGCTGGTGCCGCTCGCCAAGCTCATGGGCACGTTCTACCTGACGTCGTTCCTGTTCGTGATCGTGGTGCTGGGTCTGATCGCCAGGTTCACGGGTTTCTCGATCTTCCGTTTCCTCGCCTACATCAAGGAAGAACTGCTGATCGTGCTGGGTACCAGCTCGTCGGAAGCCGCGCTGCCGCACCTGATGGAAAAGATGGAGAAGGCCGGTTGCTCGAAGTCGGTGGTGGGTCTGGTGATCCCGACGGGTTACTCGTTCAACCTTGACGGTACGAACATCTACATGACGATGGCCGTGCTGTTCATTGCACAGGCGACCAACATCGACCTGACCTGGGGCCAACAGCTCACGCTGCTCGCCGTGGCGATGCTGACCTCGAAGGGCGCTTCGGGCGTGACCGGCGCCGGCTTCATCACGCTGGCGGCAACGCTCGCCGTGATCCCGACGATTCCGGTCGCCGGGATGGTGCTGATCCTCGGTATCGACCGCTTCATGAGCGAATGCCGTGCGCTGACGAACATTTGCGGCAACGGTGTTGCCACGATCGTCGTGTCGGCGTGGGAAAAAGAGCTGGACCGCAAGAAGCTGGCGCAAGCCATGTCCGGCAAGCGAGAGCCGGAGCTGGCCTGACGGCCGGCGGCGGAGGCAGCCGGTGCTGCGCGTGAGGTGTCTCACGTGAGTGCGCCGGCCCACCGCCAACGCAACGTTCGCCACCGGGCGGCGCGGCACAGGCACAATAGCGCCTGAGCTTCGCCGCCCGGTGGTCCTTTGGCTCACGCACGCTGTGCCCCAATGGCCACCCTGCACGACAACATGATCCGCGCACCGAAAGGTGTCGCTGCCCCGCCTGCGGACCCCCGGCGCGACGAAGTCCCCATCGATCTCGAGAGGACTGTGCCGATGCGCCGTTGGTCATGGATCGTCGTCATGCTATTGGCGAGCGTCCTGTTTTGCTGGTTGACGTATGCCCTGAGCTGGCAGCGCGGCGTGGCCGATCTGCGTGTGAATGCCGGTGCGCGCGTCGAGCGCTACGCGGGCAGCTTGCGCAGCACCGTCGACCGTTACGAATTCCTGCCGTATCTGCTGTCGCTGCATCCGTACGTGCACGATCTGCTGCGCCATCCGTCCGATCGCGCGGTCGTGCAGCGTGCCAACGATTACCTGTTTGACGTGAATCAGCGCGCCAAGGCGTCGGCGGCCTATGTGATCGACGCCAATGGGCTGGCGCTGGCTGCCAGCAACTTTCGCGAGAAGGCCACGTTCGTGGGACAGGAATACCGCTTCCGTCCGTATTTCATCGACGCGATCAAGGGCGCGCTAGGCCGCTTCTATGGCGTGGGGACGACCTCCGGTGAGCCGGGGTATTTCGTCTCTCAGCCGATTGTCGTGGACGGTCAGATTCGCGGCGTGGTCGTGGTCAAGCTCAACCTGGAGTGGTTCCAGCGCGCCGGTGCCGACGCCTCCGAGCCGGTCGTTGTGGCCGACGACCACGGGGTGGTGTTCCTGTCGTCCGAGCCGCGCTGGCAGTATCGCGCGCTCGCCCCGCTGGCCCCCGACGTGAAGGCGGCGCTCGACAGCACGCGCCAGTATTACAACCAGAACATCACGCCCCTTGCCTGGACCGAGGACGAGCGACTCGATGCCGACGGCGAAGTGGTGACCGTGCGCGACGGCCGCGGCGCCGGCAAGACGCGGCGCTTTCTTGCGGTACAGCGCAAGCTCGGCGAGCCGGACTGGACGCTGATGTACTTCGCACCGCTCGATCAGGTCATCACGAATGCCCGGATCGCGGCGGTGGCCGCAGCGTGCCTCGCTGCGTTCACCTGCTTGCTGGGGGTGGCGTGGAACCAGCGGCGTCAACGTGTGCGCGATATGCTCAAGAGCCGCGAGCTGTTGCAGTCGGCCTATGCGGAACTGGGCGAGCGGGTGGCGGAACGCACGGCCGATCTGCAATCGGCCAATGAGCAGTTGCAGACGGAAGTACAGGAGCGCTCGCGTACCGAGCATGAATTGCGCGAGGCACAGAGTGAACTCGTGCAGGCATCGAAACTCGTGGCGCTGGGGCAGATGGCTGCCGGCATCACGCACGAACTCAATCAGCCGCTCTCGGCGCTGCGTAGTTTCTCGGACAACACGCGCGTGCTGCTCGAGCGCGGTGAGCATGGGGCGGCGCGGGAAAATCTGGAAGCCATCGCGTCGCTTACTGATCGCATGGGCAAGATCACCGGTCAATTGCGTCTCTTCGCGGGCAGGGCGCGCCGTGGTGACATGGAGTCGCTGGTGCACCGCGCGCTCGACAATACGTTGATGCTGCTGCGCGGGCGTCTCGCCGGTATCCATGTGACGACGACGTTTGCGCACGGGCTGGAAGAGGTGCAGGTGGCCTGCGAAGGCTTGCGCCTTGAACAGGTGTTGATCAATCTGGTAGGTAACGCCATTGACGCCGTGACGAGTGCATCGGGTCCGCACGCGCCGCCGTCGATCTGGATCGATGTGGACGCCGACGACCTGTGGGTGCGCATCTACGTGCGCGATAACGGGCCGGGCATTTCGGAGGCGCATATGCCGCGTTTGTTCGAGCCATTTTTCAGTACCAAGGAAGGCGGTCAGGGCATGGGGCTCGGACTCGCCATCTCATCGTCCATCGCGCAGGAGAACGGCGGCCAGTTGGTCGCGCGTAACGTTCCTGGCGGTGGCGCAGAATTTCTCGTGACGCTGCGCCGTGTGCAGCGCACTGGCACGACAATCGCATGATGTACAAGAACCTTCAGATCCTCTTCGTCGAAGACGACGAACTCGTGCGGCGCGCCACGCTGCAAAGCCTGCAACTCGCCGGACTCGACGCCTTCGGGCTCGCCTCCGCCGAGGCCGCGCGCGAGCGCATCACGCCGGACTTTGCCGGCATTGTCGTGTCCGACATTCGCCTGATCGGCATGAGCGGGCTCGAACTGCTCACGCATCTGCGTCAGCATGCGCCGGAAGTGCCGGTGATTCTCGTGACCGGTCACGGCGATATCTCGATGGCCGTGCAGGCGATTCGCGACGGCGCCTACGACTTCATCGAGAAGCCCTTCGCGCCGGATCGTCTGATCGAATCGGCCAAGCGCGCGCTCGAGACACGCAAGCTCATGCTGGAGAACCAGGCGCTGCGGCGCGAACTGGCCGAGCAGGGCGGACGCGCGTCGCGCATCATCGGCCGCAGTCCGTCGATGGAGACGCTGCGTACGCTGATCGCCAACGTGGCAATGACCGACGCCCCCGTGCTCATCAACGGCGACACCGGTACCGGCAAGGAGTTGGTGGCGCGCAGCCTGCACGAGTTGTCACGCCGACACGATGCGCCGTTCGTCGCGCTGAACTGCGGCGCGTTGCCCGAGGCGATCTTCGAGAGCGAGATGTTCGGGCACGAGGTCGGGGCATTTACCGGCGCGGCCAAGCGTCGCATCGGCAAGCTGGAGCACGCGTCGGGTGGCACGCTGTTTCTCGACGAGATCGAGAGCATGCCGGCGGCGTTGCAGGTCAAGCTGCTGCGCGTGTTGCAGGACGGCGTGCTGGAGCGTCTGGGATCGAATCAGTCGATTCGCGTCGACTGTCGTGTGGTCGCGGCGGCCAAGGGGGACATGGAAGCGCTGGTGCGCGAGGGAACGTTCCGTCGCGATCTGTACTACCGCCTGAATGTGGTGACGCTGGCATTGCCGCCGCTGCGCGAGCGTCGCGAAGACATCCTGCCGTTGTTCGAGCACTTCATGCTCGACTCCGCCGTGCGCTATGGACGCCCGGCGCCGGTGGTCTCGGATCGGATGCGTCAGGAGTTGATGCAGGCGGACTGGCCGGGCAATGTGCGCGAACTTCGCAACGCGGCGGACCGTCTGGTGCTGGGCGTCGCGAGCGCCCCAGAGGGTGACTCGCTCGCCCCGTTACCGCTTAGGGAGCAGGTAGAGCGCTTCGAACGTGCGGTGCTGCAAGAAGCGCTGGAGCACAGCAAAGGCAACGTCGCCGCAACGGCCGAGGCGCTGCATGTGCCAAAGGCGACGTTGTACGAGAAGCTCAAGCGTTATGGGCTGCATACCCGTGGTCAGGGCGAGGGTAGTGACGGCGGGCGCTGATGGCGCAGCCAAAAACAAAAGCGCCCCGGAGGGCGCTTGCGATGCAGCGAGGTGATGCTGGTAATGCCCGCGAGGGAGGCGTCAGGCTTGCTTGGCCAGCGCCTTCTCGATGAGCTTGTCGAGTTCTGCGTATTCCGGCTCGCCCACGTACTGCTTGAGCACCTTGCCATCGCGATCCACGACGAAGGTCGTCGGCGTGAGCTGCACGTTGCCATACTGCTTGGCCACGCTGCCATCGGAATCCATCGCGACCTTGAACGGCAGTTGACGCGACTGCGCGTAGTTCATCACATACATCGGCGGGTCGTAGCTCATGGCGACCGCGACGAATTCCAGACCCTGGCCTTTGTACTTCTCGTACGTCTGCACCATTGTCGGCATTTCCTTCATGCACGTCGTGCAGCTCGTCGCCCAGAAGTTGACGAGATAGACCTTGCCCTTGAGTTGTTCGGTGCCGACTTTCTGTCCCGACAGCAGCGTGAACGTCGCCTCGGGCGCGCGCTTCTGACCCGCGAACGTGAAATACGCGGCAATCGCCACGACGGCGATGATCGCGACGGCGAGGATCTTGCCTAGGGGAGACTTGCGGGAGGTCGTAGCGCTCATGACACAGCCGTGTGGGTGGTGGGGTTCATTGGGTGACGTCGATTCTACTCTGAATCTCAGCGCGTCGTGGTGCCGCTCCCGGCGTGCAAACGCGCGCGCCCACGGGCGATTGCGTCGTCGAGATAGGCGCCGTAGAAGTCGGGCAGTCCCGCACCGATCAATGGGTCGGCGACCGGGCGTCCGCTCGTATCGAGGAACAAAACCGTCGGCGATACCTTGACGCCATGTGCGCGTGCCCAGGCAACCCCAGTTGTCGTCGAACCGTCGAAGTCGCGCACGGGCGCGGTGCTGTCCATACCGATCTCGCGCACTTCATATTTGCCGCTGCGCACCAGCGGCGCGAGTTCGCGCTGACGGATCGGGCCGCAGTAGACGCAGTCGCGCAGCGACACCAGCACGATCAACGGCGCATCGAGTGCGGCCGCGCGGCGCGCGTGGGCAGCGAAGTCTGTTGCCACCGGCACGGCGGCTTGTTGCTTCGCGGCCGTTTTGCTGTCGATCGGCGCCGCTGCGACGGTGCCCTCATGCGGATACGTGACACCCGTCGCCTGTGCAAGTTCGAGTTTCGACGTCCCGCCCGTGACGCTTGTGACGCCTGTGACGCCGGGCGGTGCGGCGGTGGCCGTGCCCATCGCAAACGTTGTCGCCATCATGACGAGCGTCGTCGCCAGTTGGCGGACGATTCGCGAACGTTCTTCCGGCGAAGACTCGCACGCGAGCTTCCCCGGTTTTTCGCAGACGCTGGCGAACCACTGGCGAGGGAAGTGGGCAACGAGGGCAATGAGTGGAATGGGGGCAAGGGCGCGTGTCATGCCGCCGATGATACCGGGATCCGTGACGCCCCGTTTTTCGTGGCGCAACACATGACGGATAATGGGCGCCTCCTTTTCTCTAACCTCCTTACGTCTATGAATCGCGTTGTCCGTGTCTGCGTCATGCTCGCTGCGACGATGGTGCTGGTCGCCTGTTCCCCTCGCTACGATTGGCGTGAGGTGCACGACAAGGACGGCGCGTATGCGGCGACCTATCCCGCCAAACCGACGCAGGACGCGCGCGAAGTGAAGTTCGCCTCGGGACCGTTGCCCATGC
>Ga0153920_1000901_pt1 | contig 12599 bp, 10 predicted proteins | sample TSNJ004MetaG_FD_104713 | JGI IMG/M metagenome (GOLD analysis project Ga0153920, IMG submission 104713) | Attine ant fungus gardens microbial communities from New Jersey, USA - TSNJ004 MetaG | ecosystem: Host-associated > Fungi > Mycelium > Unclassified | place: USA: New Jersey, Brendon T. Byrne...
AGCACCGCGCCGCCCACGTGGGCACCGCGCAGCTGGCCTGGTCCATCGGTCCGGCAATCGGCTTCGCGTTGGCCATCCTGGTCGGTCCGCTGGGCGTGACCGGCAGCCGCCTGATCTTCTTCCACCTGTTCGTGATTGCCGCAGTCACCTGGTGGGTACGCCGTGGGCTGCCCGAATCCAAGCGCTGGAAGGAACAGCGAGCCGAGGAGCAGCGCACCGGCGCCAAGGTCTCCTTCTTCTCCGGGGTCGCCGGGCTGCTCTCCGAACGCCGCAATTGGGGCGCGCTGCTGTTCCTGCTGGGCGTCTACGGTCTGTGGAACACCGTGGCTGGCCAAGCCGGCATCTTCCAGCCGCGTGTCTACGCAGCCGCCGGACTGGAATCGGCCAACCAGCAGAACCTGCTGCAGGTGCTGGTCTGGTCGCTGACCGCGCTGGCCACCTACTTCGGGTTCATGAAGTTCGGCGATCGCGTCTCGCGCCGATGGTTCTACTTCGCGGGCGCGCTGCTAGGCGTCGTGGCCTGGGTTGTGCTGATCTTCGCCCCTCCGGGCATGGTCTCGCTGCTGTTCTTCGCTAGCACCTGGGGCATCTCCGCAGGTATCGGAGCCCAAGCCTTCTACGGATTGTGGACCGCCGAGCTGTTCGCCACCAAGTACCGCGCAAGCGCGCAGGGCATGCTGTTCATGCTCGCCCGCGTCATGGTCGGCTTGCTTTCGCTGGTCTTCCCGGTCCTGCTCTCGAGCATCGGGTTGGAAAAGCTGGGCCTGATCATCATCGGCCTGCTGATTGCGGCGCTGCTGATTGGCACCATCTGGGCCCCGGAAACCCGTGGTAAGAGCCTGGAAGAAATTGAAGCCGACCGCTATGGCTCCGCCAAGGTCGGTTCCTAAGCACCGCACTGCGTAGGGCTGTGGGTTTGCCAAGCAAACCCGCAGCCCTACGCTGCGTTTACGCCTGCATCTATACGATCGTGTAGCCACCATCAATGATGTAGGTTTGGCCCACCACGTAGGCTGATTGCTCACTTGCCAGGAACGTGAGAAGGCCGCCGAGCTCTTCGGGCTGACCCATGCGGCCAGCCGGGATCTTGCTGACCCAGTCTGCGGCCATTTGCGGATTCTCCGCTACGAAGTCCTTGGTCATGTCGCTGGCGAAGTAGCCCGGGGCAATCGCGTTGACCCGAATCCCCAGCGGCAGCCATTCGATAGCGGCACTCTTGGTGAACATCGATACTGCAGCCTTGGAAGTGTTGTAGGCCGCCTGGGTCTGTGGGATATTCACCGCGAAGGCAGACATCGAAGATACGTTGATGATCGAGGCCTGGTGTTCTCCATCGCGGGCCTGATGCCGCTTGGCGAATTCACGGGACACCAGGAAGGTGCCGGTCAGGTTCACCTGCATCAGCTTGTTCCAGGCCGCCACGGTGGTTTCCAGCAGAGAAACGCCGGAGGTGATCCCTGCGCTGTTGACCAGAATATCGGGTTCGCCCAGCTGCTCAGACAGTTGGGTCAGGGCACGGGCCACGGAGATCTCATCGGTGACATCCACCTGCAAGCCAATGCATTGCTTGCCGGTCTGCTGCTGGAGCTCGGCGGCGGATTCAGCCACGGAACCAAGCAGATCCAGCAGGGCGACGCGGCATCCTTGCCGGGACAAGGATGCCGCCATGGCAAAGCCCAGGCCTCGGGCGCCGCCGGTAACTATAACAACGCGGTTGTTCAGTTGTAGATCGCCCATTACAGGTAGTCCTTTCGTGTCAGATTCAGGCTGGCGACCTCGGCTGCCCAAGCCTTGCGAGCCTGATACGCAGCGTGGCGGGTTGGATTTGGGGTGAAAGAGGCATCGATCTGCACCTCGTCGGCCAAGATATCCTCCAGCGCGTAAGCACCCACGGCGTAGCCTGCCAGGTAGGAGGCACCCTGGGCCGCACCGTGACCACTGCGCGGACGGTGCACTGGCACACCGGTCACGTCGGCCTTGATCTGAAGCCACACCGGCGACTTGGCGCCGCCGCCGGTGGCCAGGATCTGGTCCACTGGGTAACCGTGTTGCTCAATCGTGGCTACATCCTCGGCCAGAGCCATGGAGTTGCCTTCCATGGTGGCCAGCATGATGTCATAACCGTCTGTGGCTAGGTCGATGCCATCGATGATGCCCCGGGCTTCAGAGTTCCAGCGCGGTGTGCGCTCCCCGGCCAAGGAACTGATGACTGTCAGCCGGGACGGGCGTTCGCGGGAAGCCAGTTCCTCCACTTCGCGCAGGTCCTTGGAAGCATCCAGCCGGTTGACCCAGTCGACGGCCGCCCCCGCGGTCACCTGCGCGGTGATCAGCAGGTCCACCCCCTCCACGCAGTGACGCGTATGGATGAATCCGGGCACCTTGGTTCCCGGCTTGACCGCGAGGATTGCTACGTTGGAGAAACCGGTCATTTCCACCAGTGGCCCGCCAAGTCCCAGCACGCCAGCTTCGATGGCCGAACCGACAGAATCGATGGCGCCTGCCGCCACGCTGGCACCGGCGGTAATTCCGGTGGCTGTCGAGGCCCGGGCGGTAACCTGCCCGACGACCGTTCGGCATGGAACGACCTTGGGGAGTAGCTCAATGCCCAGCCCCGCATCCAGCAGCGCGGGCGGGAAAGAACCGGTGGCTTCATCGAAACCTTGCATCAGCGCGGCGGAGCTGTCATCGAGCGTGAGCTCACCGGTGAGCTGGGCAACGATGAATCCGTTGGCGGTGAGCACCGCACTGGTGCGGGCGGTGATCTGCGGGCGCTCGCGCAGCAGCCAGGGGAGTTTAGCGGTGCCGAAGAATGCGTCGGCGCCGTTCCGGCCGTCGGCCAGCTGCGCGATCTGCCGGGCGTCCGTCTGGGCCCGGCGGTCCAGCCAGGTCAGGGCAGGTCCCACAGGCTGACCTGTGGCATCCACTGGAACCAGCGTGGGGGCTTGTGAGGTGACGGCCACCGCGCGCACGGTGTTGTGCCCGAGCACGGCGGGCAGCAATTGGCAGATGGCCTGCCACCAGGCCAATGGGTCCTGTTCCGCACCGCCGTCGCGGTCGGTGGCGATAGGGTAGGGCGCCGCGCCCTCGTTGACCAGCTTTCCGCTCGCGTCGGTGGTGACGACCTTGACTGAGCTGGTACCTACATCGATGCCAAGGAAGATCTCGCTCATGCCTGTACCTTTGCGCACTCGGTCAGCTGAGCCAGTAACGGTTCCCCGCCGAGGAATCGCGCCAACTCGGTGGCAGTGCCACGGGCGGCGCGGATGGCGGTCTGCGCGCTGGCACCGGCGATGTGCGGGGTCATCACCACGTTTAGTCCCTTCCTTGCGGCGTCGAAAATTGGGTGGGAGAAGTCCACCGGCTCGGTGGGGAACACGTCAAAGGCCGCTCCGGCCAGTTGGCCTGTCGTCAGGGCAGCGGCCACCGCGGCATAGTCCACCAGGCCGCCGCGGGCCGCGTTGACCAGGTAGGAGCCGCGCGGCATCAGGTTCAGCGACCGGGCATTGATGACATTGGCGGTCTTCTCGGTTAAACGGGCATGGATGGAGACGACCTTGCTGCGCTGGAGCAGTTCTTCGACGCCCTGAACGCGCTCAACGATGCCCTGCAGTGCCTGATCTGGAAGATATGGGTCATAGACCAGCACCGTGGCGCCCATGGCATGCAGTGCGGTGGCCAGCCGGGAGCCGACAGCGCCGGCACCGACCAGGCCAATGGTGGTGCCCTCGACTTCGAGGCCGACTTGATCGGCGCGGTAGAAGGAACCATCCCAGACGCCGTTCTCCAAGGTGCGCTGAGTGGCAGGGATGCGGCGCAGCACCGCCAAAAGCAGACCCAGGCTCATTTCGGCGGTGGCGGGACCGTTGCGCCCGGGCACGTTGCATACCGTTACGCTATGGCGCTCGCAGGCCGCAAGGTCGATGTTGGTGGGTCCACCACGGGAGACGCCGATGAATTTCAGTCGCGGGCTGGCCGCCAGGACTTTCTCGGTGACCGGAGCGAGCTGCGTGACCATCGCATCGCAGCCAACCAGCGCGTCGATGAGCAGCTGCTCATCGCCGGACGCTTCGTTGACGTTGCCCACGGTGCCGAAGGGAATGTCCGGCCAAGGCAGCTCGAGGGTCTTGACCTGAACCTCGGCGCCGAGCGCTGCATGCAGCTCATCGCGGAACAGCTGGGGGCGGATGAACCGGTCACCTGCGGCTAGAACGGTTGTCATGGTGCTCCTTCTGAAGGGAAACGTGGTGGGAACTTTATGATGGGAATATGGCTAACTTGATGACCGAAGACAGGGAACGCTGGATTCTCTCCACCTTGAGCGAATACGGATCCATTTCCTTGTCCTCTGCTTCCAAGTCGCTGGGAGTCAGCGAACAGACGGTGCGGCGTGACATCATTTCGCTGGAACGCCAGGGGTTAGCGAGGCGGGTACGTGGCGGAGCGCAGTCAACGGCTCCGGTCAGTTTCCGCGGCCGCGAAGCGAAGAATGCGGAGCAGAAGCGGCTGATTGCGGCAAAGCTGCTGCCGCTGGTGCCGCGCCAGGGAGTGATCGCGATCGATTCCTCCTCGACAATGTCATTTCTTGCTTCAATGATCCGTGATGCCACTGACTTGACGGTGGTGACCAATGGGGTGCAAACCATGCGAGCCTTGCAGGACAAGCCGGGGATCGAGGCATTGCTGCTGGGCGGGAAGCTCGATTCCCGTGGAGATTCACTGGTTGGCCCGCTGGCCGCACGCTGTGCCAGCGGCTTCGGGTACTCAATTTTCTTCGCCTCACAAGCCGGCTTGCACCGGCTCCGTGGAGGTTTCGACGACACCTTGGAAGAAGCCCACATCAAACAAACCTTTGCCGAATGCTCGGCCCAGGTTGCTGTGGGTGTGGACGCCAGCAAGCTGGACCAGTTGTCACTGGCCCAGTCGCTGGAAACATCAGCCATCCAGACTTTGGCCACGGATCTTGATCCGGGGCACCGGGCATTGGATGGCATGCGCAAGGTCATTTCAGGGGTTATTTAGCCAGCTCGGGGGATTCCGCGTTGGCTACCGCGTACTTGGCCAGGGCGTCTTGGTCCACCTTCATGGCGAAGGTCAGGGCGAAGCCGATGAGGTAGGTGCATGCCAGCGCGATAACGGTGCCAGCGGTTCCAAGCCAGCCCCACAGCAGGGTGACCAGTAGCGAGCCTACGAACTGCGATAGACCGGCGGATAGATTCAGCAACGCCACGGCCTCACCGCGGTGCTTGGGCTCCAGTGCCGGCATCAGCGCGGACAACGGTACGTAGGCGGCGATGGCGATACCGAGCAGAATCACGCCGAAGGCGGCGATCCACGGGATCGGCCCAACTAGGGCGGGGACGAAGTACATCACCAAAGTAGCGACGAACATGCCGATGCTACCGAACCAGCGTACGGTGCGGATCCAGCCGATCTTGTCGCCCAGCACGCCCCACATCAAGTTCGTGACGATGGTGACCAGGTAGACCAAGCCCCAGAGGCTGAGCCATTCACCTTGCTCGAAGCCGATGTCACGTACGAACACGATCGGCAGCATCACGATGAAGGCGTAGAGCGAGATCTGATTGATCACGCGCTGGATCATGCCGTAGGCCAGCTGCGGATTGCGGAAGGGCAATGAGATTGTGTGGCGTAGTACGCCCATGAGCCCGACCATGGTGCGCGGGCCCTGAACTTCGGGGCCCTTGCCGTCCACCATAAAGTAGGCCAATACACCGCCCACGGCGATGAACACGCAAGCGGTCCACATGGTGGTGACTTCCCCTATCAGCGGGATGGTCAGCCCCGGAAGGTACGAGCCGAAGACGCCTACGCCAATCGAGTAGGATGCCCAGAACCAACCCATGGCGCTTGAGAGCTTGTTCTGTGGGGCGGCATAGGAAATCCAGACCACGAACCCGTACACGAACATGGGATAGGCGATGGCACGGATCGCGTACATGAGCATCATCATCGGATAGTTGTGAGCCATGATGCCAAAGAAAAGGAAACCGGCGTGGAAGATGATCCAACCGATGGTCGCGATGCCCATGATGCGTTTTGGCGTGTAGTACTCGGCCAGTACACCGGAGCCGAAGGCCGCGATCGCGACGATGAAGCCGTACACGGTGAATAGGGTGCCAACCTGTGAGGTAGAGAAACCCTGGGTCGTGACGAGGTAGTCCGAAAGGAAGGCCTGCTCCAGACCGTCACCGGTCATGAAGAAGGCGATTGCCACATAACCCCAGATGAGGGCTTTGGACAAGCCCATGAAGTTACGTACGGGGGAAGGGGAAGTTGTCACCTGAGTTCTCCTTTGAAGCGCTGGTGCCAAGGGTAGTGTGCGAAAAAGCACCTTGTAAAAAGATGTAAGAAATTGTCAGAAATGTCAATAGCGAAAAAACACGTCGTGACTTATTTGAGTTGAGCCGGTGCGTTGAATCGGACAAGCTTGGGGCATGTCAACAAGTGGATCACTGGGCGCGCAGCAGCGGCGTCGCGTCATTTTGGAATGGCTGGAAAACACCAACGAAGTGCGCCTGAGCGAGGCCGCCGAACATTTCGGCGTCTCGGAGATGACGGTCCGCCGAGACTTGGCCGATTTGGAGCTGGAGGGTTACGTGCGCCGTGTGCGCGGTGGGGCCATGAAGGTTTCTGGGCCGCGCCGCTACGCCGTGCGCAGTGCCCAGAATCGAGAAGCCAAGGAAGCGATCGCCGCCAAGGCGGTGGGGCTATTGCCCGACGCGGGGGGAGTGGCGCTGGACGCCTCCTCCACCGCGGGTTTGCTGGCCCAGGCGCTGGAACCAACGGCAGGATTCTTGGTAGCTACGAACTCCTACACAACTTTTCGCGCGTTGCCGCGCGCTGAGGGGCAGTCAACCATTTTGATTGGCGGCGAGCTTGATGAGCTGACCGACAGTTTCGTTGGGCCGGTGGCCTGCTCCTGCGCCGCGTCGTTCGGGTACAAAACGTTCTTCATGGGGGCTAGCGGAGTCGATGTGGAGTCGGGGATGATGGATGTTTCGCTGGCGGAGGTTCAGGTGAAGCAGGAATTCGCGCGTGCGGCAGACAAGGTCATCGTGCTTGCGGACTCCTCCAAGTTGTCTCGGCGCGACGCTGTTCGATGCCTGGGGTGGAGTGAGGTGGATGTCCTGGTCACCGAGCTGAATCCGATTGATCCGCTACTCGATCCGTTCCGAAAGCTCGTGGAAATCTTGTGAGCAGCCTTGCAAAGGATGTTAGATCTTGTGATAATTAACAATTAATTACACCAAGTGAAAACGAGGGGCACCCTATGACTAATGCCAACACCGTAGTCAACGAGTTAATTCAGCGCTCCAACGCGCTGGGCGAGGACAAGAAAAACACCAACTATGCTGGCGGCAACACCTCGGCCAAGGGCACCGCGCCCGACCCGGTGACCGGCGAGGACATCGAACTGCTGTGGGTCAAGGGCTCCGGCGGAGACCTGGGCACCCTGACTGAAAAGGGCCTGTCCACCCTGCGCCTGGATCGCATGCGCTCGTTGGTCGACGTCTACCCCGGAATCGAGCGCGAAGACGAGATGGTCGCCGCGTTCGACTACTGCCTGCACGGCAAGGGCGGAGCCGCCCCATCGATCGACACCGCCATGCACGGTCTGGTCAACGCCAAGCACGTGGACCACCTGCACCCGGATTCGGGTATCGCCATCGCCACGGCCGCCAACGGCCGGGAACTGACCTCGAAGATCTTCGGCGACAAGGTAGCCTGGGTGGACTGGCGCCGCCCCGGCTTCCAGCTGGGCCTAGACATCGCTGCAATCAAGGAATCAAATCCACAGGCCGTGGGCTGCATTCTGGGTGGCCACGGCATCACCGCCTGGGGAGAAACTTCCGAGGAATCCGAGGCGAACTCGCTGTGGATCATCGACACCGCTGCCGCCTACATTGAGCAGCACGGCGTAGCAGAGCCTTTCGGCGCCGTGGTCACCGGTTTCGAGGCATTGCCCGAATCCGACCGCCGCACCCGTGCCGCGGCACTGGCCCCGACCATCCGCGGCCTGGCCAGCACAGACAAGCCGATGGTCGGCCACTTCACCGACGACGAGCGGGTGCTGGACTTCCTCTCACGGGAGAAGCTCGCTCCGCTGGCGGCGCTGGGCACCAGCTGCCCGGATCACTTCCTTCGCACCAAGGTCAAGCCGATGGTGCTGGACCTGCCTGCCACCGCCAGCGTCGAAGAGCAGCTGACCCGGCTGCAGGAGCTGCACTCCGAGTACCGAGCCGATTACCAGGCCTACTACAACGCGCACAAGGACGAGCACTCCCCAGCCATGCGCGGCGCCGATCCGCTGATCGTGCTGGTTCCGGGTGTGGGCATGTTCTCCTACGGTGCGAACAAGCAAACCGCCCGCGTAGCCGGTGAGTTTTACCTCAACGCTATCAACGTGATGCGCGGCGCCGAGGCATTGGATACCTACACTCCAATTTCGGATGCGGAGAAGTTCCGCATCGAGTACTGGGCGTTGGAGGAAGCCAAGCTGCAGCGCATGCCGAAGCCCAAGTCGCACGCCGGGCGTATCGCGCTGGTCACCGGGGCTGCCTCTGGCATCGGCAAGGCCATTGCCACCCGGCTGGCTGCCGAAGGTGCCTGCGTGGTGGTTGCGGACCTGGACCTGGCCAAGGCCCAGGCTGCGGCCGCGGAACTGGGTGACACGGATGTCGCCGTGGGCGTGGCCGCCAACGTGGCGGATGCCACCGCGGTGCAATCCGCCGTCGATGCCGCGGTACTGGCCTTCGGCGGCCTGGACCTGGTGGTCAACAACGCCGGGCTCTCGCTATCCAAGCCGTTGCTGGAAACTACGGAAGCGGACTGGGACCTGCAGCATGACGTGATGGCCAAGGGATCGTTCCTGATCTCCAAGGCCGCAGCCAAGGTGCTCATCGATCAGAAGATGGGTGGCGACGTCATCTACATCTCCTCCAAGAACTCGGTCTTCGCCGGCCCGAACAACATCGCCTACTCGGCCACCAAGGCCGACCAAGCCCATCAGGTACGCCTCCTGGCCGTGGAATTGGGCGAGCACGGGGTGCGTGTGAACGGCATTAACCCCGACGGCGTGGTGCGCGGTTCGGGCATCTTCGCCTCCGGCTGGGGCGCCAACCGCGCCGCCACCTACGGGGTGGACGAGGAGGATCTGGGCCAGTTCTACGCCAACCGCACCATCCTCAAGCGCGAGGTGGTCCCGGAGAACGTGGCCGACGCGGTCTACGTGCTCACCGGTCCGGAGCTGAGCCGCACCACCGGCCTGCACATCCCGGTGGACTCCGGTGTAGCGGCGGCGTTCCTGCGATGAGCACGCCAGCAACCTCCCCGGTCGCGGCCATTGATCTGGGCGCCACCAGCGGTCGGGTGATGATCGGCGAAATGCTGGACGGCCGGGTGCAGCTGCGCCTAGTTCACCGCTTCAACAATGGCGCGCAGCCCCTGACGGACTTCGAGCCTGCCGCCACCGGGGACGCACTGGCCTGGGACATCGACGGGCTGTGGGCCGAGATCCGCCACGGACTGAAGCTCGCGTTTGCCCAGTGCCCGCAGATCGCTTCGATCGGGGTGGACTCTTGGGCGGTGGACTACGCGCTGCTGAAGGACGGGCAGCGGTTGGGCCAGGTGCGCCACTACCGCGACCCGCGCAACGAGCGCGCCGTCCCGGTGCTGGAGCGCAGCTTCGACCGGGCGCAGCTCTATGCCCGCAACGGGTTGCAGTACCTGGCGTTTAACACCATTTACCAACTGCAGGCCGAGCAGGACGAGCCCCGGTTGGCCGCGGCGGACACCCTGCTGCTGGTGCCGGACTACATCAACTGGCTGCTGACCGGGCAGGCCCGCAGCGAATGGACCAACGTCTCAACCACCGGGCTGCTGGACCAGAACACCGGCTCGTGGGACAGCGCGCTGGTGGATCACCTGGGTCTGGGGGGCAAGCTTGCCCCGCTGGTCCGGCCCGGTGAAACGGTGGGCACGCTGCGCAGCGAGCTGGCCGGGGAGCTGGGGGCGCCCGATGATGTCCAGGTAGTCGCGGTGGCCTCCCACGATACCGCCAGTGCCGTGGCCGCCGCGCCGCTGTCCGGGCGCCACAGCGCTTATGTTTCGTGCGGCACCTGGGGCCTGGTGGGCGTGGAGCTGACCGCCCCGGTGCTGACCGAGCAGGCACACACCAGCGGCTTTACCAACGAGCTGGGCATCGATTCCACCGTGCGTTTCCTGAAGAACGTCACCGGAACCTGGTTGCTGAGCGAGTCCATCAGGTACTGGAACACGCACGATCCGCAACAGCAGGTCACCCTTCCGGAGCTGCTGGCCGAAGCCGAGAAGCTGCCCACCCCGCAGGTGCTGGTTGACCCGCAGGATGAACGCTATCTGGCACCGGGGGACATCCCCGGGCGCATCAACCAGGCGGTGGTGGCCGCCGGTGGCGAGCCGTTGCGGACCCGTGCCCGGGTCATCCGTGTGGTGATCGAGTCGCTGGCCGAGAGCTTCGCGCAGCAGTCCTTTGCAGCCGGGCGCTTTGCCGGGTTTGAGCCGGAGACGATCCACGTTGTCGGCGGCGGTTCCCAGGGCGAATTGCTGTGCCAGCGCACCGCCGATCGCGCCGGGGTGCCGGTCATCGCCGGACCGGTGGAGTGCACCGCCCTGGGCAATGTGCTGGTGCAGATGCGTGCACTGGATGGGCGGCCCTGGCCGGAAGGCCGGTTGCGCGAGATGGTGCGCAATTCGGTATCCATGACGCATTACCTTCCCAGGAAGGTCGAGAACATGGCCTAGGTTCCGTGTGGGCACCTAGCGCCGCGGCCACCGTATTGATGGTGCGGTGGCCACCGGGAATCCGCCGTCCTTCGTAATCAGAAGGGCGGCGGATTTCCACGTTCGGGGCCAACCTCAGGCCATGTGGCACAGCACCACAGTGATGTCACCAGTGGAGGTCACTGGTGCCGCGATCCATGAGCGTTGGGATAGTCGAGCCCATCAATTCGTCCCGGTGCAGCTGCCCGATGACCGCAAACTGCACGTGCACAGTCGGGTGCTGCGCGGAAAGTGCATCATTGCGCGGGACGAAGGAAATAACATCGGGTCTGCAGGGAGACCCCCGCGGACCCGATGTCTTCTCTATCGCCTGGCGGCACCCATTTCTTACGTGCAGTCGGCGCCCATGCTGGAGCAGATGCCGGAGAACATGGGTAGGCTGCCGAAGATGTGGTCGGCAGATGCCGGGTTCTGTTCGCAACGGAATCTTGAACTAGCCCAGAGCTACAGTGCCGAGCATGGGGGCTTAGTTCCTGATTTCGACCCAGAGCTCGACATCATGCGGACAATCGCTGAGTACGAGGCTGAGCACTAGGAGGAGGACTTCGCGCTGTAGCCGGCACCCGGCGTCAGAACTGGGCTTTGGCGGTGTTATCTGGACCGGGGACCGGGTACTGGAAGCCGCAGGTCTTACTGCACCAAAGGGTGCGCTCGGAGCTAGTTTTCCCTTTCGTAGGGAGCTCGTAATTGCGTATACCAGAGGGTCACATTTCAACTTTTGCCATGATACATGCTTTGAAATTACGTGGTCGTGGTGTTGTTCCTAATGGCTAAACGGTTTTGAGGGTTTCAGTGCACACCTTTTGGGACTTAACCCGCGGCGAGGCGGTTATGGCGTGGACCGGTCCGGGGACGCGGCGAGCCGCTCAAGAAACACCCCGACGCGCTGCATCAGCAGCGCAGTGGCCTGCGGATCGTGGCCGGGCAGGGAACTGTCGGTGAACAGGTGGGCCCGTCCCGGGTAGGTGAAAACCTGAGCCAGCCCGGCGCCCGGACCCTGCACGAACTGCTGCGCCGCGTCCAGGTCCCCTTCATGGGCGAAAAACGGGTCATCTGCCATGCCGTGGATCTGCACCGGCACGGTACTCGGCCACGGCCCGAAGGACCAGGGGGCCTGCGGGTCCACAAAGGACTCCAGCAGCAGGGCACCACGCGCCCCGGCCCGCCGCTGGGCGAAGCGCTGGGCCAACATCACGCCCCAGGAGATCCCGGCATAGACCATATCCTGCGGCAGGGCGCCCACCAGCTCATCGGCCCGCTGGTTCACCGTCTCCTGCCCGAGCCGCTGCACCAGCTCCATCCCGGAGGGAATGTCGGGCGGCAATTCGCCGGCAAAGAAGTCCGGTGTGTGAACGACGTGCCCGGCCTGCTCCAATTCCTCGGCCAGTGCGCGCACCCCGTCGGTCATGCCCTGCACGTGGTGGAACAAGATGACTTCGGCCATGGGGGCTCCTGAGAGTGGGAGAGGCGGGGATGCGCCCGACCTAGGGCGTGGGCCGCAGCGCGTCAACGTCCCGCCGCCGCTAACGCCCGGCACCGCCTAGCGTTCGTCCACCAGGTTCTCGATGCGCTGGGGCAGGTGCTGAAGCGCCGAATCCCAGCCGGGCATCTCACTGTTGATCTCCACGCTGTACCCCTCGGTCAGGATGAACTCGGCGCAGGTCAGGGTCTGTGATCCGGAGGTACTTTCGTAGATGAAGGCGCGGCGGATGTCATGCCACAACAAGGTGGCGGACTCGTCGATGACCAGCCCGGTG
>Ga0153920_1000905_pt1 | contig 12564 bp, 7 predicted proteins | sample TSNJ004MetaG_FD_104713 | JGI IMG/M metagenome (GOLD analysis project Ga0153920, IMG submission 104713) | Attine ant fungus gardens microbial communities from New Jersey, USA - TSNJ004 MetaG | ecosystem: Host-associated > Fungi > Mycelium > Unclassified | place: USA: New Jersey, Brendon T. Byrne...
ATAGCCAGAAGGAATATCGTGGATGCTGATGGAATCAGAAAAGGTAATACGGTCATCTGGCCGGCTAGTGATGACCGACTTGAACTTCTTCAAGTGATCAACCTGAATCCAACGCTTGAGCGTATGCAATAGACTTTGGAAATCCTCCCCAGACGCGTCGTGCCTCGGGCCACCACACTCATCCAGTGCATCTATCACAATCACTGGAAGCTCCTCACGCGGAATAGCATCATCCAGCGCAGATAGTGGTACCTCGATGAGCAATTTGAAAAGCCGATCAATGTCAGATGAGTCATGCCCTTGATTTCCTTGATCTAAGTGTTGGCGAAGGGAAGGGAACAGGCGGGCAAGATCGCAGGCAACAGTGCACCAGAGGGTCTTGGTGGTGAGGGTAGAATGTGTGTGGTTGAATCGGTATGCGATTACACGGCGCTTCTGGTCCACTAGCCGATTGGCAATGCTAGCTGCCAAGGCAGATTTCCCAACGCCAGGGGATCCCCTTATCCAAATCATACTGGGGCTATTGATGTTCTTGATCTCGTGCTCAATCTCCTGTAAGAAGGCAGTGCGGGTGCCTTCCATACATGATTTGCGTAGAGGAAGCCTATTCTCCCCAAGGGTGCTCACCAAATCATCCAGCTCCTTGTCGGCAACCGTTTTCACATTTTTCGTCATAGTGGCTGATAGCAACCACAAATCAGTCAGATTGAACAATGAATATCAGGCACAAAAATCATACCTTGCTCTGCTTGGATCTCTAGATCCCAGTCAAAATTTTTCGCGAAAGCATCCAGTTTCTTCCGCAATTCAATAGCTTTTTCCTCATGAGGGACAACGAGGATGTGTTTGGCTGCGACCAACGGCTCAGTTGTCAATCCATCTCATGCAACTTAATACACACCTGACCAGCTTTTGAGCCACTGCTCAATAAAGTCGATCACTTCTTCTATCATTCCAGGAAGTTCACTGATAGTAGCACGCAGTTCGTTTGATTTTGGAACTTCCTTGAACCGTTCCATCTGGGAAGCTATCCTTGTGATGTTTTCTGCCATTTTTTTCATTTCTCTGTAAGATCCCTCTTGAGCTTTGAAATGCTGCCAAATTTATCAGTATTATTCACGTTGAAAATTGGAAAGGTAGCCAACTTTGTAAACAACATCAGTGCAAGAAAACACCGATTTCACTATAGAATTCAGCTGCTTCGAGTCAGATAACGTGCATGGGTGCTAGTCAATGATGATTTACCCCACTGATAGCTGTTCTGAACTCAACCAACATCCCACCCACATCATTTGCAGAACCGAGACGATACATGGTAGGCCGGAAATTGTTCAGGTCCTCAATTGTGCTCTTGATTTGTCCATCCAGGGCGCTCAGGTCACAGTTGTCAGCCTACATTTAGACTTGAGCAGGCTATCTACATGTTGACAACAACCATGATAGCATACCTCAGCAACGATCCAGAATCGTAATCCTGCAATTCCATTGAGGAATTCCACCTTAAAATTTGCTGAAAGTATTCTGAGCAGGTTTGGAGCAATCGAGGAAAAGATAAACTTACATTTGGTTCCTTCCTGTGTTTCAGATACCAGGTGATCCCATAGATCGTCAAACTTAACGCTGGCTTTACACAGAGGATCATCCTCTGAGAAATCCCCAAGACTGGAGATCTTCCATCGCAGAGGATGCTTTCTGTGTATCTCAATATCCAGGTCACTTCCTTGCTTGACAATACTACATTGTGCGAATGGTTAGCATTGCTTAGGCATGTGGCGTTTAACTCACCATTTGCTTGTCAATTTAAGATGCTGCTCTCCCTTGAAGTTTTTCTTGAGTTTCCCTTCAGTGTCTCGGAGATGACTGGGACCATTCGCCTTGTCGGAGTGCTTGACAACCAATGATTGTGGAAATTCATGATCAAACTTCCCAATGAATTCTGGATGCAATTAAGGCAACTGACAGATTGAGCCAATGGGTTATACTCACCGACAATTTGGATAGTTGGTACCAGAATATCAGTGTCACCTGGGTTTGCCATTGATAAAACTTTGGGTTTGGGTAGAGGGAGCAAGAAACAACGTTGCCAAAGGGGATATGATGTTATCAGGTGAACAAGGCCGCAGAACCATCCGAAGCAACTGTAACTCCTAACGGGGATGAATTTGATTATCATTGTCCAGATATCAGAAGCATGGCGAAGTCACAAGTGCCTCAGTTTGCGTCAACCATTTTCTTTCGGCTGACATGGTTTCCAGCAATTGGTTGACTCACTGCATGTCAAAGGCATGGGAGACCTCATGCCTTTGTGTGAGTATTGCCTTCCGTCGTCAAATGTACTGTCTAACCCCTGTCCTGATGTTCTGACATACTCAATCCAATCCAAGCTGACTCTGAGTCCCATGAAAGGAATGAAAATGCAAACATTCCTGAGTGTCAACCGCAAGGAGAGTGTCGTTTCATCACATTGACCACGATCAATATTTGTAGCCGCTAAATTGACGTAGAAAAGAAGGGTAGTAGGTGTGGTAGCAAAAACTGAATATTTATTTGACATACCAAGCCCTTTGTACCGGGGAATGATCACATAGGCGCTCCTTGAACATGTGGTTCAGTTTTTCCCACGGTTCTGTGGGGAGGTTAAGTACACACAGAGCTCTCACATTCGCTTCCCTTCATCAATTCGACCTCGCCTCGTCGCCCCGCCGATCGACCAGAGTAACTTAACACCTAGCTCTGTGTCACAAAAATCGTCAACATGAACGGCTGCAGCTGCTTCATGTATAAATTTGGAATGAATTCTGTTCGGCAATCCTTCAGCGTTTGCTTGGACTACATAATCTAGCCGACGTTGTCTGCTACCAATTTCTGACCCCCTTCCTTTTCTTCCTTTTCCCTTTTTTCTCCCTTTCTTCAAATTGTTCGGATCAGTTGCGAGTAATCTGATTTTCACTTGTGTTTGTGTAGATAGGACTTTACTCTGTATGCTGCTGTAGACCGCAATCAAGCCCTGCACTATAAATTTTTTAAAAAAGGTGAAGTTAATCTCTGTTTTAGAGAAGTTGACGGAGCGTGATATTGATATAACTAACAGTGATCTTCAAGTCGAAAAACCGATGGTGTCTATAGGTACAAAGCTAGAAAGGATTGATGATTGCTTCTCTAGCCTAATTCTGTGATGGACTCAAAATAAGTATCACCTTTCGAATTGTCTGAAGCTGATTAATGGCAGCCAAAGCCTTCATTGTATCAGCCTGAAAACTATCTGCTTTCTATGCATAGGATATATTACAATCCAACAAGGTAACCGGATATAATTCCAGTTGTGTTGAAGCAAAGCTTTCCACGGATGCCTTAGGCCCCAATCGAACCCTAAATAAGCCAAGCTTATGTCGTAACTAGCTCTGCTTTGAGCTTCATGGAAATGTTTGTATAATTCTAGTGCTTCGTGCCTATTGTTGTATGAGACAACTATACAACAAAATTTGTCACAAACCATGGTTTTTCGTAGCTTGTCTGGTTTATTTTGTTGCCTTCCAACCCAAGTGATGAGGATCACTGGATGAAAGAAGGTCTGCGGATGTTTTTCGGTCATTTCGACTTGTATCACCCTGATACTTACATAATTTTCTCAGGCAGACACTGGGTGGCCATGGTATTCCTCATTGCTATCGCCCCATTAGAATTCCTTGCTTCTATCCGGTCGTATGTTAGCGTAATTCATCCTCTGGACCTGGCCTCTGATCTTGTATCGCAGAAACTGAATTGAAATCCCATCAGTGAGTGACTGGGCATGACATCACTACACGTTGTCCGGCGTCGGAGTGATGTGAAAGACATCAAAAAACAAGACCTTTACATATGTTCTTCGTCCCAAAAGAGGCATCCCTGAGATTGAAGACTTTTTTTATTCAAAATGGAAGCTGATAAGCGCTGGTTATAATTGCCAATAAGGCTTCCCTTTCAACAGGCTGCGTAAATTTAGTAAGACATGCGAAGCTAAGCTAAGCTTCTTTTCACTTCTGGATAGTCAGGGCCTATCGACTTGCGGCTGCGTATTTAAGGAAAAGGGCCGAGAGTTTGATCAAGGTCGTCCTTTCCACGTCCTCCAGAAGGAGTAGAATATAGTCTTTACCCCTTGCTATACTCTCTTCTGTTCCATTCCTTTCATTTTTCTCCCTTTTATTTCAATTGCCAACCATGCCGGAGTGGTCATCCCCCGATGAAATAATCAAGGAAGGCGCTATCATGGTGAAGTTCATGCATGCCCTCATTGGCCTCTATGTGTATGTGATCCTCTTATTACTGGAGTAGAAAGGTTGTTATTCACTTCAGTGCCACATTAGCTACGAATGGTTTCTCTCATTGGACTTCGAGTTAGACCTTATTCGCGGCAGAAAAAAGTTCCGATGGCCATTGGTACGTGCTCCTCATAAATTCCGGTGATAAAGGATTCAGTCTCAGTGAGAATGATCCAGATTTTCTACTTCGCAAATCGATACTTATTGTTGTTCGCTTTGATCGGAATGTATGTAAATTCTCTTAGCATACAGATAACAAAGTTCACAAGTCTCAAGTATCATCTCATTTGATGCGACAGAGTAAGTAGCAGGTTTTGAACTATCCAGGTGTAGTGTTGAAGCTGTGGCTGCTAGGAAAATAGATTGCCAAGCCATATTTACCTTCAACCAAATTGCGGGTGATGCTGCTGTTGGGCTCGCCAGCATCAGCTTGTCCATAAGAACGTGAGTGGAACTTGGGGAGGTAAACGTTATTGAGGGCCCCATCTTTACGGATAGCATGGCCATTTGGGCACAAAACCGGTATATAGTCTGTCTCTTAGTTATGGTCATCCTAGGCCATTGGTCTATTATCCTGCAAGGTGACACCGTCGAACATACCGATCATCCGCGGTCTGATAATTTGACTTTTTAGGCATACAACTGAAGGCTATGTGGGTTCCCGAAACTGGATGCGTCATCACCGAGACTCGTAATCATATTTTGGCTGCTATCTTTATTTATTCCATGATATTCGATCTCATCGTCCTCCTCCTGAACACGTACAAGCTCTCTGGTGCTCGCTCTGGAATGTTGAGAACGAGTCGGCTGGCCAAGATGATCTTCACTGATGGTTTGATATATTTCATCCTCGCGTGCGTCAGCTCTCTGGATTTAGGCGCCCTAACTTTCTATGTGTACCAACTTTTTCAACTTTTAGATTTGTGGCGAACCTCCTGGCCACCGTTTTCATGGTATTAAATTTGAATCAGATTATGAGCGTTGTCTTCAACGTCCCTGCTGCAGTCTGCACAACAGTGAGTAGATATATTCAAAATATATCCAGCTAGAGTTGACGGCCCTATTTCTAGATTGTTGCATGCCGTGCCGTCCGCCGCCTAACGTCCTTCACCCAGACTGGAGCTGATGTGTTGTATGTATTTGAGCAAGGTTGCCATCTGTTCATATTGATCACTTTGACTTTAGTTCCAGCTCGCAGTCTGCTGGCAATCAATTCAAAGGTCCTTCGGCTTCTCTCGCTGTCAGGGGAGTTACATCGCGTGCCCCACCCAGGAATGGTGGGACAGGCGTTCACGTACAGGTATGTGTTGTATTCCAGTCTTTGCTTTGCAAGATTCTACTGGATAGACTTCTATTTGCCCTATCCTAGGCATACATTCTAAGTGAATTTTAAATTTTGCCTTCAATACAAATCCTCTGCCTATAATCTTATGCTGACTTTTCGATAGATGGAGACTTTCACTCGCGCTGAAGAGGAAATTGATACCGAATATACAAGCGAGATGAAGCAACCATGTGAAGGAAGCGACACTGACGTTGAAGTCGACCTGGAAAAGAACGAAACTCTCTGAGAATCACCGAACCCAGAGCTTATGGTACGCGCTCCCAAGGACCGCACCAGACACCCCAGCCTCACTCAAAGCTCTATTTTATTGTGTTGACCGCATTTAACCCACCTTCAGTATTCTCCTGGTTACACCTAATACGCGTCAAATCTAAAGTCTCGATTGGATTCCTGACATTCGAAACTTTGATTTTATCTCTTCGTATTTCTTGATGTTTTAGCTCGGGAAATCTCCACAATTTAAATGCCGAGATTTAATTGAATAATGTGTCAAAGGTGCTCTTTATTACATATAGGGCGTATGCTAGTATTGTGATGTTTCAAATAACCAACCCTTACATTCCCTATGAATGTCCGTAGTATGAATAACAACCTAAATGTTCCACGTTCTGGACGTAACAATATAAATGCAACATTCATGTAGAAGTAATTAACCTTATTTTCTAGACGGTGCTTCTTATGTATGTTCTTATGCTTATTCAACTTTCAAGGTTCAAATAGCATCTAGACAAAGTTTCCAAAAATGCGCAAGAACCTTCAATTTGAGGTCCTTCCGAGGATCAGGACTGAGGTCTCAGCCTCAGCCCACTTCTTGGACTAGTCGCGTCGTGAAACATGTAATCACGAAGTGCTAGAAGCAGGGTCCTGCAACACAATCCATTTATCCAAACTTGGGACTTAACATTCAACTTTGTAGGTAATTTGGACTCTTTGAATGAGTGCATTGCAAACCATGCCGAATTTCGTTAGTCAACGCGTAGCTCGCGTGGGAACCGTTATAACATGATTCACAGTAATCCAGAGAACAAAATGAAAATGGGTTGTGTCGTGTAGTAACGAGCGAGGGGCGTTCATGATAGGACAGAAGAATAAATCGACAAACACCGACATCCTAACCATAAGCAGGAACGAGGTTCAAATCCTAAGCATCGGAAGAGAGCCTTCGGCCGAGGAATGGCAGCAACGATTACGATAGGAAGATTCCTTGAACAGAGTCTGATCTTTGTTGAATTTCAATTCGTTGTCTTCGATCCACTTATACCAATTCGTCCACCAAGGTCGTTCTCCGACTTTGGTATGTCAGGTTACCGGTTGAGTGAGGAGTGGCAGGTGGATAGTCGGCCAGAAAGAACTTGCATGTCAAGAGCAGGGATAGATGTTAGCCTTTGTCCCTAAAGGAATCATTCAAAAGTAGCAGGGGTGATGCCGAACAAGAACTCACGCATGTTAGTCAAGGGTTGTCCGAGTCCAACGCGTTAGGAGAGATCCATTGACGGAGAAGGATGGATATGATAAAACCAGACCAGAAGGAACTTACAGAATGTCAGTCGATATAATCAATGGCTCTGGAAGTCAAAAGAGAATCCCTCCCTGAATAAAAGACAAAAAGAGAGGGAAAGAAGTTCATATAATTTCATCTCTTTTCGTGAATGGCTGGCAGCGGTCGATTATGAAATCTTGGCTCATGTGAAAATTGATAGCCCCTCATCGTTAGGGTCAGTTTGGCTCACGGTGGGTGTAATCGGCTTATCGATTTGTCTTAAATCATTGATCACTTCCATTTTTTGCGAGCTCTTGTAATTTCCGATCAAAGTAAGATTCCAGAAGAGTGAAAACTGGTCCATCGTTATCGTAACTGTCGTGGAATTGAGGGGAATGATCATCAGCTACGATAATAATGGCGGAGTTTCAAATTAGCGAATGTCTGCCAGCGACGACCAGAAAAGAAGGCAAGATACGTTATAATAGTAGTCCTTGGAAATCGCATTATCCAGCGCACAGTTATGAAGAAGTCGGGCTTATGGGGTAAGTCGGACTGATCACTGTGAGTAATAGGACCCCCGTTGACTAGTCATGTTCCAAAAACAATGACAAGCTTGATATCCGGTGTTACAGTCGACGTGATCCTTAGTAATAAACACCGGTTGCGTTATATGGACCAAGAAGCATTTCCCTAGCTGCCGCCACAGGGAGTGAATGAATAGTGGTATAAATCTGTGGGAATGCTAGAAGAATCTTGGAAATGATTCAGTTCCTCCTGCCGTAGGCTAGAGATCCTGAAATTAAAATAAATAAAGGGTGACTGGTTCTGATAAATGGAAGCCTTGGCTCGTTGATAGACGCGTATAGGGTCACTCCAATGCGGCTCCAAGCGTCCTTGCTGGAGTTCTCAGGGGTTCCTTTGGATCGAAGACCACGACCTGAAAATGACTGGGCTATGCACCGTATAGTTGTTGATGCTTTGTGAGCCTGGCCAGTGTCAGCTCCACCCGCCGGTGGCGTCACTTTAATCTATTCATAGGTACCCAGTTCTCAATGGTCTTTCTTTTGATTGGACACCCATTGAACGTGAATAAAATTTAGTGTTTCCAGTTCTTGGAAGTTGTATTCCATGACCAATAAGAATCAAATGAACTGCTGATAGGTTCAGTAGAGAGAGAGCAAGTGAAATCTCAATTCTGAAGTGTTGTGATGGCAAATTCGTCCCGATAACCCGACGCACATTGCCATCGCAATATCAAATGGTTGCCGTTCCTGAGTGCTGGATCCGCGGATTCATCATCATTGCGAGACATATTTGGACTTGTATAAATATGTGCTTACTTGCCTATAATCCTCAGTTCTCGCGACTCTGAGTGTCGAGTTGCCTATTCTAGATCAGAAAAGTGTTCTTTTGAGAACATGGCAGCACTTACAGCAGTCAAAGTTCTTGATGACAATGAATTTGGTATTGAATTATTATTTACATATTCAAGTTCGATATATTCAAGGTACTGAGTGAACAAAGTCAATGATTTTGGTAATTACAATGACTGAAAGCTTGTCACAGATTTGGAGTTGAGTTAATGCGCACGAAGTTCTGCCGACGAGGTCGAATTATTTCGAGTCGCGAAACCTTGATGTGTTTTATTTCAGGAAGCCGATTAATACAAAATTGTTATCAGGAAAAATTTGCTTTTGTCTAGGTACAGGGACCAATTACTACTACGATAACTATTCACCCCAGAATCGAGATAAACGTATCGTTTGAAGAATCCATCATTATACAGCAGTGGAAAGCAGCACATGCATCTCTGACCGTCTGATGAACTTATCGCAGTTCAGCTTCAACCCATGAAAATTCTAGAAAAATTCTAGAACTGACAAAATCTGGTGAGACAACAGAAGCCAGTGTCGAAAGCTGCTAGCGGTTCAGTCCAGAAGCATGAGATCGTCAGCGAGTCAAGATCTGAGATTGGAGCAATGTGATATCAAAAGGTGCCTTTTAGGGGTTACCCGTTGGAAAAATCGACACAGAACCACGCCAGTCGCGTAAGTATCTGGACAGAGTAACCTGGGGATGATCCTGCGCTGCTAGCTTCGACCTCCAGGCCCAGCTGTTACAGGACAGCATTACTAGTAGATTTGGGATAAACAGGGAAATTAAAACTAGGATCTAGCCGGGGGTTCGTGTGGGCAAATTGTGGGAAGCAAAAGAACTTCTTAAGTTCTTACGTCGAAGTTATCACATGTCCCTATAAGTACCCCTTCTTGGCTACATCCGCTTCCCTTCGAGCCATCTTTCTCTGCCCCGCAACCTATCACAATGGTTAACTGGTCTTCAACAGAAGAGATCCAGAAGGATGCCGGTATACGCTCTGCTCATCTGTCCTAGCGATTATTCACAACCTATATAGTCGCCTTTGACCGCTTCATGCATGCACTGCTAGGGGTTTACATGTATGTTTGATAATCGCTCCAGGCTTCTACTCATATTCACGTATCACCAGATGGGAATGGTTCACGTCCCTTAATTTTGACTGGAAATACGTTTCTGGCAGCAAGAAGTTCCGATGGCCAATGGTCAGTCCATATGAAGATGTTCACTCTATGAATCCATACTCATTTTCACATCAGATATTTTATTTCCTGAACCGTTACTGCCTCTTATTTGCACTTGTTGGCATGTCAGTCGCAGCTTCATCTTTCTGTGTTTTTTTGTGCTGACAAAAATATAGTGCCATTTCCCTCAATGTGACAACGTAAGTATACACGCCATCCTATATTCTATCCAGGCTTGATCAGTTTTCTCAGTGTCATCAACTGCCAAGTTCTTTACACCTATATCCAAGTGATTTATCATCTGTTTCCCAACTATACAGGGACTGATACCCAATACAGGTCCTTGGGAATGCTTCAGTTGGTCTGGCTAGCATCAACCTTTCATTGCGAACGTGAGTGGCCAACTTGACTGATTGGATAATATGGCCGATTACTGTCTAGAATGGCCGTCTGGTCACAGAACAAATGGCTCGTAATATTCCTTGTGCTTGTTATCCTGGGACACTGGTCTCTGTTGCTCCACGGTAGGTATATGCACTCCCTCTCCGCATATAAGCTTACTTTAGCAGGTGTCTTGCTCACTGCTGTCTGGATTCCCGGCCAAGGTTGTGCTATCGTATCAACCCAGAACCGCATCCTGGCCATCAGCTTCATCTATTCGATGGTGTTTGATTTCACCGTACTGTGCTTGACTGCATACAAGCTACTTTCACCTCGAACCGGCAGATCTCGTCTAGTTGGACTTATCTTCGGCGATGGACTCATTTACTTCCTAATTGCGTAAGTATACCCAGGAAAATGTTCTTTATAGCATGTCCTGATTATGAACAGCTTCTTGGCTAACTCCCTTGCAACGGTCCGTCGAGATTCAATTGCATATTCATACTTCACGTCGAACCTTAATAACTTTCACAGGTCTTCATGCTGCTTAACTTGAATGCTGTCATGTCCATTATCGCCAATGTTCCTGCTGCCATCGCCTCGACGGTAGGTGTCCACACCTTTTTCATGATTGTAACGTGTCGTTAAAAGGTGATTTAGATTGTTGCGTGTCGAGTTGTCCGTCGGTTGAATCAGTTTACTTCTAGAAGTGCTGAAATGTTCCCGTATGTTGTATGACTTTCTTGGCCCGAGTGGCGTTTTATCTCTCATGTCAACTTCAGGTCTACGACCGAAGCTTCCACGCTTGCCTTCCGTCCCGGATTTCGCCCTAAGGTTTCCACTAAAACTGAAGGAGTTCATGTACAGGCAAGTGGCCCGTCATTTCAAGCTCTAACTCAGCAACTGACACTAGTGTAGATGGACACTTTCGATAACCCCGCAGACACGGAGCCATATCTGGCATACGATGCAACAGGGCATGTCAAGGGAGACAATTACGACCAAGAGGCACAGAACATCAGTGATGAATTCAAGCGTCCTCCTTATTAGATCAGGTCTCTGATTCGAAATGTCTGGAAAAGATGTCACCTCACGTTCCTTCAGCTTTTCAGCATGCAATCATTGCTCACTGTCGTTTTCGGTACTATATCGCTTCAACTGCATCGCTAGCTTTAGAACACAGCGTTTTTGGATACCCCTTCCTCAAAATCCATCATTTCATCATTCGATTATGTTTATTGGGATATACATTTGGCTTCGGACTTTCTCTTTGCATCGTTCTACATTCATTCAACCATGAATAAATTTTTCATGCCCATTTCGGAGGCCATTGATTTTTCTATGGCACCTGCATGTAGTGTTATGATTTTCTATAAGGAGGGTCCTTGAAACTATCATCCAGAAAACAAAAATTCCATGTAGTATAATAGAATGACAGAGTAGCTATGAACGTAGTGTCATCCTCAGCATGTTGTATACAGGTGGAAATATGAAGATTCACTTCATTTCCTATCAACTGGCTTATCAACTTTATAAGAAAGCATTTAGGTTGAACATCGTGTAAGAATGGAGCGTGCAATGAATATATCAAAACAAAACAAGAGAAAAAAAATAAAGGTGCCGATGGTTGTGGCAGTTTGTTAAGTGTACAGAATATCTGCAAATGATATATGTCTAGGAAATTTTGATATTTAGTGTGGACGTTCTAAGCCAACTGATCTTGAAGTAGGTATTCCTATTATATAAGCAAAACCTGGGAGCATTCTCAGGCTCTCCTTATCATCGGGACATACTCAGTGGTAGATTAATATATTTCGAGTGAGAAGCTGCCAACTCTGCGCGACGATAACGGGAAAATTGTGATTATGAGCGAGATCTCCTCCGACCCCGGACAAGACTTAAAGTGAACAATTTTGTCATATGAGACCTCTTCTTGAAGCGGAATAAATCCCAAGTTTGAGAGAAAGTTGCCTAGATTTCGTCCTCAGATGATTGTGTAGGACGAGAGTAATTTATCGGAGTTCCCACGGCTCGTTCAACAGCTTGAACACGATGAGTTCCTCTGAACCGTCCCTTTCGCGTGCACGGGCCAGGTGGAATTCCGTACGACAACATGTGCTCTTGCCTGTCCGTCAGGGAAATGCCAGCGACAGTCGGTCTCGGACGCCGACGCCGACGCCGACGCCTTCAGAACAGCAGCATCATCGTCAGCCGACCTCTGTATCTTCTTCTACTGCTATCCCCTTTCCACAGCGGCCGCAATCTACTTTACAGACACAGAAACCGGGATCAAGACTCGCTGCGAAGCTGGGATTTCGGAATGTTGTGGACCATGCGCGTGAAGCTGCGGTCGATGAGAACAGGAAGTTTACTGATGATGTTTCTCGAGCATGTTGGGCTGCCAGGGTCAATGTCTCTACGAGGGGTTTATTGTCTCCCACAGGAGGAAAGAGTAAATATGGTGATACGCTCAACACGGTGTTGACTGGCGCTTCCAAC
>Ga0153920_1000906_pt1 | contig 12563 bp, 12 predicted proteins | sample TSNJ004MetaG_FD_104713 | JGI IMG/M metagenome (GOLD analysis project Ga0153920, IMG submission 104713) | Attine ant fungus gardens microbial communities from New Jersey, USA - TSNJ004 MetaG | ecosystem: Host-associated > Fungi > Mycelium > Unclassified | place: USA: New Jersey, Brendon T. Byrne...
GTCATTTTCAAGTCCCGGTGCGTTATCGGTTGCCAACGTTCGGCTGGAAATCAACGCTGAGAATAGCTTGCGGAGCGTTACAATGACCTGACAAAGATGTTTTTCTGCCTAGAAACTGATTTCGACAGGAACAAGATAAAAAAAAAAGGTCACGCACATCCGGTAGTTGCCATATAATCCGCAATAGATTCATTCGCTGCGCTTTTGCATGCCTTTCGAGGGCGTCAAATTTATCTGCAAGACTGTAAAATACGTGCTTCTTGATACCGGAACCGGTTCCGGGAGGCAACATCGTTTCCCAAGCTGAACTTTCAAGAGCCTCTTCTTCATCCAGGAGAACGAGAGGTTCGAGAGCATGTAAAACACTAGCCTTCTCAGCGACATTCCAGGTCGAACCATGTAAGGAACGGGTGACGCTCAGAATTAATTTTGTCGACGCTTGCACTAGGTGCCGGTTTGCTGCCATACCATTGTAAACGAGTAATGATTCAAAAACAAGTGATATAAGAGCACAATGTACTGTTTGGCAGGCGATATCAGCGGTCACGCTGATGCGATTTTCGTTAACATTTTCCCACTCATCGGATAACGATTCCAAGTTACGCATAAAGATTGCTGAAATCTTGCGCTCGCGAGTTTGAGGGGGCATTAATTCGGCGATTCCGACTCCCACATTAATTTCTCTTACAACAGAGGGTATTTGATTATCTGTGGTCCTGACAGGAGTCCGCTGACTAGGTGAAGGTAGCTTGGCTGATAACAAGAATTCTCGGACGTTTTTCTCTGTACTTTCCTTTGTGATTACAGCGGCAATACTGCAAACAGGAACTGACGGGCGCGATACCAGAAAGCTTTCTCGCGTTACACCACAAACTGCCTGAAGTAGGTCGATACCGTCTCGTAATGTTTGTGGTGTAGGCCTAAGTTTCGTTGCCTTCCAGTGATCAGTCATCCAGCCAATGATCTTGTCTTCCAGATGCATGCGATATAATCGGGCATCTTGATTGGCAGTTTTGATACACTGAGACAAGAAGTTGCATACAGAGTCATATGGGTGAGAGGGCCCTTGGACCTCGAGATCAGACGCAAGGGATTCAATTTCAGCTAGGATGCGATAGGAGGGTAATGGTACTGAAAGACCTCCCGGGGCTTGAAAGATCAGAGCATAAGCAACATGCGAAGCAGCACGACAGGTTGAAGGGGCATTGATACGTCGGGTAGAATGTGTCCAAATTGAATCCCATGTGGTGCTCTCATATGCGGTCTGTAACTGAGACGACTGGAAACTCTGAGATGGTAGAGTCGAATCCTTTGCTTTTGCCAAAAAGCGCTCCCCGTGAACGACTGCCGCTAGGCATAGAAACGCCCAATTTTGTATTAGAGGCTCATCTGATGTTGCGAGTTGGATGAGGGAATCGACAATGCCGAGTTTCAAGGAATGATGAATCGATAGCCAATGGCGATCAATCAGGAATAAAAGGACTTGAAGATTGAAGACACAAGCTTGTTGGGATGACCCGCTGTGAATACCAAAAAGAAGAGATGATATTCCATTGTCCATTTTGCGTTTCTTTTCGCCTTTTACGGGAAGAGGTGTTGCTCCGCTGTTCATTGACTCTGAAAGTTTATACAACTTGAAAGAAATGAGACCACCAAAGATAGCTTATGGGTCAAATCTGAAATACCTTAGCTGCGCAGTCAGCTTGTGTCTCGATCACGGCCCAAGAAATCGCCTGACCAGAATCAAAAGGCCATCCTGCGCGAAACGTATGTGCAATAAAAGGCTCCGTCGTCTGAATTGCTGTCACCTTGGAACTGATATCAAGGCGCAGAGAATCCAGAGTGAGACCTTCAATTCCTCTACGCTGCGCTGCCTCTCCCTCAAGGGTGTTGTATAGCTTCCATAAAGCCCCAACTTGGTCGTACGCGTCCCGGACAGATTTGAGACCAAAATCCGCTGTCAAATAGGATAAAAGGGATCGAATGACAATAATGAGGTGTTCCTTTATCCTCTTGTCCTTTGTATTCCACAGCATAATCAGATAATTCCAGGCACTGCGAGCAAATTTTTGCGTGTCTTTGACATGGTTGAGGGCCAAGTGATCCAGGGTAGCCGAAAGTGCCAACAGGTAATCGTAAAGTAGCGATGAATCAGCAGGGTAGAGCTTCAAGAACCGCTGAAGACGTGTGAAAATAGCTCGCGGTAGTTGAGGATTATCAGGAGAGAGAATGGGTGCCCCAGCATAGGTGAGTAGAATGGACAGAATCGCTACAAACTCGACTTGCTCAAGGGAAACAGGAATCAAACCTACATTTTTGGAATTTCTGATTTTGAGTCTCACACTAACGGATGGTGTTTTCGACTTTCCACGCTTCCTCTTTCCCTGCGTAGGAAATTCTTCCTCTTCCTCTTCCTCCTCTTCCTCCTCCTCCTCCTCCTCTTCTCTCTTTCCTGGCAACACTGTCGATTCGTCTCCGGATTCCGACTCCCAGTCCATATCATCTTCTAGGATCGTCCTTGGGGGATCTCTCAATACCACATTAAATGCCAAAGCCAGAAGCCTATTCCAATCGCCATCACCAACATGCTCCAAGTGTGGTTTGAAACCAAGGATACATTTTATAGCTTTCGCATAGTCCAAAGCGATAGGTGTCAAAATTTCCATCCTAAGAACGATTTCGTCCCTCAGATGGTGCAACACTTGCTCCATGGCATCCTTTCCAAGATACGTGACGGCACTCTCCACCAACCATCTTATTGTATTTGCAGCATCGGTCAGCCGTTTCATTACTGTGGGCTTGGGCTGTGCCCTTTTTGTCAATGACTTTGCATATTCTGCCTTCTCCAATCGGACCATTGTAAAAAGTGCATTGAAAACGAGGATCCAATTTCTGTCCTCTGTCTGTCCATCTTCGTGAAGATGGAATGTGCGGAGGAACGAAGGCTTTGAAAAAGCGGTCCGGATCCCGCTGAGTCCCTCTTGTCGTTCAGTCACTTTTGCGCTCTCCAGATTTTTCAAAACCTCGCCCAGATTTGCCATGTCAAGCGTACTGGAAAATAGTGAGTCACCTTGACCTTCAATGCCTTCACACAAATACCAATCGAATGACGAACAGCTCTATGCGTCTTTCGTCAAGGGATTATATCGTCTCGATGGAAATATCTTTAGTCGTATAATTCAGAAACGCTCATGACCCAGGTTTAAATGCTTGAGAAATTTGAAGACCACGAGACGCGTGTTTATTCTTGCTTACTAATGCACTCCCATCAATCAACGCTCGGAAAATTCTTCTCTCGTAACTTTCCCCAAGCACAATCCCATCGTATCCTTTTTCTATTCTTTTTCGTGTGTGATAGCAATTTTCTGGCCTATTTCTGCCCGGGCAGCGAACTTATGTGCTGTAATCGGTTCTGGTGAGGGTCTAAAATAACGAACTCAATCTGTCTAATCAACAGATTGATGGGTGGTATTCAAGAGACGGACTTCTGTTTGGTGGAGTTCATTTTGATAATTAGCTGTCCTACATCTTTATATCTGCTTTGCATTGATACGTATATCTCTCAAACGATCATAAATCAACACTCTGGAGGTTCTATTCAGCTGTACAATGCTATAAGATATGGATGTATGGTTCATATACCAAAACAGTCTACTTCATCTATCATTATTTAACGCTTTGACTCTTACCTGGCAAGATCAGTCTCGAGCGCTTATTGCATCTGGACTACTCGCGACCTTGTTCAGCCTCGTCTTGAGTGGGTGCTTTCTTGCCTAAGATATTCTGGATTGTTTTACTCATGGTCGTCGTTTTGTTTCCCATCGCCATATCAAGAAACCAAGGCTTGCTCATGTAATTGCGAATGCTACGTTCAGAGTCAATGTTAACCAGCAAGGAGCTTACCAAGACTCGCCTGTCAGGAAGAATAACCACAACATTCTTACCGGGAGTAGTAGCGACCTTCGACCCCTCCTCCGTTTTCAACCAGCGAAGTACACCACTCAAAGCACTACCGCTGCTTCCACCAACCAATAGGCCCTCCAACTTGATCAACTGCTCGACACCAGCGAAAGATTCATCATCGTCTGACTTCAGCCAAGTATCCACCTCCCGCTGAACTAACACTTCCGGGATAAAATCGTACCCAATTCCTTCAACCGCGTACGGTTTTCCAGCACCCTCAAGGTTGAGAGATTCCGGAAAGGCTAGGATGCTTCCTTTCTAAGCACGATTGATCAACAGCCTTAATCTACTGATTGATAGAAAAAATTCTCCTACTTACAGGATCGATGCCGACTACAATGCATTCCTTGTTATGTTTCTTAAGAGCTCGAGATAGACCAGTCACTGTTCCTCCGGTACCTGCGCCTGCAACGACAACATCAACTTTCCCTGACGAGGGTCTCGATGGCGCCGAAGGCGTCGAAACAATAGCTTCAATAATTTCAGGCCCAGTTGTCCATTCATGGGCAAGAGGGTTATTCACCTAAGTATTGTCAAAATTGCACAACGTAAAACAGAGAATTTTGAATACCAACGTTACGATACTGATCCAAAATAACCCCTCCAGGTATTTCCTTCTCCAGTCTCCGCGCTACACCTATAATCGTGAAAAATTCAGCGACAAGGCTATTTAATATAAATTCCACACGCAACTTATCAAACTTTCGGGCGAATCCCAAGGAACTGTGGGCGTTCTGACGACTGTGGCCCCAAGCGCGCACAATGTTGCCTCTTTCTCGAGTGACATCTTTGTAGGCAGGGTGATAATCACTGGATACCCCTTATCTGTAGTTTCAGGCAACCATTCACGTTTCAAATATATTATATGTATAAATCACCTTGACGGCGCATGCAAGAGCAAGTCCAATCCCTGCATAGTTTACAAGTATATCAACGACGTGCACTGAAAGTAAGAATCGAATGAACCTGTATTGCCTGATGTTGGCTCAATAACGACACTTCGACCTGGGACCAGGATCCCGTCCTTCTCAGCTGCCCCCACCATAGCTTTCGCGATCCTATCTTTCACCGAACCCCCAACAGAAAGAAACTCAGCTTTTCCCACTGTACGACACAAATCGGCAAACGAGCCAAATGCCAGAACCGCACTGATAACTTACGCAAGTTACACTTCAATCCATGCAGTTGGGCAATCTTATCAAGCCTGATAAGAGGTGTCTTGCCAACTGCATCCAGGGCATCGTCTAGAATCCGCATGGAATGAGACATCCAACGATAGAAAATTCGTCGTCTTGAGGATGTAGTAGGACAGGCACTTATTCTTGGATATCAATATGACCGGACGGATCTCGCTTACACCCAACACAGTTCAATTCGGAATTAATGCATGAACAAAATGAGGCTCATATAGCACAATGATTTTTATTGGACCAACTTTCACTCAACGTTGGGGTCTCCCCTGGTCACACCTACTAGTTTTTCTGCGGTCAGCATATTGTTCTGTATTGGTACACCAAGACACGAAAGATCCACGCTACAAGAACCGAGGTCAACGTGCTATCTTTCAGCAAGAGAGATGAGGCGTAAAGTTTAAGGGACCAGGTGAATTTTTCAAGTCGAAGACTACGATCTTGAAGGGGCCCTCATCGGACACACAAGGTCTACTAGTACAGAAGTGAGATAGATATTATGATACTGTTAAACGTCTGAACTCGGTACATGAGTCTGGATTCAGCTTCGACTACAGATTATATCAGGCTCTTGGTACCTTAATTGGAGACGACTTCATCCTTTTCATCCTTCCAATTATTTTAATGATTGTAATCATGACTCTAACAGTTCTCTTCTTTATTGGCTGATGTCATTTCTTCGGATTCTTGATGAAATGTGAATCACCGAGGTGATTCAGCTTGTACGAACCTTGTCAAAAATGGTTTGTGCAATGTCAAATAGTCTTGCATGATTGGACGAACCATTCACCAGGGTATGAGACCTCGGTACTAAGATATCGAGTCGAGCCAAACACTATGCTATGGCTTGTGCTTGATTATGTTCGTGTTGAGAGGTAGAAAATCGCAAGGTTACGATAGTTGTGGTTCTAATCCTAGCCTTTGTCTTTCCTGTGCCTCCTTTTCCAGTTGCTTCGCCCGATTCTCCGATTCCAATAATGCATTATCCCAGGCTACAAAAAGCTCAGAAAGCGCATCGATCTGCAAGAATTATCACAACCAGCGATGCTTACAGCATGAGAAGTGGCTTACTTGAGTAACATGTCGTTCTACCAGTCGTGCCACGCGTTTTTCAAGATTGTGCGCAAGCTTGACATCTTCTCCATGCTTCTTTATGAGTTTCTCAAGGCGGGGCTTGAACGTCTCGTAATCTGCCAGTACATGTGAATACCATGATAAAGGACGAAGAGCAAAAAGATGCTGACCACCAAGCCTGCCAGCCCCAGTAACACCTCTTCTAACGAGCGTTTCTATTTCCAACATGTCCCGATCTGCAGCACGTACGTCTGATTCCATTTCTGCTAGATAGGCCTCGAGTTCTTCGGGGGATAAGTTCTCATACAAGGGGAGGAGGGAAGAGTTCAAGCCCGTGCCTTCTGGATTATCTGATGTTGGCGTTGAAGGCAATGGTACATCAATAGTTCCTGAAAGGGCGAACGTAGGAGTGAGATACTGTGCATGCTGGTCGTCTGAAGCATGGTTGAGTACAGACCAAGGAGGGTAGTTGAGAACGCACAAGTATCCATGAATTTCCCCAAGCCCTCGTTGGTCTCGACAATGGCTTTCAGACGTTTCGTCACATTTTCCGTCAACCGAGCTAGTGTATCAGTAGATTGTGTCCCTTTGCCTTTTTCTTTTTTTTTCTCCTTATGTTTCTCCGAGCCTGGGTCCTGTTGACTCCCAGTGTTTCCTCGGCCTCTTTGTCTCTTCTCGTCATCATTGCGAGGCTTGTTCTTGTCAGCAACAGACGTGTCAGGGCCAGTAGTTCCAAGAACTAATACTTCCAGCCACCGCACACGTAGTTCTAGTGCCAGAACGGGGTCGATAGTTGTCTTGTGCGGTGGATGCGCCAATACCGCCCAGGCTTTTCCGAGCTGTTCGTCCTGTTGTGACCGAGGCAGTGGTAGAGGTACATTCATACGATGAATATTTTCCAGGGTCGGAGAGGGTGGTGGAGACGAGAAGTGGCGGATGCGCTTCGCCTGGAGATCACCAAGGAATGCGCTGCCAATATTTGCCATTAAAATGGACGCGGGTGCAGGAGACGTGTTTACTGCCTGCGAAACATCAGAAATTGTTTATTGTTCCACTACTGTTTGATATACACCTCGTTTCAGTTAGAGATAAAAAATGAGCGATAGCTCCTTACCTAGCGGGGCAATTCGGGAGAAATTCTAGTGTTACGAGCGCCCGTGGAAGATGTTGAAATACTATCGTTGGAGAGGGTACAAATGGATGGCGAGTATAAACTAACTATGCTACTAGAACAATAGAATATGAAACAATAGATAATCACATGCATCTTGCATGAGATTCAAATTCCAACAGAAGGAAATGTGGGAATAAAGAACGTTCAACCTGTCCATCACCAGTAGATTCGACTTCAACTCAGGTTAATATGGCTTTGTCTCAGGGTCCAAAGACTTCTTTTAATCTAACACATGTTCTGTGTGAGTTGCAGAATTGTTCTCCCACAACTTAACCTGTAAGATTTTTCTAGATGATGACGAATCCATCTTTTCATTTGGTTGGGCCTTAATCACCCTAAGTCCTATTCTTCTGACGGTGAGTAGACATCATTTGTTTGGAAGCTGCCCATTGCTTATGATGGACTTACCACTCATCAGGCGTCGTATGTTGTATTAGCAGTGGAGACCCGCGAGTACCTTGTCATTGTAATGTGGATTGGACAGCTACTCAGCCAAAGTGTAAATTATGTGGTAAAACACGCAGTTAAACAGGATAGACCGAACCGTGAGTTCTTGATATGTCTCACGTCATCATAGTGCATAATCCACCTTAGAAAACATCGGAAGAGGTTATGGTTTTCCTTCGTCTCATAGCCAGTATATGGGCTACTTTGCGGCATTCTTGACATGTCATATGTTCTTCAAGCACCGCTTCGTGACTACAGGTTTCCGAATACTCGATAAAATGTGGCGAGTAACCGTTTATACTGGTCTTATTGTGTGGGCAGGTGGCGTTGCGTATTCTCGGTGAGTATTGAGTGTACATGCCATTCTCCCGATCTGCCACTCCCATACAGCCATTACCTTGAATATCACAACTGGCATCAAATTTTCTGGGGTCTATGTCTCGGTAGTGTTCTGGGCGTGTCGTTCTACCTAGTCTCTGAACTTATTCCGGAGAGGTATCCCACGTGTTTTATGGGCCGTGCCAAGTGTTTCGCACTTAATAATCCAGTGTCTGTATGGCTGCAGATCCGTGACGGGTGGTCGGTGTGGCCTGACGGCGGAAGGGAAGATGCGTGGTTGCGTTGGCGGACAGAATGGGACAAAGGGCAGCGAAAGGGAGCAAAGGTTCTATAATAATAAGATATATTTGATCTTGTCTGATTTTGAAAATTCCTTATGCTGGTAGTTCAGACAACCCGCTCTTTGCTACATTGCTCTCCCAGCCGTCTATTGACCATTAATCGTACAATGTCCACGATCCTTCCATCTATACCAATTTATGAAACTGCTGCTGCATTTCGTCAATGGAGAGAAAAGGCCTTGCTGGAGAAAAAGTCTGTTGGGTTTGTCCCTACCATGGGCGCTCTACATGAGGGCCATCTTTCTCTTGGTGTGTCAAGAAGACATCTCCATCAAAACAGATCACTGACTCATTTCATAGTCCGCAAGTCTCTAGCAGAAAATGACCTTACTGTCCTCTCCATATTCGTGAACCCTGCACAATTCGCTCCACATGAAGACCTAGCAATGTATCCACGTACACTAGAGCAGGATATTGCCGCTCTCGCCAGAGTTAGCTTCACAGACCCCTCCCTGCCTCATACAGATGACCTATCATCTGAACATGCGAATGTACGACAACCATCAGCTATATTCCTTCCCCGTGTCAAAGAGATGTATCCAACTGGAATCACACAAGATGTATCGACTCAAAAAGGCACTTTCGTAGAAGTTCAAGGGTATAGTCATCAGATGGAGGGCAAAAGTCGACCAACATTTTTCCGTGGAGTTGCTACTGTCGTGACAAAATTGCTCAACGTTGTCCAGGTTTGTACCTTCTCTAGTCTGTCCACTGGACAAAGACATATAATAAATTATCACTTTTGGTCATTGCTTCAGCCAACACGAGCATACTTTGGACAAAAAGATATTCAACAGGCTCTTCTCCTTAAACGCCTTACTAGTGACCTGTTGATGTCCTATCCTCTATCTCAAAATATTCGCATTGTACCGACAGCTCGCGATCACACAGATGGGCTTGCCTTATCATCGCGAAACGCATATTTATCCCGAGATGAGCGAAAAATGGCACCAACTCTTTACCATGCTCTTGTCGCAGCCAAAACTGCTTGGGAGGCGGGATCATCAAAGGCTGAGTGCCTGTTGAAGGCTCAAGAAGTCATAACAGCAAGGGAGAGGCAAGCAAGTAACAATGGCCTGGACGTAGAAATGCGTCTGGATTTCATTGAGTTCAATGATGCCGATACCTTTGATATTGTCGACGGCAAAGTAACACGAAAGGATTTTGATGTCATTCTCTTGAGCGGGGCACTTTATGTCGGGAAGACAAGATTGATTGACAACCTTGTTCTTGGGGACGCCAGCAAAATCATGCTGTAGTGTACTAGTTGTTTCAAATGGACCTGGCAAGTCACCCAAACTGACTCCTCTCTTACGAGTCATCCCGGCATCGAAATTGAAATTTGAAGTAGTTCATTGAAATGGATAATTTCAAGAGGAAACACAATAGAGACTCACCTGCTTGTAAATGCTCTGATAAGGTGATCCTGCATGATTGAACAGGAGGTGTTGCTCACGTCTTGGTGATACATAGTGCCCTGCAACATTTGCCCAAACATTGTTTTTTGGAGTATTGAAAGCACTCCGGATAATGCCTGCTATTTAGTTATTAGGTATTAAAGTCTTATTAGATAGACGAACAAAGCCAATTATTGTTCCCTTCAGTGTCCATTCACCTGACGGAACATAAGCCTGGCTGTTGCTTCATAGCTGTGGATCCATGAGGATGGTAGCGCGTGATTCTGCTCTCGTCTGCATGTTTTCTTCTGTAAGAGCCGTTATAGGTAGTCTCTGAATGGAATAGTCAGTGTCACACTACATCTCACGGGTCATTGTATAATTAAATCGAACCTGTGCTTTTTGTTTGTGCCTAGCATTTCGGATATTTCTAATAATGAATAGTTCCCCCAGCAAACAAACGAAAGCTGCGACAGAGAACCATGTCTGAAAAAAGTCCGTTGAGGAGCTCTGGCTGGAACGATAGGATAGAAACTCACTGAATTGCCCCATCCTATTTGCAACGCATTAGGTGAAGGTAGTCGGATACTCCTCTTGACAGATATCACCAATTGGATATGGACGAGAAGGACGAAAAATGTGGCGAGGGTGGTGAGACAGGTCAGAATGAACTGCAATCTTGAAAATGGTGGGTCTCGAATTGCTTGGAATAATCTCCTGGCCCCAATCCTGTTTCTGAGTGCTACAGAAAGGAACCATATAAAGCAGATGAAGGCAAGAGCGGCGACTACCCGATTATGTCAGGAAGTGGAATAGGTTACGGTAATAGATGAGTAACCTGCTGGATAAATGGCCAACATAGATGTTTCAATGTTAGATGGTTTATTCGATAGATTTTCGGTAGCTTGTAAAAATTCAAGGACATCTGATTGGATGGTCCAGCCGACCAACCGTCGAGTACACCGAGGATTGACTCCTACTTCCCCACTGGCACTGATAAAAAGTCCAGATTAAAAAATCTCTCCAGGCGCCAGCAGAATACACATACCTATGAACAGATTTCAGACAATATCCCCAAATGCCGAAATCAACAGAACGAATATCTCCATCTGCAACTGCCCTCAACGTCAAGATTTTACTCGTCCGAACCATCGGTACAGACAAAGAAACTGCGAGTAATAGTATGAACGATGAGACCAGAAGCACGACAGCGATCAGAACTGGAATCCCCTCTGTGTTGATAAGCATGCTTCAAGTAGATGTGGTGAGAACAAGAAACATGTGATGCAATATTCGCCAGGAACAGACCGAAGATAAGTCGGGCGACACGGCATGGTTTCGGCGGAGACATGTGTGTAACATGACTTTAATGATTCTTCGGAGCTGAAAACAACTGTAGATCAAATTGCCGTAGTGTCTGATGGGGGAACACTTGCAATTTTGATGGACCCTGTGCCTGGCTTAGTCATCAATCAGTCCTCTTTGAAATCTCTCGGGGGTATGAGAGTGAAGATAAAATGGTTTCCAAGTTGGTAGCTAAATCATCAAATTATTATATGTATAAACATACCTCATTGACTTGTCAGCTAATTTGTCAGGTCTTTTAATATAGAGAAACCTAATATATCAAGGAGAGAGGGGAGGCAGGGCACGATAGCAAATAACTGATTATTATCCAATATATTACATAGTACCTACAACATCCACAGCTTGTACACCTTAGCCTTAAATTTATTTCATTAGGCAGCCACACCTTTGGAATTCTTTGAGTTAACCATAAAGGCCTCCAGCAGCTACAGAAAATTGAGAGCTAGTGGAGCTGTTTGTAAGGAGTCTAGATACAACATTCCAGGATCTTAACTCTAGATTAAGTGAAAAAGGAACTTCTGAAGGCTGACACATAAGGGCGTTATGTGGATTATGATGACCACTTATTATTTTTCAATTTCTACAATCCTCAGTGCATTAAGCCCTTGAGAAAGAGCACATCACTGAAGCCACAATACATCAGCTCCCTGAAAGGAACTGGAAGATGCCTTGAGGCCTATGCACCGGATACCTCATGCAAAAGGTGAAGAGCAGCCTGTCTGCATTGTGCAGCAGGGTGAGCTCCGAGGCTTACCTGTAAAGGTGGGTCTTATTCTCCTTACTGAGTTTACGAAGGTATTCAACTAACTACTTTACAGTGTATGTTCTCTACTCTTTATATACTTATGATAATGAGTCTGTATGTCCTTATTGGGTCTGAACTACATAGGGTAGGATCATTCTTATGACTGTTGAGGAACGAGTGCCTCCCTGTTCTAACTCGTCATCGAGTGGTACTCAAGATGTTCAACAAAAGGTGCATTAGAGAAGAAGTGTTGATCAATTAACTTCGCTTTGTGAGAACACAGGAAAGCTTAGAAATACTGTTATTTTGTATTCCACAAGGACTGTGGTCATGCACCCTTCAAGTACTACATGTTGTAATATTGTAGTTCAAGGAAAAAACTAGGATATCCAAAAACTCTCATAGAATAAATATTTTTGTAGAACTACATGTGCTTTGGCCTCCTCTTCAAGCATCGAACTGGACAGTAAGGGAGCTAGGCCACGGCGAGACGAGATATTTGCTGTCAAGATAGGCATGACGATA
>Ga0153920_1000913_pt1 | contig 12514 bp, 10 predicted proteins | sample TSNJ004MetaG_FD_104713 | JGI IMG/M metagenome (GOLD analysis project Ga0153920, IMG submission 104713) | Attine ant fungus gardens microbial communities from New Jersey, USA - TSNJ004 MetaG | ecosystem: Host-associated > Fungi > Mycelium > Unclassified | place: USA: New Jersey, Brendon T. Byrne...
CGAACTCGTCGGAGATGCCGTTGCCGCCGAGCATGTCACGCGCCAGACGCGCGACATCCAGTGCCTTGCCGCACGAGTTGCGCTTCATGATCGAGGTGATCTCGACGGCAGCGGTGCCTTCGTCTTTCATGCGGCCCAGACGCAGGCAGCCTTGCAGGCCCAGCGTGATTTCCGTCTGCATGTCGGCGAGTTTCTTCTGGATCAATTGATTGGCTGCGAGCGGACGACCGAACTGTTGACGGTCGAGCACGTACTGACGCGCCATGTGCCAGCAGAATTCAGCGGCACCCAGCGCACCCCAGGCGATGCCGTAGCGAGCCGAGTTCAGGCAGGTGAAAGGACCCTTCAGGCCAGAGACGCCCGGCATCAGATTTTCTTCCGGCACGAACACCTGATCCATCACGATCTCGCCGGTGATCGAGGCACGCAGGCCGACCTTGCCGTGAATCGCCGGGGCGGACAGACCCTTCCAGCCTTTTTCCAGAATGAAGCCGCGAATCTTTTCCTCGCCATTTTCGTCGGCGAGCTTGCCCCACACCACGAAGACATCGGCGATCGGCGAGTTGGTGATCCACATCTTGGCGCCGCTCAGCTCGTAGCCACCCGCGACCTTCTTGGCGCGCGTGGTCATGCCGGCCGGATCTGAGCCGTGGTTCGGTTCGGTCAGACCGAAGCAACCGATCCACTCGCCGCTGGCCAGCTTCGGCAGGTACTTCTGCTTTTGCGCTTCGCTACCGAATTCGAAGATCGGCACCATGACGAGCGACGATTGCACCGACATCATCGAGCGGTAGCCCGAATCCACACGCTCGACCTCACGTGCGATCAGACCGTACGCCACATAGCTCAGGCCCGGACCGCCGTATTCCTCGGGGATCGTCGGACCGAGCAGGCCAATCTCGCCCATCTCTCGAAAGATCGCGGCATCGGTACGCTCGTGGCGGAATGCCTCGAGCACGCGCGGCGCGAGCTTGTCGTTCGAGTACGCGGCCGCGGCGTCACGAATCATGCGCTCTTCGCTCGTGAGCTGTGCGTTCAGCAACAGCGGATCTTCCCAATGAAACTGTGCATTGCCTGCCATGACCTATCTCCTCCGATGTTCTCGAAAAATACGCTGACGCCATCCTCGTCGGCCCGTTTGGCACATGTGCGGCATACGTTGCCGTATCCCACACCGGGAAAGCTCGTCGACTTGACGAAAGTTCCGCAATGCGGAACAATGTTCTGAAATCGAAGTTAGTTTAACACTAAAATTTTTTGCCAGGCAACGGCCAGTGCGTGCACTGGCCGAACCCACTTGAAGCGGAGTGCGCGATGGTTGTGGTCAAAACGTCCCTGTCAGCCTTTGCCGGTGCGCCGGCGCATGGTGTGCCGCCTTCGCATGACGAGCGCAAGTTCGTCACGGCGCTCGCACGTGGTCTCGAGCTGTTGCGTGCCTTTGGTCCTGACGATGTCCTGCTGGGCAATCGCGACTTCGCGGCGCGCACCGGGTTGCCGAAGGCCACCGTCAGTCGCCTTGCTTACACGCTGACAGAGCTTGGCTATCTGCGGTACGACGCCGAGCTTGGCAAATACGCGCTGGATGCCGGCGTGCTGGCCTTGGGATACGCTTTCCTGAGCGGCACCGACATGTTGACGCTGGCGCGGCCGCACATGCGGGCGTTGGCCAAAGAGATGGGGTGCTCCATTTCGCTCGGTTGCCGGGAAGGCATCGACATGATGTATCTCGAAACCATCCGTAGCGACTCGGCACACCTCACTCTGGGGCTGACAGCGGGCTCACGTCTGTCGATGCTGACGAGTTCGATGGGGCGCGTCTACCTCGCGGCCATGACGCCGACCGAGCGCGAGACGATGCTTGCCGATCTGCGCGATAACTACGACGCCAATCCGGCAGCACTGCGCAATGTTGGCTGGGATGTGCTGCAATCCGGTGTCGACAAAGGGATCGAGTCGTACAAGCGCGAGGGATGTTGCTACTCGTTTCGCGAGTGGCACGAGGGGGTGAATGCGGTGGCGGTGCCGTTGCGTGATGTACGGCAAAACCGCTGGCTGGCGATCAGTTGCAGCGGGCCGTCATCGTCGATTCCGGATGCCGTCTTCCGTGAAGAGATCAGCCCGCGATTGAAGCAACTGGCTGCGCGTCTGAGCGGACAGGCTTGATTAAGCCCATACGGCGGTGGTTCATCGGGTTGGGCGCCGACCGCGGCGCGGCGGGCCGCACGATAGCGGTGAATGTCCGTCCCCTGACGTAGCGACCTGACAAGCATTGAAGCGGCGCCAGAGGACGGGCAAGCGCCACAGCCCCGGGCATGGGGGAGGGCGCCTGCCGAATTCATGCGGTAGGTGTCAGGCGTTGCGAGCGCAAGGCCATCACAACAACGTCCGCACGTGCCACAGTTCGGGGAAGAGCACGACATCGAGCATCTTGCGCAGGTAGGGCGCCCCATTAGTGCCGCCGGTCCCTTGCTTGAAGCCGATGATGCGCTCGACCGTCGTCACGTGGCGGAAGCGCCATTGACGGAAGGCGTCTTCGAGATCGACCAATTCCTCGGCCATCTCATACAGCTCCCAGTGCTGCGACGGATTGCGATACACCTCAAGCCATGCCGCCTCGACAGTCTCGTCGTGCGGCGTCGGCTGCGTCCAGTCGCGTTCGAGCCGTTCGGGGGCGATCGCAAAGCCGCGACGCGCGAGCAGACGCACCACCTCGTCGTAGAACGACGGGGCGTTGAGCGCAGCTTCCACCTGCTGGAAAAGATCGGGGCGATGCGAGTGCGGCTTCAACATTGCCGCATTCTTGTTGCCCAGCATGAACTCCAGAATGCGGTACTGATACGACTGAAAGCCCGACGAGCTGCCCAGTGACGGACGCATCGACGAATACTCCGAGGGCGTCATCGTCGCCAGCACGCTCCACGCCTGCACCAGTTGCTCGAGAATGCGCGACACGCGGGCGAGCATCTTGAACGCGGGTGGCAGTTCATCGTTGTGAACCGCCGTGCGCGCCGCCTGCAACTCGTACAACGCCAGCTTCATCCACAACTCACTCGTCTGATGCTGAATGATGAACAGCATCTCGTTGTGGTCGGTCGAGCGCGGATGCTGCGCATTCAGAATCGGATCGAGCGACAGGTAGTCGCCGTAGCTCATGCTCTTGGAAAAATCGAGCTGGGCATCGTGCCATTGCGCATCGGCCGGCGCGCTTTGCGAGGGGTTCGCGTCGCTCGCCGCATCCGGACTCTGATGCCCGAACGGGCACCCGCCCTGCGCGGGCGTGGCGTGCGTCGAGGTGTCGTGAGGGCCGCTTGTCGAAGAGGGGGACTTGCTCATGCTGACAATTCCTCTCTCAGGTCACCGTGCCGCGACGATGAAACTCGGGCTTGTCCCACGAACCAGTGGTCAGCACGTCACGCAGAATTTCGACCGAATCCCAGACATCGGCAAAGCTGGTGTACAGCGGCGTCATGCCGAAACGCATGATGCGCGGCTCGCGATAGTCGCCGATGACACCGCGTGCGATCAACGCCTGAATCACGGCAAACCCTTCCGGATGCTCGAAGCTCACCTGCGAGCCGCGCGCAGCGTGATCGCGCGGCGTCACCAGCGTGAGCGGGAATTCGGCACAGCGCTCTTCCACCAGCTTGATGAACAAATCGGTCAGCGCCAGCGACTTGCGGCGCAGGGCTTCCATCGACGTCTGCGCGAAGATGTCCAGACCGCACTGCACGAGCGAGAGCGAGACGATCGGCTGCGTGCCGCACAGATAGCGACCGATGCCATTGTCAGGGGTGTACTCCGGCTGCATCGCGAACGGCGTGCGATGGCCCCACCAGCCCGACAGCGGTTGCCAGAACGTGTCCTGATGGCGCTTGTTGACCCACACGAATGCCGGCGAACCCGGGCCGCCATTCAGATACTTGTACGTGCAACCGACGGCGTAGTCGGCATTGGCACCGTTCAGATCGACGGGCACCGCGCCTGCGGAGTGGCAAAGATCCCACACCGCCAATGCGCCCGCTGCGTGAATCTCTGCGGTACGCGCGGCCATGTCGTACATGGCGCCGGTGCGGTAGTTCACATGCGTGAGCAACACCACGGCGACGTCATCGCCGAGTGCGTTCGGCAGTTCTTCCGGCGAATCGATCAGACGCAGCGAGTAGCCGTCGTCGAGCAGGCGCGTGAGGCCTTGCACGATGTACAGATCGGTCGGAAAGTTGCTGCGCTCGGAGACGACCACTTTGCGTTGCGGCGCACGCGTGCGCTGCGCATCGAGGGCGGCGGCCATCACCTTGAAGAGGTTGCTCGACGTGGTGTCCGTCACCACCACTTCGCCTTTGCCTGCACCGACGATCGGTGCCAGCGCATCGCCCAGCGTGCGCGGCAGCGCGAACCAGTCCGCCTCGTTCCAACTGCGGATGAGGCCCACGCCCCATTCGGCCGTAATCACTTCCTGTGCGCGCTTGGCCGAAGCCAGCGGACGCGCGCCCAGCGAGTTGCCATCGAGATAGATCACACCCGGCGGCAGATCGAATTGTGCGCGCAGCGGGGCGAGCGAATCGGCCGCATCAAGGGCCAGACAATCGTTGCGAGAAGACGTCATGGTTTGCGTTTTATGAGTGAAAGCAATACAAAAAAGGGAAGTCGTTTGCCGTGAGGCCGTCGCGGTCCGGGCCGTTCAAAGCGACCGCAGCACCGCGCGTACCGGACTCGCATCGAGCCGCATGAACTTGAGCGGCAACGCGATGAGTTCGTAATCGGCTGGTGCGATAGCGTCGAGCACCAGCCCTTCGAGAATGGCCATGCGATGCGCGCGAATACGGTGGTGCGCGTCCATCGTCTTGCTCTCCTGCGGATCGAGCGATGGCGTGTCGATACCGACCAGCCTCACACCGTGCGACGCAAGCAGATCGACGGTCTCGGGTGCCACAGCGCAAAAGCCGCTATCCCAACGCGCGATCGGCGCGTGTTCGTACGTGCGCAGCAATACGCGCGACGGCACGTCCGACAGGTGGGGCGCGACCATGTCCGGCGTGACGACCGGCGAGGCACCGAGGCAATGAATCACCCGGCACGGTCCCAGATACGTCTCAAGCGATACCTCACCGATGAAGGCGCCGTCGTCGTCGTAATGACGCGGGGCGTCGGCATGCGCGCCGGTATGCGGCGACAGCGTGATGCGCCCGACGTTGACCGGACAGCCCGGTCCGATCTGCCACACCGCCTCTTCCGAGAACGGCGTATCGCCGGGCCAGACAGGGGTGTCGCTCGAGAGCGGAGCGCTGATATCCCAAACGCGGCGCTCACGGCGCGTGTCGTCTGGGCGGTTGCTGGGTGCGGTCATGAGCGTGCGCAAAAGCGGGAATCGATATGCGCATCTTAGAAGAATTCGCGTCGCAAGTGCTTGCGTATTCGGCGATCGCGATGAGTGAAATTGATAGTGGAAATGCGATTTTCGTCGATCGACGAAAGAAAATTCGACAATTTAGCGAAGTGGTCGAATTTTTGACGATTCGCCGCGCCGCGCGATTCACGTTTTCGGACGCGACCGTGCAACGATCGGAATACGCCTATCGGTGGCTCTGCGTTCCCTGCGTCATCTCGTCGATCAGACGGCGCAGCGTTTCTTTGAGCAAGGTGGATTGTTCGGTACCGAAGCGCGCGAGTACCCCGGCTTCGTGGCGGCGCGCGCTGGCGAGTAACGGCGTCACGCGTTCGCGTCCGGCGTCGGTGAGCGAGACCAGTGACTGGCGGCGATCCGTCGTGCTTTCCCCGCGCACGACGTCACCCGTGGCTTCCAGCCGGTCGACGACTTTGGTGAGCGTCGGCTGCTTGGCGAGCACGATGTCGGCCAGTTGATTGATGGTGCGTGCGCGACCATCGGAGAGGGTGGCAAGCACTCGCCACTCCGACACGCCGAGTCCAGCCGCCGCGACTTCGCGATGAAATTCATCGGAGACCAGCGTGCTCGCGCGAGCGAGCAGATACGCCAGATAGTCGTCGACGAACGGCGCTCCGGCGGCTGACATGGGGCGACTTAACCGAGCGACTGCGGCTTGTGGAAGCCGCCGGCGTGGAAGATCAGGGGCATGCGTTCGGTCACGTCCGCATGGATACCGCAACGCTCGACTTCACCAACGAAGATGACGTGATCGCCTTCGTCGTAGCGGCTGCGGTTATGACACTCGAACCAGGCCAGCGCACCATCGAGCACCGGCGTGCCCGATGCCGACAGCGTGTACGGCACGCCCGCGAAACGATCGCCCTTCATCGTGGCGAAGCGCTTGCAGATGTCGAGTTGATCGGCCGCCAGCACATTCACGGCGTAGTGAGAGTTCTCACGGAAGACGGGCATGCTGCCCGCTCGCGTGGCGAGACTCCACAGAATGAGCGGTGGCGTGAGCGACACCGAATTGAACGAACTGGCGGTGATACCGATGAGCGAGCCGTCGTCGGCGCGCGTGGTGATCACCGTGACCCCGGTCGCAAATTGACCGAGCGCATTGCGAAAAGCTGCGCTGTCGAAATCTGGCACTGCGGCGCGTTTGGCGTTCACTGTCCCTGCACTCCCGTCCGGCTAATTTGATCGGGTTGATTTGTATGAATATTCATATACTATGGCACGAACAACAGATCGACAAGACGCGTGACGGCCGGCAGCATGCCACGGGGCAAAGAGGCCCCCGGCGGGCGAGAGGTCAGACGCTCAGGAGACGATATGCTGATCGAGCGAATCGAGCATAAGTGGATCGACGTATTTGCCGAGACCTTGCGGCGCTGCGACATACGACCCGGTGATGTGGTGGCGATTGTAGCCGAAACGCAATCCCGGCCTGTCAACGTGGAATTAGCGCAGCTTGCCGCGGAATCGCTTGGCGCCAGGCCTTTCCGGCTGATCGTGCCAAGTCCACGCGTGAGCGCACCGGTGCCCGTGCGCTCGACGGGTGCGAGCGACGCGCTGGGCCAGTTGGCCCCTGTCGTGGCGGCGCTCAAGGCCGCGACGCTCGTCGTCGATTGCACCGTCGAAGGCCTGCTGCACGCCCCCGAGCTGCCCGAGATTCTGGGCGGCGGGGCGCGCGTGCTGATGGTCTCCAACGAACATCCCGAGATTCTGGAACGCTGCGCAACCGACCCGGCGCTCGAGCCGAAGGTGCGCGCGGCGATCAAGCGTTTGCGCGGTGCAACACAAATGCACGTGACGTCCGCCGCCGGGACCGATCTGCGCATCGGTCTTCGCGACGCCCGAGTCGGCGGCGTCTGGGGCTGGTGTGCCAAACCCGGACAAGTCGCTCACTGGCCGGGCGGTCTGGCGCTGGCATTTCCCGCCGCCCATAGCGTCAACGGCCGACTCGTGCTCGCGCCCGGCGACATCAACCTGACGTTCAAACAATATCTGCGCGATCGCATCGAACTCACCGTCGAAGACGACTACGTCGTTGCCATCGAGGGCGAAGGCGTCGACGTCGACCTCATGCGCGAGTATTTCGCCGCGTGGGGGGATCGCGAAGCGTATGCCGTCTCGCATGTCGGTTTCGGCATGAACCCGCGCGCGCGCTGGGACGCGCTCGCCTGCTACGACAAGCGCGATTGCAACGGCACCGAGCAGCGCGCCTTCGCGGGCAACTTCCTCTATTCAACGGGGGCCAACGAAGTGGCGGGACGTCACACGCTCGGCCACTTCGATCTGCCGTTGCGACGCTGCACGATTGCGCTCGATGGCGATGTCGTCGTACGCGACGGACAACTGCAAGGCGAATTCGCATCATGACGCTTCCCGTACCCGCCTGCCACACGGCGGGCGATGGACCGCTCACGCTCGTGCTGCTGCATGGCATTGGCGGGAATCGCCATGTGTGGCCTGCCCAATTCGAGACGTTCGTGACGGCGGGGTATCGCGTCGTGGCCTGGGACATGCCGGGTTACGGCGAGAGCGCCATGCCTGCCGAGCCGACGATGGCGTCGCTGGCCGACAGCCTGCGGGCGTTGCTCGATGCACTGAGCGCATCCAGTGAGTCAAAATCGTCACGCTTCGTGCTCGTCGGCCACAGCATGGGGGGCATGGTCGCGCAGGAGCTGATGGCGCGTGGCGAGCCGTTCACGCGCGACATCGCAGCGCTCGTGTTGTGCGGCACATCTCCCGCATTCGGCAAGCCGGATGGCGACTTTCAACGTGAATTCGTACGACAGCGCACGGCGCCGCTCGATGCCGGCAAAACCTTGCGCGAGATGGCCGAAGCGATCGTGCCCGGCATGCTTGGCGAACCCGGCGCGGCGGCACGTGCAAGCGCACATGTGTTGGCCGTCGACGCGATGGGTGCGCTGACACCCGACGCTTACCGCGCAGCGTTGCAGGCCCTGGTGGGCTTCGAGCAGCGCGCCGCCCTCACGCGCCTTGCGGTGCCGGTGCTGCTCATCGCGGGAGAGCACGATACCAACGCGCCGCCGAAGGTGATGGCGCGCATGGCCGAATCCATTCCGGATGCTCGTTACGTGTGCCTGGCCGGCGCAGGGCATCTCATGAATCTGACGCACCAGGCGGCGTTCGACGCTGAGGTGCGCGCTTTCCTCGCAACACTCTAGGAGACTACCGTGGCCTATCAGCCCCCTTCGATCGTTGGCGAGCACTACCCGCTCACGGACAAGCAGCGGCGCCTGCTGGCGCTGGCCGAGCAGGTGGGGCGCGAATCGCTCGCGCCGCGTGCCGCCCGCTGGGATCGTGAAGCGTCGTTCCCGTTCGAGAACTACGACGACATGCGCGCCGCTGGCCTGCTGAAGTTGTGTATTCCCGAATCGGACGGTGGTCTGGGGGCCGATTTCGCCACGTACATGATGGTCTCCGCCGAACTCGGACGCCACTGCGGTGCCACGGCGCTCACGTTCAATATGCATACGTGCTCGATGATGTGGACCGGCATTCTGGCCGACGATCTCGACATGACGCCCGAGCAACGTACCGAACACGCCGGCTATCGCAAGCATCACTTCGCGCGCGTGATTCAGGACGGCGCGATTTATGCGCAGCCGTTCTCCGAAGGCAGTGCGGCGGCCGCAGGCAAGGCACCGTTCGGCACGACGGCGACGAAGGTCGACGGCGGCTGGAAGATCAATGGACGCAAGATCTTCGCGTCGCTCTCGGGCGCGGCAAACTACTACGGCGTGTTGTGTACCGAAGACAAGCCCGAACTGTCGATGAAGGACACGTTCTACATCGCCGTGCCGGGCGACGCCCCGGGCGTGAGCGTCACGGGGGACTGGGACCCGCTCGGCATGCGTGGCACCGTCTCGCGGACGTTGCTCTTCAAGGACGTATTCGTCCCCGACGAGCTGCAACTGATGCCGCGCGGCGTCTACTATCAGGCCGCGAGCCGCTGGCCGCATATGTTCATGACGCTCGCCCCGACGTACATGGGAATTGCACAGGCAGCCTACGATTTCACCGTGCGCTATCTGCGCGGCGAAGCCGAGGGCATGGGCGCGCCGGTCAAGCGTCGTATGTATCCGACCAAGCAGATCGCCGTGGCGCAAATGCACATCATGCTCGAGCAGACACGCGCGCTGTTTCTGCGCGCCTTGCAGGACGGCCGGGCCGATCCGGGCAAGGAGGCGCGTCTGCGCGCGTATGCGGCGCAGTACACGATCATGGAGAACGCCAACGAGTTGTGCCGTCTCGCCATTCGCACATGCGGCGGACAGTCGATGCTCAAGACGCTGCCGCTCGAGCGCATGTATCGTGATTCGCGTTGCGGTGCGTTGATGCTGCCATGGACGGCGGAGTTGTGCCTCGACCGCATCGGCCGCGAGGCGCTCTACGAACCGGGTGAGCGCGACGAGTAATTTGCGCGCCAACATCGCTAAGCAGCAACCAGCGAGGCTGGGTGGCCGATCGCCCTGATGGCACTGACGGCAACGCCAGATATCATCACTGACCGGTCGCCGCCCGATGCCTCGCCGTCTCGTCTCTCTTGTCACGGAGAACCAGTTGACGCCTTTTGTAGAAGCGCTCGCCGCTCACGCACGCGCCACGCCCGAGCGGCTGGCATTGCGCTGCGGCATTGGCGATGAATCGGAACAGACCGACTACGCAGCGTTGTGGCGACGCGTGGAGCGGGTGGGCGGGCATCTGCGCAGCACGTGGCGCATCGCTCCGGGCGACCGCGTGGCGTGCCTCGGTCTGAACGACGAGTTGCAACTGGCGCTGCTCTTCGCGTGCGCCCGCGCAGGCGCCATCTTCCTGCCGCTGAACTTCCGTCTGGCCGTGCCGGAACTGGCCGCCATCGTGCGCCACGCGGGTGCGCGCGTGCTGTGGTTCGACGCGGCGCATCGCGACGCCGCTCGCCAGATTCGCGACGCGATCGAACAAGACACCATCACCGACCTGCCGCCCCCGGCCATCGCCCCGATCGAAGGACTCATCGCGGTGCCATCGATCAAGCCGGTCGAGTACCCTGACATTCCGCCCGATGCACCGGTACTTCTCGCGTACACATCCGGCACGACGGGCGAACCCAAAGGTGCGCTGCACACGCAGGCCGGATTGTTGGCCAACGCGCAAGCCAGTTGGTGGGCGCACGATATGCGTGCCGACGACCACGTCCTTTCGACGTTGCCGATGTTCCACGTCGGCGGTCTCTGTATCCAGACGCTGCCCGCGCTGTTGCGTGGGGCAAGCGTCACGCTGCATCCGCGCTTCGATCCGGGGGCGTGGTTGGCGGATGTCGAAAAGCATCGTCCGACGCTCTCGCTGATGGTGCCCGCGACCATGCGGGCGGTGCAGTTGCATCCGGCGTGGCCGACGACCGATCTGTCGTCGTTGCGCGGCGTGATGGCTGGGTCCAGCGTGGTGCCGATGTCCGCCATCGACGCGTTCCATGCGCGCGGCGTCCCGCTCGGGCAGGTGTATGGCGCGACGGAAACCGGCCCGGTGTCGATTGCCTTACGTTTCGGCGAGGCGAAGGCGCATCCCGGCGCCGTCGGCCGTGCGTGCCCGAGCGTGGACGTGCGCCTGACCGATGCGGCGGGGCAGGACGTTCCCATGGGAGACGTTGGCGAGATTCTCGTGCGAGCGCCGAACGTGATGCGCGAGTACTGGCGTGCGCCCGGACACGCGTCGTTCGAGGGAGGCTGGTTTCACTCGGGCGATCTGGCGCGTCTGCGTGAGGACGGTTGCTTCGAGGTCGTGGGCCGCAGCAAGGACATGATCATCTCGGGCGGCGAGAACATCTATCCGGCGGAAATCGAGAACGCGCTGGTCGATTGTCCGGGGGTGCTCGAGGCCGCCGTCGTCGGCGTGCCAGACGAGCGATGGGGCGAAGTGCCCGTCGCCGTGATCGTGCCGGCGTCATCGGCGGGGGCCACGCCGCAGACGGTGCTCGACTTCCTCGGCGAACGCATCGCTCGCTTCAAACTGCCGCGACGGGTGGTCGTTCTCGATGCGCTGCCCAAGAGCGCACTTGGGAAAGTGCAAAAACCGATTCTCATTGGCTGGTTATCGGCTGCGCCGGACTCACGAACATCAACTGCCAGTCGGTAATAAGAATCTTTATTCAGTTTCAGTGAAACTGCGCCGAGTCCCTTATCTGGTAAGGAACTCGGCGTTTTTTTATGGGTGTCTTCCGAGATGCGTAAGGGAAAATCCCTATGCGTAATCCTCCATTTTGTTACCATCCGGTGAGAATTCAATTTTTTACTTTGGGAATTGCATCGCAAGATAGCGCCCATGTCGTCATTGGCGGCTAGCCCGCTGATTTTTTTGCTTTCTTTTGTTTTCAAGACGATGGACACCACCGAAGCTCATTCGGTCTCCGAGCGCGTACTGCAAGTCCTTGTGACTGTGGCGCGTCATGGACGACCGATCGCGGCACGCGAGATCGCCGCGCAAACGAGCCTGCCGCTCTCCACGGTTTACCGCCACCTCGTGCCACTCAAGAAGTGGGGCCTGGTGCAGGAGCACGCCCATGAGGCGCTCTATGAACCGGGTCCGGTCGGCGTGCAATTGGCGTGGGGTTTCGACCACAACTCGCATCTTGTCACCCAGGCACGTGAGGAAATCGACGCCCTCGTGCAGCGTACCGGCGAGACCGTCGGTCTACTCGTGGCGGCTAACGGCCAGGTCGTCTGCCTCGACATGCACGAGAGCGAGCAATCGCTGCGTTGCTCCTTTGCCAAGGGACGTGCGCACCCGCTGGTGCATGGCGCCTCGGCCAAGGCATTGCTCTCCTTTCTGCCGCAAGCCACTCGCGAAAGCCTGATCGGCCGCCAATTGGCGGGTCAGCCGGTGGCGCAGGAGCGTCTCGTCGCGCAGGTCGAGGAGATCCGCAAGCAGCGCTACGCAGTGTCTGAAAGCGAAGTGGATTTTGGCGTCTGGGGCGTGTCGGCCCCGGTATTCGCCGCGAAGGAACGTCTGGAGGGCACCATCACCCTGATGGCGCCGGCCGTGCGTGTGGCTCAGCGCCACGAAGAGCTGATCCGCCTCACGGTGGCGGCAGCCGAGCGTATTTCGAATCGATTGCAGTAC
>Ga0153920_1000914_pt1 | contig 12504 bp, 7 predicted proteins | sample TSNJ004MetaG_FD_104713 | JGI IMG/M metagenome (GOLD analysis project Ga0153920, IMG submission 104713) | Attine ant fungus gardens microbial communities from New Jersey, USA - TSNJ004 MetaG | ecosystem: Host-associated > Fungi > Mycelium > Unclassified | place: USA: New Jersey, Brendon T. Byrne...
AAGTAAAAGCACTTAAAACAGAATGCGAGACTGTATTGAAAGCAAGAGAAGACAAGTATTCAAAAATAAGTGGTAAAGTCGTTGATATGCTTATTGGTGTTCCGTTGGGAGCCTTGATTGCAAGCATAATGTATGCCGACAACAATACAATTCCTACAGCAATAGTTGCATTGATTGTTCTTGGGTTTATGTCACTTGGATGTGTAAAGATTATAAGATCAATCAACTTTTATTCTGAAGGATACTTTAAGGATAAATGTTTACTGGATGCTTTAGAAGAATTGGATTATTCTGAAAATAAGCATTGAGCAAAATACTGCTCTAAGTAAATGGTGGGAACCTTTCCTTATGAGCAAGCCTTTGCCTTGTAATGAAGCAAACGCATCCTGAATCATGCGTCTTGATTTTCCTGTGACCTCAATGAGTGCTCTATTATCAAAGCCTCAATCAAAGCACGCTCTTTTTCGTGCTTTGATTGTGCTTTGTTTTTCGTTTCGCCAATTCCGGCATCGAAAGAATTACTATCATCCAATGGCACAATCGTCCGAAAAAAATTACTAATTTTCTAACACATACAAGCACCATACCAACCATGAAAAAAACCTCGCAAAGCCTGATAAACACCAGCGAGATTAATTTGCACGCAATTAATATAAAAAGCGCGAGACGGGAATCGAACCCGCGACCTCCTCCTTGGCAAGGAAGAAAAGGGTGGAGAGTATCGTTTGGTAGTGTGGTGTAAAGGCGCATGGAATGTGGGTTCTGGGATTTTTATGTTGAATAGGTTTTTGTGATTTTGGGTAACATTGAGTATCGTTGTTACCCATTTGTTACCCAAATATTTTTTTCTCTTTTCATAATGGTATTCTCACTAGTCACCTATAGTGCTACACCATGTCTGTTTGTGATAGCTACTATATATCTGTTAGCGCTTTCCATACACAATATACTACAGCAGCTACTTGTTGATTACACTGCAGATGAAACAAATGTCTGGCATCCGTCCAGACATCTGACTTGATCATGATAATATAAAAGACCCGAGTGGAGATAGTATCAATATAATCCACATAATTATTACTTTTTTCCATTAAATAATTATTACTTTTTTCCATTAAATATTGTCTAAATGTTATGAATATGATAGGATAATGTTATTATGTTAGGGATTTGATAAATATTTTTTTAGGAGATTGTATTTAGGAGACAGTTATAAGCTTTTAAAAATAGTTATTACATATTGAGTCTACGCTTGAAGGAATAATACTTTAGGGGGAGCATTTTGCTATTATGCATAGATCATCTGGGGATTTTAAGAGGTAGTAATATAGGTAAAGTAGGAGTTTGTTTTCGGTTGTTGGGATAATAAGCAAAGTGTTATCATGGCTATAATTTGGAAACTGATTTTTTATATTGATGATATTTAAAGGCTATAGTGGGTACTTATACAGCATGACAGATGTCGTAGGGATGGATCAAGAAATGGAATTGGATTAAAGTAAGCGAAGAGAAGGTATTGGTGATGGAAATAGATTTGCAAATACAAAGGGCATACAAAAAATTAAAAGCAAGCGTTTACTTTGACAAGACGCAATTAGTGCTAAGAAATAATATTGTAGAGTTTGAAGGTGGGTTAGAAGATGTTGATGCCCGATTAGTAGAAATAGCAGATATATTAACATCTGAGAACAGCACTGATTGGGATAGCTATGTTAAAGAATTGCTTAAATGTATTAAAGTGTTGACCCTTCCCAAAAGTATATCATCCAAAAGCGATGACAAATTTATTTTAAACGACAACCCGACAGAAATAGACATAGAACAAGCTCAGTATTTCATTGATATGAATGTTGAAGGACAGATATTGGGAATACTTTGGGTATTAACTATAGGTGCAATGTTAGATGATGAAATATATCAGCATTCATATGGTAATAGGTTAAAGAGTAATCTGTTAAACGAGGAAACCGAAAACACTACATTTTCACCATATCTATTTAAGCCTTATTTCGAGCAATATGAAGGTTGGCGTGATATTGGTCTTAAATATGCTGAGAGTTGTCTTGATGAAAAGCAAGATGTATTAATTCTTACTATGGATTTAAAACGTTACTTCTATTCTGTAAATTTTACAGAAACACAATTTGAAGATTTCTACGATTCGTATAGTGAAAGTCAATGGGAGATTGATGAAAGTGAGCTTTTAGCGGTAGAAAGAATAAACCAATTTGTGTTTAGAGTCATGAAACAGTTTAGTTCATATATTCCGGAGTACAATGAAAACGTATTCTTGCCAATAGGATTTTTTCCGTCCAATATTCTTTCTAACTGGTATCTTAATAAATTTGACAGTTCAATATCGGATAGATGGAATCCTGTATATTACGGTCGATATGTTGACGACATAATAATTGTGGAGAAAGTTGAGAAAAACAGCTATTTATATAAACAAGCTCACGAAAACATATTGACTCAAGAAAAGGTGATAGATTTTTTCTTGTGCAATTGCAGTTCAAATAGAAGCAAGAAGTGTGACAAAAATATAGGGTTATTAATGTTGCTTCCTGAAAAAGATGAAAATGAAGAGCCGATTTATAAAATCAATAGTGCCGTTCTTAAAGATGAAAAAGCAAATATAATAGTGCAAAATGATAAGGTTAAGGTTTTCTATTTTAAAGCAAATAGTTCAAAAGCTATTCTTTCGTGTTTTCGTAATGAGCTTAACAAAAATAAAAGTGAGTTTAGATACTTGCCGGAAGATGAAGCTATTTTGCAAGAATACGATTACAGTGAAATATTTGATCTTAATAAAAGCGATACTATTAATAAATTTCGTGGTATTAAAGGAATAGCCATCAATAAATTTAATCTTTCAAAGTTTTTAGGAAAATATCTTAGAATTGGAGGCCTTATTAATGATAAAAAGGAAACAAGATTTGAGCGAGACATACTGACCATTTTTGATACACAAACAATAATTGAAAACTATATTGTGTGGGAACGAGTTATTGAAATCTTGGTGTTAAGTAATAACTTTGACTTGACTTACAAATTTATAGAGAAGATTATGACTGCCATAGAAAATGTCAAATTTACTAAAAAGACCAAATCAAAAAAAGTACTGACAATGAAAATTACTTTATTATTATTTTTACACGCAGCCATTTCCAGAGCATTTTCTTTGAACTGGAACGTCAAGATAAAAGAAATAATGGACAAGATTAACAGATTATCTGAAAAAGCAATACCTGAGTTAAAAAGCGTTGGATTGATATTTGATTATGAGTACGTTTGCCAGTGTAGGCAGAACTATTGTTTAACAAGAATGAACGACAAATATGTTATGCCTGCGTTGATTGATGCTGTGTTGGGTTCAAAAACGATGGTAACGTTTAATGATGATCTTAATTTAAACCTTTCTGATTTTGGAAGTTTTCTTAATGTTTCAAATAATCTTGACTTCCAGCAAAGTGATTATAAATATTATCCTTTTATTATTTCTTTGCAGGATATAGAGATAGGTTTGTTCTTATCGTATATGGTAAAATCCTCTGACAATAGACCAAAAGACGAAGTGTTTAAAATGGTAAAGGCTCTTTATCTTAAGCTTAATTATTTGCTTGAAGAAAATAGCAATCACAGAATGAAAAATATAGATGTCTCTAAGATGGTTATAAAAAAATGCACGAGCGAAATAAATTTATATGCCACAATATCTAACAACGATAAGAAAGATTATAAAGGAAAATATAAAATTGCAATTGCAAACGCTAAGTTAAATGAACATGATTTCGTTAAAGTATTAACAGATTCACCCGATCGGTCATATAACCGATATAAAAAACTTGTTAAAATAGTTAATCAAGCCATTGAAGAAAAAGCTGATATTTTGGTTATGCCAGAAGCCTATATTCCGTTTGAATGGCTTTCAATTCTTGCGAGAACATGTGCCAAAAATCAAATGGCAATTATAACAGGTATAGAGCATACGAATTATAAAAAAGAAATAAGAAATTTAACAGCTACTATATTGCCCTATATGGAAGATGAATATAAATTTGCGCATATAAATATACATAATAAGACCCATTATTCTCCAGACGAAGTGCGTATCATTAAAGGTTATTGCTGTAACTACGAAGAAGGCGATTCATATGACTTGTTTAATTGGAATGACTTGTGGTTCTCGGTTTATTGTTGTTTTGAGTTATCGTCAATACAGGATAGATCGTTATTCCAATCATATGCTGATGCAACAATAGCAGTAGAATGGAATCACGACACGAACTATTATAGTAATATAATTGAATCGTTAGGGCGAGATTTGCATTGCTATTGTATACAAGTTAACACTTCGGATTATGGAGATAGTAGAATTGTAAGTCCAACAAAGACTGAACTTAAGGACATTGTTAGGACGAAAGGTGGTAATAACGACACGGTGCTTGTTAGCGATATTGATGTCTATGCTTTGCGGAATTTTCAGATTAAGGGATATGAGTTACAGAAAGATGATAAATCATTCAAACCAACGCCGCCTGACTTTAGTACAGATATTGTTAAGAAAAAAATTAAACGCCGCCTTTGGAGGAATTTTGAATGAAATTTGTATTGCTAACAGCAGTGAGCTGTTTAAAGTGTCAATATGCGGCTATGGCACGGGCAAGCACGTTACATTATATGACCGCGTTTGCAACATAACTATTCCGGACATGGATAATAATTTATCATCAGCAATACCCTTATTTGTAGTGATTAAACGGCGAACGTAATATGGAGATACTTTTTGTAAATGACAATCTGGAGGTGCGCATATGGCAGAAAATCAAAATATAGAGTGGAAAGAATCATGGCGTGACGAATATCTGAAATGGATATGCGGTTTTGCTAATGCACAAGGCGGTAAGATTTACATTGGTATGAATGATGCGGGACATGTTGTCGGTGTTTCTGGAAGCAAAAAGCTGTTGGAGGATATTCCGAATAAAGTTCAAAATACGATGGGCATTATTGTTGATGTTAATCTTTTTTCTGCTGCTGGGAAGGATTACATCGAAATAATTACCAAGCCAAGCTCTTATCCGGTGAGCTATAAGGGTGAGTATCATTATCGCACTGGTAGCACAAAGCAGCAACTTCGTGGGGCAGCACTTACAGAATTTCTGGTTTCTAAAACTGGTTTTAAGTGGGATGCGGTGCCGGTAAATGATGTTAAGGTAGAGGATTTAGATAAGGAGAGCTTTGATATTTTTCGTAGAGAAGCTCTTCGTAGCGGTCGTATTTCAAAAGAAGATTTGAGCATGACCAACGAAGAGCTGCTGGATAATCTGGGCTTACTAGTGGATGGAAAATTGAAAAGAGCAGCTGTTATGCTGTTTTACCGCAAGCCGGAAAAGCTGATAACCGGCTGCTATGTTAAAATCGGAAAATTTGGTGAAGGCGCAGATTTGCAGTATCAAGACGAACTTCACGGTTCCTTACTAATTATTGCAGACAGAGTGATTGAATTAATCTATCTGAAGTACCTGAAAGCTTCAATTAGCTACGACAAGGAAATCCGCATTGAAACATATCCATTCCCAAGAGATGGTGTCCGTGAGGCTGTCTATAATTCACTGATTCACTGCAATTGGGCTGACAGTATACCGATTCAGATCCGTATTGAGGAGGAGGCAATGTACATCAGTAATTGTTGTATCTTGCCGAGCGATTGGACAACAGAGACTTTATTGGAAAGACATAAATCTAGACCGTATAATCCGGATATTGCAAATACATTCTTCCGGGCAGGCTATGTGGAAACTTGGGGACGAGGAATTCAAAAAATCTGTGAGGCTTGCAGAAATCACGGAATATTAGAACCGGAGTATGAGGTGTTAGGAGGAGATATTACGGTAAAATTTACTGCGTTACAAAATCCCAAAACATCCAATAATCCAAAACATCAAACTGAGGTTTTGGCTGAAGTTTTGGAAAAAAGGATATTAGCAGAAATAAGAAAAGACAACCAGATTAGGCAAAAAGACATAGCTCAAGTTTTGGAGACCTCGATCGCATCAGTGCAAAGAGTGATGAATAGTATGATTAATGATGGTATTATTGAACGCAAAGGTGGAAAACGCTTTGGATATTGGGAAATTAAAGAATAAAATGCTGCTCTTTGAGGCGTATAGGGTTGAGACGATGGCGAATTCGTGTAAACTGATTTTCTACCATAAGGATTCCATTCTTGCGCAATATTCGCACCAGTCATTCACACATTTCCGATGAAATGTTTCACAGTACCCCTCATAGATTTGCTTGTCTACCCCACTCCAAGTGGGCTTTAGGGGTTAATGAGGTGCACAGCATCAGCTTTAGACCTTGCCATTGACGCCTAATATTTTACTTATCTATCCATTGCAAGATGCTTATGTATTTTAATGTAACTACATAATTGTTACTTAGGATACTTAGGAAGTAAAAAAGTAATAGTTTTATATGAAGATAGTAATGTATTTGAATTTCCTTCAGATATTATAGGTATTTATTACATTCCATATCACAATAATGGAGATTGGATGTTATTACTAAGAAACGAGCTTAATAAGTTGGGTTTTAATTTACATTAAATGTAATTTAGTATTATGCATATTATCTATAATGTATGCAATTCAATGTTGAGTTATCTGATATACCTTGAAGCTATATTATGTGGAATTCAAAAATTACTTGTAGAAGAATTTCAATCATTCATTTTAAAACCTATATAGCATTATCTGCTGGGATATTGAAACCAAGATTGTGAAGAACGGCAATGGAAAGGACTGAAAGTGATTTAGCTTTTTTTATCGCAGCGATTTTGGCTGTATAACTACTATTAATATGTATCTGAGCTTCCCATCGTGTTATATACGTATAATAATGATATTAAATATAATGCATATGATTGACAATTCTATAGAATTCGGCTCGTTAGATAATATTGTAGAATATTAGTCAGTATAAAAATAGTAGAAAAAGGAGTGGCTGTTATGGGACATGAACGCATCGGTTTTTTACCTCATACAAGACAATGGCGAGCTATTGTTGATGAGCTCTCTCGGTTTGGCGATGGTGAAACCTCAGTTGCGCAAATTGCAAACAAAACACTTAATGCTGTAAAAGAAACATACGAGAAAATGCCGTATGATGAATCTGTTATTAAAGCCCTGTCTTTTATTGCTACATTATCCTTTTCTGCTAAAATGGATAATCAGGTTTATTTTTTGAATGAAAATGGATATTCAGTAGATTCACAAGTCTCACTATTCTCATTGATGACAAGCGCACAAAACTACATCACAACCGAGCAAGGTTCTTTAGAAACAAACAAATTGGCTAAAGATGCCGTAATGCAGGCAATTATTGGATATCAACAACAGCATGAGTCCAATCAACTGTCAATGTTTTCAGAGCAGTCGCAGAGTGTCTGGGAAAATGTTGGTACCGGTGCAGCATTTTGTGAAATGGTGCGAACATTTTTTGCATCGTTTACCGAGAGGCAATTAAAATATTACATAGAACGAGCGGCTGCAAGCAGTATAAACGATTATGAAACTTTGCAAGCTTTTAATCAGCAACTATCTGAGCAATCAAAGGCAATTGCCGACCATACTTTTGAAATCACAAAGCTAACACAGTCTTTTGCTGCCGGGTGGTTTAATAAAAATGCCACTGACTCTCTACCTAACGATAAGCAGATAGAGGGTTTCCTGAATCATTCCTTTAGCAAATTACGCGAGGAATTCCGAAGGGAGGCTGATGATCAATGAATCAACAGGTTCCTAAAGTTATTCGTGTTATTTGTGGGGAGCTTTGCACAACAACAGAATGTACTGCGAGTGAAATCAATCTGCTTCATATTGATAGAGATGGCCTGACATCAAACATTACTATCGGATATGAGAGGTTTGTGGAGAACCCCGACGAATTACCAGCTAGAATACTAGACTTGTTACAAATAGCAGCCTATGTTTTTTGTAGTGACCGTATGGCTAATCGTGGTGAAAGAAAAAGTGTTAATAATGATTCATGGGCGCGGTCTTTTGAATTCCATATCCCTGTGTTGGATGTTGCATTTTGGGAAGATGAGAGAACTAAGAAGGCTCTGAATGATGCTTTGGTGTTTATGACAGGAGATCGTAATTTTAGTTTTGTATTTTCTCAGACGGACAAGAATCCTGCCGAATTTAAGTATAAACAGCTATCATTGTTTTCAAGTGAGTATAATGATTTAAGTGGTGCTGAGAAAACGGATATAATGCTGTTTTCTGGCGGCTTGGATTCCTTAGCTGGAAGCGTCCAAAGACTCAACGAGCACATCGATCGTTCACTGTATGTTGTCAGTCACAAGTCTAACAAATCAGTGACACATACCCAAAATGCACTTGTTTCTGCGTTAAATAGCAAATATAACAATAGGATAAAGTCATACGGGTTTGAGTGTTGTAATCAAAATGGGTTGAAAAGTAAAGATGAAACTCAGCGCACAAGAATATTTCTCTTTTCAGCTATTGCTTTTTCATTATGCTATTGCTACGGCAAGCATGAATTTTATGTTTATGAAAATGGCATAACAAGCTTGAATTTATCAAAGCAAGCTGATGTAATTAACGCTCGTGCCAGCCGGACAACGCATCCAAAAACCTTAGGGTTGCTCCGTAATTTTTATAAACTCCTAGATCCTTCATTTAATATAGTTGCCCCTTATTTTAATAAGACAAAGGCCGAGATTCTGGAAGTATTTAAAACGTACCATGAGGAAAACATCATTTCCAGCTCGGTTTCATGCAGCTCGTCCAGAAGAAAGCCCGGACAAGTTCCTCATTGTGGATGTTGCTCACAATGCATTGACAGGCGGTTTTCTGTATACGCAGCGGGGTTAAACGAGTATGATGCCGATTATGCCAATGACTTTATTAGTATTTTTCCGGACGATGACAAAAACGAAACAAAGCAGCGGATTTATATTACCATGAGATTGGCAAACCTTGAGGATATATCTACGAGGGCCGATTTTGTCCAAAAATACCCATCTGATGTAGTGGATATGATTCAATATTGGCAAGGTTCGCATAATGCCGATGACAAATTGGACGAAATATATTCATTAGTTTGCCGTTACGGAAGATCTGTTATTGCTGCTGCAACCGCAATGAGAAATAAATACGATGATTTAACTCGCCCAATTAACCGAGATTCTTTGCTAGGAATTTTATCTGAACGCATGTATATGCAAACACCATTCTTTAATCGTGTTGAAGAGATTGATGCCATACTCAAAAAGGCAATCCCAGATATTTTCCAGAGGGAAAAACCTAAAAATGAAAATGACTTCAATGATAAGCTGCATGGTATTCTTAGCGCATATGGGGATTTCACAAGAGAATTTCCTTCCTTATTATTTGGGCTGTCCTCCTATAGAGCAGACCAAGCGCAGGGTGATTTAGTTGTTGAAAGTAAGTATATTAGAGGTAAGACATCACCAAGTGTTGCGCGAGAAGGTATTGCTGCTGATATAACAATAATTCCCGAAGGTTATGGAGTTATGTTCGTAATATACGATCCTGAAGGAAGCATCAATGATACAGCCCATTTTTCATCGGCATTTGAAGCAAAACGCAAAGACTGCTATGTTAGAGTTTATAGATAATTTATTGCGATAAGTAGTCGCTAATCACTATGACCTGCTTGTTATAGGCAATGCCGTGAACTATATAAATTGAAGAGTATGAGAATATTTATAATTATATGTTGCATGTCATTATGATATATTCATCAACTAACATTATGCATTAAAGAGAGGCCCCGCAAGATACGCAGGAGAGAGATCTCCTGCCATTTTGTTAGGTGAAATCCCCTAAAACCACTTTATAAGCTAATTATTCGGAATCCGAATATATTTTGGCTTTAAATGTGGATGTAAAAACGGTATCTTCAAGATTAGGACACGCAAAGACAAGTACCACCTTAGACATCTACACCCACGCCATCAAGGCAAGAGATACAGTAGTTGCAGATACTTTGGATAATTTATTCAGCAAAGTACCGATGTAAGAATCAAATAATGTCACATATTTTACTACTTTTTAAAGTATCATACCATACCATTTCATAAGAATGTTACCCATTTGTTACCCAAATCACAAAAACACCCAATTTTGATACACATACAAGCACCACTCCAACCATGAAAAAAACCTCGCAAAGCCTGATAAACACCAGCTCCCGAGATTAAATTGCACGCAATTAATATAAAAAGCGCGAGACGGGAATCGAACCCGCGACCCCCTCCTTGGCAAGGAGGTGCTCCACCGCTGAGCCACTCGCGCATGTACTACAGGTTTTAAACCTGTATAGAAGGTATGTAATTAATATGTGATCTGACAAAAGCAAAACTGCTTTACCAGACTTTTTCAATTATAAAAGATAATAATACTTTTGTCAACTTCTTTTGTGACATTTCCGCCATTTTTCTTTTGTGACATTTTGCCATTTTCTCTCAATTTCATGAAGTGAATATTTGAACAATACAGACACCTCAAGCAATTACGCAGCCTAATACACCAGTTAATTTATAACTGGATGCATGGAAAATTATGGTAAATACAAAGCAAAAAATATCCTATCCATAGCAAACTACAAGGATGAAACCACCTTCTATACTTAACTGGTCATAACTTAACTGGTCATAACCTCAAATACAGAAGGTGCACTCTTCTTCCCTGTTATCGATTAAGTTCCTGCAGCAATGCCAAGATTTCTGGTCTGACTACCTGGTTATTTATATCAATAATTTCAAAATGCAGACATTTATAATTCCACATAGCATGCCCGATTTTCAGGCTATTACATAAAGTAACAAAATCTCTGATCCATTTTAATGCGTCGTCTGTTGGTGCCATATCAATCACGCCGAATTCACCGCAGTACAGCTCACACCCGGAATAATTCATGAATTTCTCCGCATCTGCAAGTAATGTCTGCATCAGTTCTTTATCGTTGCAGGTTGTTTCACTATTCATCAAAGGATGCTCTTTTCTAAAATGATCATGCTCATTTAAGAACCTTATATAGTCAGTCATATCACCCGGATATGCCTGCGCTGATTTATAGATACAGAATTCTTCTGAAAAATGGGCATTTTGATGAGTGAACACATTAGGTTCATAGTAATGGAAATTATAGAACACATAAGGATCATCAACCAGATCCAGTCTGTCAAGGTACCCCACACTATTTATATAATTTGAACCTGCCAAAATCCACCTGGTACTGTCGATCTTACGAATTTCTTTTATTGCTCTTTTATAGAGACTGTTCCACAGGTATCCGGTTGCATCCGCTATCTCATTAAATAGTTCAAACATAAGTTTCGTTTTATCATATTCTTTAAAATGCTCCGCCATTCTTAACCAGAATAAGCAAAAATCATCCCTCAGCACCGGATTGGTCATCAAAGGTGTCGGAATATCCATTTCCCCAAAGATATGTCCTTCTATATTATGCAAGTCAATCACCACGTTGATGCCATACCTGGCGCACCAATCGATGCATCGGTCCAGATATTCCAATGGTTTATCACGCAGAAGCCCGGCTTTCTGATCAAAAAACAGAAATCCGTCAACCGGAATCCGGACATGGTCAAATCCCCAGGCTGCAATTTGTGCAATATTCTCTTCAGTGATAAAGGTTTCAAAATGTTGAATTAATGCATCCTCAGAATTTGCATCTGTTACAATTTCATATTGTGAAAGAAAACCTCCCAGATTAATTCCCTGCTTAAAATAATCAAATAACATATAAAACGCCTCCTTATTTTTGCTGAATAGTCACCCCTTTACCGCGCCTACCACAATACCGCCTGATAGATATTGGGAAATAAACGGAAATATAATCAATACCGGAATGGCACCCAGAACAGCTATGGCCATTTTTAAGGTTGCTGTCGGCATGGATGCGCCGATACTGCTATGCATAGTCTTTGCCAGCCCTTGCTGCATATACAGGGTATCCAGCAGCATTCTGTTCAACAGTACCTGAATGGTATACATCTTGTCATTACTGATATAATACAAACCATTCTGCCAATCATTCCAATAATTAAGTGATACAAACAATCCCAGCGTTGCCAGAATCGGCTTGGACATCGGCAGAACAATATCCCGCAATATTCTGAATTCACCGGCACCATCTATTTTTGCAGATTCCAAAAGCGCAGTGGGTATGTTGGCTGCAAAGAAGTTTCTGGCCATAATCACATAAAACCCATTCACTAATAAATTGGGAAGTATATAGGCCAGATAAGTATTTTTGATGTGAAACGTATTGGTCCACATCATATAAGTGGGAATCAGACCGCCATTAAACAGCATGGTAAAAAACAGGAAGAAAGAAAAGAATGTGCGGCCCTTTAAATCCATCCGTGAAATAGGATAAGCATATAATACAGTAAATACCATATTTCCAAGTGTTCCCACAACG
>Ga0153920_1000920_pt1 | contig 12476 bp, 14 predicted proteins | sample TSNJ004MetaG_FD_104713 | JGI IMG/M metagenome (GOLD analysis project Ga0153920, IMG submission 104713) | Attine ant fungus gardens microbial communities from New Jersey, USA - TSNJ004 MetaG | ecosystem: Host-associated > Fungi > Mycelium > Unclassified | place: USA: New Jersey, Brendon T. Byrne...
AATTACAAAAACATTATATCACAAAGCAAACACCAAACATTATGTTTGTACATTCGCCGCTCGCGAGCTGTTGTGAGTGATTGCGGCGATGGATAAGGCTCTGCGTTGGATCATTCGTGCTCCATGTAGAATGCAAAGATATTATTAAAATGCAACGAACGCAATTATCCGGTATCTTTACTAAATCAAGTAAAAGCAAGAGCTAAAGAGCTTTCCGGTCAAATAAGAAAAATTCCTTTTTAATAAAACTTAACAAAGGACTTGTAAAAGTATATACTTCAGTATATACTAAGTATATACTTTGTCTGTTTTAATCCCGAAAAATTTAGAATGTGAAGTTGATAAAAACTGTTTACTGAACAGTTAGTATGTTGTGCAGCTTACAACAAACGATTTTTGCGAGCAATTAATCCGGTAATAATCTTTGTTTAAGTAATTAGAGGAGTTTAAATCATGAAAAAAAATTCACCTGTTAAAATGAAAAAGGTAAATCAATTTTCAAATCCCGCAAAAAATGAAGTATTGGATAATAGCTCTAATGATAGCATATTATCCTGTTATATCAGAGAAATCTCTGATTACAAACAACTAAGCATTACCGAAGAAAAAGAAATTGCTAAATTAGCAAAAAATGGTGATGCCGAAGCTAAAAAGAAACTTATTCAGGCAAACCTTAAACTGGTCGTAACAATAGCAAGAAAAACTATTCATATGTCAAATCTGCCAATGATTGATTTAATTCAGGAAGGCAATCTTGGACTTATGATTGCGGCGGAAAAATTTAACTACAAATTAGGCTACAAATTCGCGACCTATGCAAGTTGGTGGATTAAGCAATCTATGTTCAAAGCAATATCCGAACAATCACACTGTATGAAAATTCCTGTGTACATTCAGGAAACTCTGTCCAAATTTTCTAAAATTAAAAGCGAAATGGAGAGAGAAAACGGATGTCAGGTAAATAAGCAGGAAGTTGCAAAGAAAATGAACATCGCGCCTGATAAAATTGATACTTTCCTCTCAGCATATTCAAAAACTATTTCTATTGAGAGCGGACTTGAAAACTCTGAAGGCAAAGAGATGAATGTTGCGGATATAATTGAAGACGAAAAATCATCCGTAATAAAGGCTGTAGAACTTGAAGGTTTGAAAAATGACATTCAGATGGTTGTTTCAACTCTCAAAGAACGCGAGCAGGAAGTTGTTAAACTTAGATACGGGCTTGATGATTCTGCAAAACATACTCTTGAAGAAATAGGCAATATGTACGGCGTTACAAAAGAATGTATCAGACAAACCGAATTAAGAGCATTAAAAAAAATGAGGTTTTCTATAATCGGACAGGAAGTACTGGCAGGTTATATAGATTAAATCACGCATACAAAAATGTCCTTGTGTATAATACACGTCATTCCGGGCTGTCTTGGATTATTGGCAGTTCGGCGGAGTAACGTCCGCCTCACTCGGACGAACTCGCTGTGCTCCGTTCTTGCCAAAATCCGCTTGATCCGGAATCTATCTATTTGGTTAATTAGCATTTTTAGATCCTGAATCAAGTTCAGGATGACGGCACGTTCACGGCGTTCCATAAATACCATTGTATTTTTATAGATGATGCGAGCTTATATTTGCTCATCTAAATATAGGTTTACTTTATACAAAAAAGTATTATATTAAAAATATGAGAAAGCTTTTCATAATATTTTTATTTATGGTTTTTTGCAGCTGCAATATAGTATGTGCAGAGGACGGCGATTTATGGGATAATTTCGGCGATACAAACGTATACAATCAAAAGCCTGTATCAGACAAAGAGTTTGAACAAGCGCTTGAAAGTAAAAAAGGCAAACAAAAACGCAATAAAAATATTCCCAAGGGTGAAAGTTACAGAGAAAGCAACGAAACTGATTTTATAAGAAATATGCCTTCGGAATTGCCTGTTTTGTCAATACCTGTAAATTTATTTGTATCTGAAGATACAATTGTGCCTGTCGGACATTATCAAATAGAGGGCAAAATGACAGACGGAAAACCTGTTTTAAATTTATATCAGGCTCATTATGTTATTGCGCGAATACCTGCCGTTGAAACAGATGACGATTTTAACCAAAAAGCAATAAATTTTGTAAAAATAATGGAGCATAATAACCGCCAAATAAAGATAATTTTCGGCTGTGTGGATTTCAACGCTTATTCAATTATTGATATAACCGAATAGGCAAACAAGGTTTGCATCATTCGTGCGCCTTTGTAGTGCAAAAATATTCATAAAAACGCACCATGCGCTAGAATATTTGAAATATTTTACTAATTAATGTAAAATACATACAGAAGTAATAAGAAAGAGGTTAGTATTGAAAAGAGCAATAGTAATTGTAATTGATTCAATGGGAATAGGCGCAATGCCTGATTGCAAAGAATATAATGACATACCTGAATGCAACACTCTAAGAAATGTTTGCGAATTCTGCGGAGGATTGAACGTTCCTAATATGCAGAAAATGGGACTCGGCAACATCCAAACATTTAAAGGAATCAAAAAGACAGACAATCCTACCGCTCAATACGGCACAATGATTGAAAAATCAAAAGGTAAAGATACAACAACAGGTCATTGGGAATTGGCAGGACTAGTCTTAGAACAACCTTTTGCAACATTTCCTGAAGGTTTCCCTTCGGAGTTGATAGAAAAATTTATTAAAGAAACCAAATGCGGAGGTATTTTAGGTAATTATCCTGCAAGCGGAACTGCTATTATTGAAGAATTGAATGAAGAACATCAAAAAACAAAATTTCCTATTGTTTATACAAGCGCGGACAGCGTTTATCAAATAGCAGTTGATATCGATATAATCCCGCTTGAAACTTTATACAAATGGAGTGAAATTGCAAGAAAACTCCTTGATGAAGGCAATTACAACGTATCCCGCGTTATTGCAAGACCTTATAAAGTAATCGACGGCAAACCGACAAGAATATCAAAAGACCGGCGTGATTATTCAATGATACCTTCAAATACTTTGCTAAATGAGATTCATGAAAGAGGCGGAAGAATTATAGGAATAGGAAAAATTGAAGATATATTTTCAAAATCAGGGATTACACATGCTGTACACATAGGTTCAAATAAAGAAGGACTTGATTTAACCCTTGCGGCTGTAAAAAATGAACTTTGCTTAAATGATATTAAAATAGCTGATCATGGAAATGAACAGTTTGATTTAATTTTCACAAATCTTGTTGATACCGATATGTTATACGGACACAGAAACGATGCTTTGGGTTATGGTAAAGCTATAGAAGAAATCGACACGTATTTGGGTGATATTATGCAGAATATGACGGATAATGATTTACTGATTATTACGGCAGATCACGGCTGTGATCCGACTGTTCCGGGAACTGACCATACTCGAGAATATGTCCCGCTGCTTGTTTATAATAAAAATATTGAAGCTAAAGATTTAGGATACCTCAACGGATTTGATAATGTTGCAAAATTTATCAGAAATAGAATGATGGAGGGCTAGCATTTTTGATAAATTTGTTTTATAATAATTGCGTGAAAAATATTTTTCACACATAGAATAATATAAGGAGAAAAAAGAATGAACGTAAGAATCGAAGAAGGATGCATAGCATGCGGAGCTTGTGAATCTATTTGTGATCCTGTTTTTAAAGTAGAAGATACGGTTATCGTTAACCAGTCGGCAGTAGCTGACAACATTGATTGTGTTAAAGAAGCTGCAGACGCTTGCCCTGTAAGCGTTATTATTGTTGAATAGTATTTTTTAAAACACAAAAAAGAGCTTATACAATGTATAAGCTCTTTTTTTATCTGTAATTATATTCACAAACAAATACAAATCTTTGAGATGAGCCTGACCTTGCTTGATTGAAACTATCATTGCCTGAAGAATTTACCGGTAAAATATTACCGTTTTCATCAACTCTCCCTTCAATTGTGCATATATATTTATTAGATATGTCATTTGAAGAAGTTTTACTCTGCTCAATCATATTACGCATTTCAATATTCATCCTGTTTTCAAATGAACTGAATCTTTCATCTATTTTTCTTCTTAAGTCATCCTCTATATTAGAAGATGGCTCAGAATATTTGTCTTTATCCTTGTAACGGTCATTTTCATCATAATTAGATCTGTCAGACTTATCATAACTATTCTTGTCTTCATAACCCACATTGCTTTTTTTATTATTATAAATAATCATGGGTACGCTTACCGCAATAATAAATGCAATAACCATTAATATCATTGCAATTTGAGCCATAGTAAATGCCGGTTTGTTTTTTCTCATTATTTAATCCTCATTAATTTATCTGAATGAATTATAACATATTTTTTTTATATAGAAAAGCAGGACTTTTAAAAGTCCTGCTTCAATAATATTTATGTATAATTTAATTATACATTAGCTAAATCTTTAGCTTGTTTTACAACATTTTCAAGAGCTTCTAAAGCATCTGCAGGTAATTTATCTAATCCTGCTTTTTCAGTTTCTCTTGATTTTATGAATTGAATTCTGTCATTCATGCGAGCAACGAATTGTTCTGCATATTCTTTATTTGAGAATGATGCGTCAAATCCTTCGATGTTCATAATTTGAATATCAGAGAAGTTTTCCCATTTTTCAAATTTAGCAGAACCTTCAACGATAGCTTCAATAATTCCTAAAGTGTGTTTAGGCTGAACTTTAGTACCCATAAAAGTACCTGTATTCAAGATATAGCAATCAACGCCGTCAGTAATTAACTGTTTGAATCTTGTATAATCCATTTCTAGAGGATAAACTCTGAACGGATTTGCATAAGGTTCAACAACTAATGCGTTAGGATCAACACCCGCTGCCAGTCTTTCAGCTGAAGAACGTTTTGTAGCTAAAGTAGCGCCCATTGCAGAACCTAAAGACGCTCCTGATAATTTCAATATAGGAGGAATTGTAGGGTCTTGCATCAACCAGAAAATAGCGTCAATCGGCTCATTGATTCTATCAACTCTGTTTGGCGACCATAATTTAGATTTAACCGCACGACCGTTACCGTTTCTCATATCTTCGGTAATTGAATAAACTTTACCGTCAGCGCCTTCAATAGCACCGTTATTTTGCTGGGTGATAATATATTTATTATCTTCACATCCCATCGGATAATCCTGAGTTTTATCAAAGTAAGCAGGTTCTAAAGCGATTGTATATTTGTCATGGACATTAATAACAAATGCATCATCGTGAAGAACAGTGATATCATATTTGTCATTGTGTCTTGCGTGAGTAATTGTAGATTTTCCTGAACCTGATAAACCAAATACAGCTACCTGGAATGAATTTCCGTTATCAAGATTGTAACGTTTCATACCGCCGTGGCAAGAAGCATAGCCGTTTCTTGCTGCCGCGCCCCATGCAAGAGTTAAAGTACCTTTTTTGTGTTCGCCGAAATATCTCATACCTAAGATTGCCGCACAGTTATGTTGAGGGTCAAAGAAAGTTAAACCATACGGGAAGTCAGGGTGAGTCCAGTCAGGATCAGAGAATATATAAATATCACCTTCAGGTAATTCTCTTGAATCTGAATACATTTGTGAATACATTTCGTTGAAATACTGGAAGTTTAACATCCAAGAATACATTACATTTTCAAATCCTTCAGGAATTAATAAATGAGCTTTAATCATGAAATCTTCTTCCAAACCAACAACAACTTCTGTTCTGTACATTAATTTATCGCGTGTACCATAAACAGCTTCTCTGATGATAGGCATTAAATAACCTAAATCGCAACCCGGTTCGCCGACAATTTTTCTTGCAGCTGAACAGCGGCCAACAACCGTACCGTCATTAAATAACAATTGATTAGCTCCTTGTGGTAAACCTAATTTTTCAGGCTGATAAACAGGCATGCCTGTTAATTCAATAGTCCCGCAGCTGTTTTTTGCTAATTTGTAAGCCTCAGAAACGGTTTTAACATGTTCCACATTATTACCGAAGAAAGGCGCAGTTAATGTAGCACGAGCCGGTGACATGATTTTTTTAAGTTCTTCCGAGCTTGTAAAAAATTCTTTTGTTGACATAGTTTTTCTCCTTTTTTATGTACAATTAAGTGTATTAATTACATTATAAATTTTTCTACTTCTTAGCGTACCATAAAAAGAAAATTATCGCAATTATATATAAAAAAAATGCACACGTCCGGACAAGAATTTTTAACTCATAACTTTAATAAAATACTCTATTGAGCGATTATAAGTTTTTTCTGCATTTTCAGGAAAAAAACACCCGGGAATTTCTCCGTTATCCCTATGCGCAGCAACACAATCGCAGCATAATCCTTTTTTAGAACAAGGATATGAACAGGTACAATTACTTAAATTTTTTTCTTTTTTACATTCCATAATAACTCCTTATACTTGTGTATCAAGTTTATTTTCAGACTTTATTTCTGGTTCTCTTTTCTTTTCTAATCCTAAAAATCTCAGCGCCGGATGAATAATTGCATGACTTACCTGAGGAGCAAGTATTGCAAGCCCCAACACTGAACCTGTAATATTTCCAAGTTCAACTACTCCTTTAACTAACGGATATTTTTCAGGCTCGTTCGCATTTTCTAAGTTTTTCAGCAAATCATGATGTAAATTTTTATATTTATCTTTTTTAATCGCTTTTTGTCTTTCCGGCAAACTTCTTTCTGTTAATTTATGATAATCAAGTACCTCATCAGCACTGTTAAATTTTTCAAGTATTTTTATATCATCAAACTTTTTAAAAAATTCACTATTTTTTGCCAGTTTGAAAACTCCGCGTTTAAATACAGGCACAACAAGAGCCATATATACAAGCAGACAGGTTGCCTGATATAAAAGTTCTTTTGTCGCAGCATACTTTTTGGTGTCTTTGCTTATATCACCATCCATCAATATAAAACTCGGCCTGCCGATTGCTTTAAGAGTTGTTTCAACTATAAGCGCCTGATTTGTATTTTGCGCAATACTTGCAATCGCAGGATTTGTTATGACATTTTGAATAGCATTTATCATACACCGCCTACTTTCATGCCTGTCATTATCTTAGCGCTGGAAAAAGTACTTAATTTTGCAGGTTTTATAACCGGATTTCCCGTAGAAGTAACTTGTGGAGCGGACATTAAAGATAACGTATTCACATCTAATGATTTAGGTTTTTTATGATTATTTTGTATTTTATCTGTAAGGGGTTTTATTGCAATAGAACAAAGAGCGGGAATAGCGAATACCGCCGCAATACAAACACCTAAAAACATCAAATTCTTTTTTGCCATAGTCTGCAATTCTTTAGGCATTTTAGCCGCAAGCTTCGGCGCTGCTTCTCCTAAAACATAATAGGTCGGTATCGCTATAACTTCTGTTAAGCCTTCTCTCAATGCCGTATATTTTTTAGTTTCAGGATCTTCAGTTTTATCCATAATTGTAAATGCAGGTCTGCAAATTCCTTTGACTGCGGCTATTGCCATAACCGCATAAGTAGGTTTGTTATTTTTCCCAAGAGAAATACATAATTGTTTTAATAAGTGTTCTTTTGCCATTTTGTTATTATAAGTCCGGTAATAATTTTTTTTGCCATGCAGCAACAATACTTCATTTACAATATTATGAACAAAAAAATAAATCAATCACAATTGTATATGCCAAATAACCACATATTTTTTTGAATTAAAAAAGAAAAAATATGTTATAATAAAATGAACTTTTTTATTTCATATTCGTTATAGGAGTACAGAGGTAAAAACAATGAAAGAAAAATGTAAAAAATACGAAGCTTTATTTACTTTCGCTAATGACGAAACCTTATTAAAACATGTTCAAGAATGTCCTGATTGTAAGGAAGAACATGAGAAAATGAAAAAAGTATCGGAGTTGCTGAAAGAAGCAAAGCCATTGTTAAGAAAGAGAAAGCAGCAAAATAAGCGTATGAAAATTGCGTGTGTGTTAGTTGCCGCAATAGTTGGCGGAGTATCGTTTAATGAAATAGACCAAAGCTATGACGTTATCGGCTCTTTAAGGTATGGGAATTCAATAAGTATTGAAGATATGGGATTTCCTGTCGACTCTTACGGCTTGTTAATGGTGGATTAATGAATTTTAACAAATTAATTAAAAACAATCAACAAAACGTCAGAAATATCATAAGATTAATAACAAAAGAAACTAATGAAGATTTAGAACAAGAGGTTTATGTGAAAGTATGGAAAAACTCACATAAATACCAAGAGCAAGGATCTTTCAAAAGTTGGATAAATACTATTGCAAAAAATGTTTCAAAAGATTATTTAAAATCAAGTCAAAAAAAACACAGCGACATTTCAACTTCTGATGAAGTTGTCGTCAATACAATAAAAGACAGAAAAATGACACCGGAACTTAAGCTTATTAGCAATGACCGGCAAAAAAGAATCGCAGAAGCAGTAAATTCTCTTAAACCAAAATTTAAAGAAGTTATACTGTTATGTGAAATTGAAGGATATTCATACGAGGAAAGCGCAAAAAAATTAAACTGCCCTATCGGCACAATCAAATCAAGACTATATAATGCAAAAAAAGAATTGGCAGATAAACTCACAGATCTGCTGTAAAAAGAAAGGAATGAACATTATGATGAAAAAAACTCTTATTATGGCAAGCGTAATTGCACTAACTATGTCATCAGCGGCATTCGCAGGCGAATGTACATGTGGATGCGATAAAGGAGCAAAAATGCATCCAAGACCTCCTCATGAATTTAAAAATCCGGAGCAAAAAGTTAATTTTGAAAAGAAAAGAGAAGAATTTGAATCTCGTCTTCAATTAACTGATAAGCAAAAAGAACAGGCAAAAGTAATTCGCGAAAAAGGTCGTGAAGAAATAAAGCCTGTTATGGATAAAATCAAAGCAAAATATGAAGAAATCCAAACTGTTAAAAGATCAAGAATTACTGTTGAAGCACAGAACGAAAGAATTAACGCTCTAAATGAAGAAATCAGCGCACTTAAAAAATACGCCGGTGAATTACGTAAGAAAAACATGGAAGAATTCGAAAATATTCTTACAAGAAATCAGAAAAAAGAGCTGACAAAAATGAAAGAAGAAGGCAGAAAGAAATTTGAGGAAAGAAAAAACAAACCGGGATTCCCACCTCCGCCGCCTCCGACTGAATAATATTAACACACTCCATAAATAAGGGACTGGTAAAACCGGTCCCTTTTATATTATAATAAATCTATGGAAAATCTTATAAAAAAAGCCAAAAATACTCATTCTTTGACAAAAGAAGAAATAGTTTCATTGTTAAAGAATAACGATATTAATGAAGAACTTTTTTCGGCTGCAGATAAAGTCAGAAAAAAATACGTCGGAGATGAAGTTCACCTGAGAGGTCTGATTGAGTTTTCAAATATATGCAAGCGTAACTGCCTCTATTGCGGCTTAAGAAGCGGCAACAAAAACGCAGACAGATATAGATTATCTGAAGAAGAGATTAAAGATTTTGCTAAAAAAGCTATAGGTTATGGATATAAAACAATTGTTCTGCAATCGGGCGAAGATGAATACTTCTCTGTGGAAATTTTAGCCGAGATAATTAAAGAAGTAAAAAAATACAATGTTGCAATTACACTTAGCATAGGCGAAAGAACAGCGGATGAATATGAGATTCTAAAAGAAGCCGGAGCGGACAGATTTTTGCTAAGAATAGAAACAACGGATGAGGAATTATACAAAAAAATGCATCCGAATATGAGTTTAGAAAACAGAAAACAATGTCTGTTAAATCTAAAAAAAGCCGGTTATGAAACAGGTTCGGGGTGTCTTGTGGGATTGCCGAACCAAACGCTTGAATCATTAGCGGACGATATTTTATTTTTCAAAGAATTGGACGCGGATATGATAGGTATAGGTCCTTTTATTCCGCATAAAGATACGCCTCTTGCAGATTTTGACAGAAATAATTTCACTCTTGCATTAAAAGTTATGGCAATTACGCGGTTACTTTTGCCGGATATTAATCTGCCTGCAACAACTGCAATGGAAACTTTACACCCTGAGGGACGGTTTGTCGCATTACAAAGCGGCGCAAATGTTATAATGCCGAATGTTGGCGAAGGCGATTATAAAAAGAAATACGAAATCTATCCCGGTAAAGTCGGCATGGATACTATCCCAAAAGAATATCGTGATAGTATAATAAAGAAAATAAAATCAATCGGCAGAACTGTTTCAGAAGAGCGAGGTTTTAGGAAACGCTAGCATGCAAAAATTTTTTTGTCCGGGTTTTATTATTAAATATAACAAAAATATTATGGATTAATGAAATTAGCTTATAACCAAAATCAAGATATTACATTCAAATCAAGATCGCTTGCGGCATTTCTCGACCACAGAGTACAGCTAAATAAGGCTGTTCTGGATTTGTCTATTGACGTTCCTCTTGTAGCATTGGCTAATAATTCAACCGAAAGAAAAGAAAAACTGCGAAGAGTATCAATTGGCTGGACCTTGGCTTTTTTAACTCCTTTAATAACTCTGCCTGTGACTAACAGGCTCGCGTTAAAATACATCGCCAAACTTGTAAAAAGTCCGATTTCAAAAGAAAACAGATTAATACGGCTATCAAACAAGTATCTGGTAAATTCAAATGAAACCCAAAAAGGAATTGAATCATTATCAAAAAAATACAAAACAGATTTTTCTGAAGTAATTAAAAATGCAAACGGAAACTATGAAAAAATAAGACAGAAACTTATTAATGCTAAAATGTCCGTATTGAGTTTTGACTATTTATTTACAGCAAGTTCATTGGGTTGTATAGGGTTTTTAAATAACAGAATAACAAAAAAGAAAACGAGGCAGGATGGTTTTTCAGCGGAATTTAAGATGGCTGATAAAGATATCATTGAAAAACGCGCCGAAAAATATAAAAAAACAGAACCGGCAAGAAAAGCGGCTTTTATATCGGTGTTGGCTTTGCTGACTGCTTCTCCGCTGTTGGTAAAAAAAGGGTTGAGCACAAATGCAAAAAATAAGTTTGCTGATTATATTAAAAAACATGCAAGTAATTTTGATTATAACGATGGGTTGTTTATGAAACGTTTGCCGTTCTTTTTTGTTGGAATAGCATCGTATTTGGGTATGACTATGGCATCAAGAAACCAAACCGAACTTAAAGATAATATCCTTAGAAATTCTGCTTATATGGGGGCATACTTTGGTGGAGATATTTTAATAGGAAGCATATTAGCTAATATTTCCGATAAGCTTAGGAAAACAAACCTCCTTAAAGATGATTATAATAAAACATTATTCAATAGGATTTTCCCGCCGACAAAACCTTTAAAAGAGCTTAGTGGAAAGTCAAAAAAAACAGGCAGCGTTCTGTTTTGGGTTAATATGGTCGCACTGGGCGCTCTTGCAGGTTTCGGTGTTCCGTATATGATAAATAAGATGATTAAATCGGATGTTTCAAAGGATTTAAAATTAAAATACACAAACAAAGATTTTTTTGAGGTTAATAGAAAAGATGCGTTTAAATCTTTCAAATTAAGCTAAACATATACTAAAGTATACTTGCGCTTTTATAAAGAAGATGTAGAATTGTAATTATATAAAAACTTTAAACAAGGAAAAAAATAATGTTTGTAAGAGAGAATATGTTAGAATTAATAGGCAGCACTCCTCTGGTGAGGATTAATAAATTAAACAACGGGAAAGCTGATATATTAGCTAAAATAGAGAGTTTTAACCCATCGGGTTCGGTAAAAGACAGAGCAGCGTTCTGGATGATTGTCCGCGCTGAACAGCAGGGGCTGGTTAAAGAAGGAACAGTGATTATAGAACCTACAAGCGGCAATACAGGAATTGGTCTTGCTATGGTTTGCGCGATTAAGGGTTACAGATTAATCCTTACAATGCCCGAAACCATGAGCGAAGAACGCAGGAAGATATTGAAATCTTATGGCGCAGAGCTTGTTTTGACAGAAGGCTCTTTAGGAATGCAGGGTTCTGTTGATAAAGCGAATGAACTGCATGAAGAAATTAAAAACTCCTTTATTCCCCAGCAATTTTACAACCCCGCAAATCCTGAAATGCACAGACTTACAACTGCAGAAGAAATTTGGAACGACACAGACGGCAAAGTTGATATTGTCGTAGCGGGCGTCGGAACAGGCGGCACTGTTAGCGGAGTCGGTGAAAGATTAAAAGAATTAAACCCCGAAATAAAAATGGTCGCGGTAGAACCCGCTTCATCACCATTGTTGACTAAAGGTTACGCAGGGTCTCATAAAATCCAGGGAATCGGCGCAAATTTTATACCGGGGAATTACCATGCTGATGTTGTCGATGAAGTCATTGACGTAACAAACGAGGATGCGATAGAAACAGCAAGGCTTATGGCGCAAAAAGAAGGAATCCTTTGCGGAATATCATCGGGTGCTGCAATGTTTGCGGCCATGG
>Ga0153920_1000921_pt1 | contig 12474 bp, 10 predicted proteins | sample TSNJ004MetaG_FD_104713 | JGI IMG/M metagenome (GOLD analysis project Ga0153920, IMG submission 104713) | Attine ant fungus gardens microbial communities from New Jersey, USA - TSNJ004 MetaG | ecosystem: Host-associated > Fungi > Mycelium > Unclassified | place: USA: New Jersey, Brendon T. Byrne...
CAATTCTTTTTGAATATCAACATTAACATCTTTAGATAAGAGTTGCGGATTTTTTGCTGTTAAATCTTGATTTTGAAGTTGGTTCTGAACAACAAAATCCGCTTCGGTATCAACTGTATCACCCTGTTCAACAGATAAAAGAGAGCTTTCCAAAGAAGCTTTATTTAGCACAGCAGAATTATCCGCAACTGCATCGGAAGACTGACTCTTTAAAGTGTCTTGAGAGGACTGCTTTTGACCTTTTAGCGGTGCTTGTGCATTATTTGCATTTTGAGCAGCTACCGTGCCTTGCTGACTATTTGCATTTTGAGTATTTCTTGCAGTTTTGTTGTCAGTTCTGTTGTCAACTTGGGCAGCGCTCTGAGTTGAAGATTGACCCTGTTCTTTTCTCGGGTCAATCTTCTTCATCAAGTCATTTTGTTTATTAGTTGTGCTTTGGAAAATCTCATTAAAATTTTTGCCTGCTTTTTGCGGATTTGTTTTATTTGAAGTATTGGCAGTCAGGTTTAAAAGCTGACCTTCAACCGTTGTAGATGTATTGGGTGTATTTAAAAGATAGTTTTGCATTGTCTCCCCTTGAATCCTCGTTTATCCGTCTATACTGCTCTTTGGTATCTGGCGCTTGTTATGTCGTCAACTTCTTTGACTTCATACATTTCAATTTCTTTATAGTGCGCTTTGCCTTGAACTTCCTTAAGTCTTTCCAGTGTCTTAAATGCTTTATAGGCTTTTGTGACCTCAAATTGCTGAAGTCTTATCTGCTCGTTTGTGCTCTTAATAATCTCGTTCTGCATTTTAATTTCATCGGAAACGTGTTCCAGAAAAGCCCTATAGTTACATATCTCATCAACTTTTATTGCATCGCTTGAAAGTAATGAAGAAAGTTCTGTGTTAAGTGCCGTACGCGAAAGTTCCATCCCATGTAAGGCTCTTTTTTGAGTTTCAAGAACATTTAAAAGTTTGGCCAATATAATCTGTTGGTCTTCTAATTCTTTTTGTCTTATGTCCAGAACACTCTGAAGTCTAAACTTAAATTTCCTCACCAAAATATCCTATTTTACTCAAAACCCATGTACCAGTTATGAGTACAGGATATAACATGTACTAAAACGCTTCATCATCTAAATTGATGAAATATTAATTTTAGATTAGAAGGCAAGTTAGAAACCTGCGGCGTAAAACAAGAACCCTATCAATAGGTCAGCGCATAGAAGGTATATCGTGCAGAGTATTGCGCCGCGTGTCGTAGCTTCACCCACGCCTTTGGCTCCACCCTTGGTATTGTAGCCGACCGTAGCACATACGGTAGCTATAATGGCGCCAAAAATAAATCCTTTTAATACACTAATATAAATATCCTTTGTACCAAGCATAAGCCAGACAGAATTAAAGTATCTGTTCGGGTGCAAGCCTATAGTACAGTATGAAACTACCATCCCGCCCAAGATACCGAAAAGTTCTGCTAAAATCACAACAAGGGCTACCGTCACGGAAGAAGCCAATATCCTTGGGGCGAAATAATAACCGATAGGGTCAACCCTCAATACTTTCATGGCATCCACCTGTGAAGTTACCTGCATATTTGCAATTTGCGCAGTTATAGCCGTGCCCGCACGGGCAGCTATTGCAAGCGCAGCGAACCCTGGCGCAATCTCCCTGATAAGCGCAACTGCAAGAAAGCCTCCTACATAGCTCTCTGCCCCGCTCATTAAAAATTGTTTTGATACCTGCAGTGCAATAACAGAAGCAGCAATTACGACTATCATCAAAGACATCCCCAGAGAATCGAACCCTATTAGCGCCGCCTGCTGTACGACGCTCCTGAATCTTATGCCGCCTGAAGAAATATATTTGCATGCGGTAGCAAAGTTCTGGACGCACTCTCCCAAAAAGCTAATCATAAGACCTCCGGTCTTTTGACGCGCCGTTCATAGTAAATGAAAAAAATTTTTCATTGCGTTCGCTCATTATTGCAGAACCCTAATCATAAATCGGAGTACACCATTTTTTATACTTATCGACCTTGCCCTTAACAACATCAAAATAAAGTTGCTGTATGGCTTTTGTTTTATCACCCACGTCGCCTTTTCCTACGTCGCGGTTGTCAATTTTTGCAATACCTGCTACTTGAGCGCCTGTACCGCAATAGAATGCCTCATCGCATACATAAAGCTCCGTACGGTCAATGTCTCTTTCTTCAATTTCCATACCGAGTTCATTTCTGGCAAGTTCCATAATAGTATTTCTTGTAACGCCTATTAATATGTTGCTCGTCTTTGTTGAAGTTATAAGAGTATTACCTTCTATCATAAAGAAGTTCATCGCGGAACCTTCTGCTACATGGCCGTTATTTGAAAGAACTATGGCATCGTCAAAGCCCATCATATGGGCTTCTGTTACAATAAGCGCCGTATTTGCATAAGCGCCGCTTATTTTTGCACGCGGTGGAATCGTATTGTCTTCCAGTCTGTCCCAACTTGATACACAAACATTCAAACCGCGGGACATATCAACATAGTCGCCTAAAACAGTTGTGAAAATTAAATCGGAATCCGGGTTATTTAAAAGATCCGGACCGACTTTTTGAGCGCTTTTAAAAAGTGTCGGCCTGATATATGTATCTTCTCTGTAGTTGTTCTTCTTCAAAAGCTCTTTTGTAATCTGACAATATTCTTCGACAGACTTCGGAGGCTTCATAAACATAATTTTTGCACTGTTGTGCAGTCTCTCAAAATGCTCTTTTGCCCTGAACATATACATTTGGTCTTCTTCTTTACTATAATAGGCACGTATACCTTCAAATACAGTTGTGCCGTACAAAAAACCGTGCGTCCTTACGGGTATCTTTGCCTCCTGCGCAGGGACAAATTCACCGTTCAGATAGTAGTACTCCATATAAAATGCCTCCAAAGTTTACCATTTCATTATATTACGAAAAAAAATTTGGGATAGTCTCTTCACGTAAACTAATGTCATGCCGAATATGTGTGTTGTTTCCCGATTAAGCAAATTTGGGGCTTATAAAGAGCTAATGAGCGTAAAAGACTATTCAGAAAAAATTTGGAGTGGATTTTTTAGAGTTTTTTACATAAAATAAACGAATGGCGGTTGTGAATTTTGTTTTAATAATTTTGTTCATATATTTGATTGTATATTGTATCTATCTGCTTACAATGAACATTAAGTCATTCTCTTCTAAAGACTTCCTGAATGAACAAAAATATAATCAACAAATGAATCTTTCCCAAAACAGGCTTTGCGTTATTGTATGGGCATCAAGCAAACATAAATATCTGCACGAGCTCCTGCACTCACTAAATGTTCAAACTTATCCTTCGACACATTTTGAAGTACACGTCATACTTGTACGTGACAGCGAAAATGTACCGCTCATGCCGGACAATAGCCACATGGCACACATACACAACATTGAAAACCCCGATTTTTTCTCTCAAGACAAAGCTGTAACAACATTTATTGAAAGACTTATACCGGAAAACAATTTTGACGCTTTTGTCTTTTTGGGAGCAGACAGAGTAGTAAAAGAAAACTACCTCGAATGTGTAAACAAAAACATAACAGGCTCCTGCGTCCTCACGGGCAAACTGAAAATACGCTGCCGCTCAAAAAGTTTCTATCAAAAGCTTAAATGCGGCGCACTTCAGGCAAGACAAAAGTTTGTAAACAACACTCTGGAGATAACCAGAAGAATGTTTGAGCTTTGTACAACAATTGATTCGGATAACTGTGTAATTACGGCCGACATTCTCGAAAAAACGGGAAGGGTGTGTTTTGAAACAAGAAATGATGAACTGAAATATTCACTGTTTCTGGCCAGTAACCAACTTAAGCCGACATATTGCCCTTTTATAGAAAGTTTTGTTGATGTTGAAAACTACGATGCATCGTACCCGAGCCTCTCGCAATCATATGCTATGCTCAAATACTATATTCCGCTTTTAGCAAAAAAACCCTGGTACTTTACTGAATACGTTTTAGCTATACTGCGTCCCAGTTTACTTTTTGCAGTTGCGGCCTACCTTGTTGTTTTGTTCTGTACATTTAACTTTTTGTCTACTATTCCCCTTAAGTACGTCCTGCATCTGGGTATATTCTATTTTATAAATATTCTTTCGGGAATTGTATCAGCACGGCTAAATCTTAGGGAAATATTCCTTCTGGCCTGCTATCCCTTTGTTATACTTGGTTTGAGATATAAGGTAGCATCTAAAAATATTTCATTAAGGGCAATAAAAAAACAAATAGAAGAAGATGACAACATAAACTCGGCCACAGTTAACGCTCTTGTCACAGACGGGAAAAAAGACCTGATCTGTAAACTTGACCTTGTGTCTGAAGACGGAATGAGACGCGTAGTATTCAGGTTCAACAAAAAACGTTTTATTTCAGATGCCCATCTCAGAATGTTTGATGCAATGACAGACATCACAAAAAGACTAATCGATAAAGGGTTTACACTTAAGGTTTGTCAAAATTGTGCTTTCTTTAAACCAAATCCTGACGGAACTGTTGACCTTTTAAAGGGCCTGTGTTTTTACAATGTAAATCCTCAGGAACCCAATGAAGCAGACGTCCGTCAAACCCTTATATGGAACACTTGTCCTGTATACAAAAAACTTGAATTTGAACAAATAATTAAAGGGCAATAAAAAATTTTACTTAAGGGTTGACAATTATTTTTCTTTAATATAAAGTTAGGCATAACTAACATATTGTTAAGACATTATCAGGGGATAAAAGTGAAACTACCGCCAATAGGAAAATTTATAGATCAGCCTTTACTGGTTAACAGCCTTCATAAATATATGCCCGTACTTTTAACAGGAACTGCATTGGCTTTCGGGATACACGACACGATGAAAGAGCCGCCCGAAAAAAGAAAAGAGAAAGGCATTAAAAATGCAATTGTACTTTCATCCATCGTTCTTGCCTCAATTGCAGGAGTTAAACTTTCGGACAAAGTTCTCTTTAAAAAACACGCACCGGACTCGTTAAATACTATTCTAAAAAACGGCAAAGAGGCTGTGGGTGACTTTGTTCACCAAAACAAAATAGAAGACAGTAAACTTTTGGGAATTTTAGACAAGGTAAAAAATGCTAAAAATGCAAAAACAGGAATATTGAGCCTTGGTGACACTGGATATGTCCTGGAAAAAACAAGAGACCTTAAAGGCGCACAAAAACTCTCTGAAACTCTTTTTGGAAAAGTCAAAGATGAAGGCTGGAAAGGTATACTTGGAGAAATAGGGAAACTCTCTTTTATGGGCTTTACTCCTGTTGCCGCAGGCATAGGCGGCGGTATAGCAGCGGATAAAGTCACGGGGACTTCTACTGAAAAATCTACGGGGAACAAGGTTAAAGAGGGGTTGTACCAATTCCTTGCAAATATTTTTATGTGCAATGTAGGTGCGGCAGCTGCACTTTTTGGAGCTGAAGCACTTCAAAACAAAGGTGTTATTAAAAAGCTTACACCCGGCGGCAAAATGGGTGTAATTTTAGCAGGCATTATAACGACGGGCGTTATTGGAGGAAGTCGAATTGCTAATTTTATCAGCAAGAAGGTCTTAGACCCTATTTTTGAAAAAGGAGAACGCAACAAAGAGCACTTTAACCATCAATCCGCTGAAAATAGCAAGGGCTCTAAAAATGTCCGTCATTTTCATAGTCATCACCACGACCGCCATGAAAGAAAACCCGAAGCATTAGATATGCTGCTGCATGTCGACGATATTGCAACAGCAGGAGTGCTTTCCGGTTTTAAATGGCTGGAGCCTGTACTTCCTGTTATGTATATGATTTCAGGATACAGAGCAGGATTCGGATACAGAAATAATGTAGAGAAAAAGCACTCTCATACTCATATGCATACAAAACCGTATATGCAGATACACTCACATATGCATTCGCATTGTTACCCTGTACTGGAAGAAAAACTCGGACGGGCGGCAAAAGAGTATAAGCAGCAAACAGGCTTTAGATAACTCCAATACATTTAACGCAGCAAGGAAAACTCCTTGCTTTTTATTTTTCTCTGTAGTATAAAAGGCACATATATTCAAGATGTAGTTTAGTGTATAAATAAGAATCAAAACCTGTAAGTAATGTAAGTTAAGTTCGCTTTATTGTACTAATTTTAATCGAACGGCTTAAGTGAACAGAAGTCACTTTATGGGGATGGGCGGAGAATTTTATTCTACTTAAACCGCCCATCATGGGCTTTCAAGTAACTGGAAGCCCTTTCTTTTAATAGCAAAATGAGTAATTAATGTACCATTCTCATTAGGCCGAAATGGTACTTCTTCTTCCGTGTCTCGTAAGTTCAACAGGAAGGTGGTTGTCTCTTTTCCAACCTAAATATCTTCTATGGGAGAATTTTTCACAGGCTTCCATTTACCCCAATCAGGTGTCTGAAACTTAAATTCTTTTTTATCAGTAGAGCGTTTAGGCTGCTTTGGGGCGCAGAGCATTTTATACAGGTCCTCTATAGTTGAACCCTCTACAACTTCTTGCCAATGTTCGGGCTTTTTTATCGTAATTAAAATATTGCCGCTCTCGTCGTATATTTCTGACTTTGTTATGCGAAACCTGTTGTATAGACAGTCAAACTCTCTATAATCCAAGGTACTTCCGGCCAATATGCCGCTCTCAAGAACAAGGGGGGTGTTGTACCGTATTTTTGTTAATATTTTTACCCTCTGTAAAACCGGCGTACGCCTTATGCTTTTGCCGTCGTAGGACATATTGGTGTCCTTGTATTGTATCCACTCCTGTGCACAAGCAATCAGGCAAATTGAAAAAAATATTAATAATGCAACTAAAACTCTGTTCATTGTAACTTCTCTGCTTTAAATCCAATGCCATGATAACAGATTTTCAGACAAGAAACAAATATGGGCAAGGGGCATAGGACGTATGATACGCAAGAAGAGGGAATAGCCATTCTTGACAAGTGGTGCAAATTAGTCTACAGTGTTAATAACCTTTACAAGGAGAACTTTTACGAAGAAAGCTGTATTTTTATGTTTATTTTAATGTATAAAAAGGCCTTTACCCTTGCTGAAGTGTTGATAACTCTTGCGATAATTGGTGTTGTAGCTGCCCTTACTATTCCTGCGGTTGTTACAAAGGTCACCAAGGACCAGTATGTCGTCGGATTAAAGAAGGCATACAATACCCTTAAATCTGTTCAGCGTGAAGCCGAACAAGAATTGGGTTCTATGGATAACTGGACTATGACCGGAAATTCAGAAAAAACGTTCGAGGAATATTTCAAACCGTATTTTGACATACTTAAAGACTGCGGCTTTAACGCAGAGGAGGGCTGTTTTGGCTCGAAATATACACTCCTTAAGGGCGGTGATTGGAATTTTAATTTAAACGGCCAGGGCCTTTATAAAATAGTTGCGTCAGACGGAATATCGTATGCATTTACTCAAACGGACGGTAATGATGCCGGGACTATCACATCTGCAGTTGGTATGTTTATTGTTGATATAAATGGTCAAAAGGGGCCAAACAAATGGGGTAGAGACCTATTTCAGTTTATGGTATTTCCTTCCTCAAAACTCGGCATTAAGCCTCACGCCTCCTTTAAAAACCACGATGAACCTTATACGAGTCAAGAAGTAATCAGTAGCTGCTCTACCACAAGCTGGGGTGACCGTTGTGCAGCGAGAGTCCTGTCAGAAAATGCTATGAATTACTGATAGCAGTATATTGTTATACGAAAACAAAGAATAAAAGAGTTTTTGTATAGAAACCCCTCTGGCGGGAGGCTTAAATTATGGTGCGCCCAGATGTGAACTGACACTTGTATAGAGATTGGATTAACGTGGAGATTGATATCAGGTAGCTATATTTGCTCCAAAATATCCTTATTGAATTTTGCAAACAGTTCATCCTCGCCGAAAAACATTTTGTTTGGAGCACGAACCACAATAATAACTATAAACGGACGGTTAATTTGAGATTTTCGGGCAGTTCGTTAAATTTACTTAAGATTTTTTACTCAAAATCCACCCCGGAGCTTATTATACTTTTATCGAGATAACTAATATCTTCTGGTTTACCAAGTTTAATAAGAGTGCCTACCAATGCTTCTATGAATGCGCCGTTAGTATCTGTTGGTACTTTATTTAAAAAACGTACTATGCCTTCATATTCTTTGCCATAATCTGTCCTTAATTTGCCAACTGCTTTTAAAATTTCTGTATATGTTTCATTTGAAAGATTATGCTCTCTGGCAGTAATATAGCCCACTAAATGATAACTGTCTTCATTAACTCTACCTAGTTTTGCAACGGTTTTTACAAGCTGAGCTATTGTATCTTCATCACCGGTCATCCAAGCGACAGAAATATTTTTGGGAACTAATTGGGGATTGCTTTTTTACACTGTTTATACAGAATTTCAAGAAGCAGACCTAAAAAACGTGCATTTAAAAGAAAACCGGTTCTAATTTTAGGACAAATACCCGAGAAATACGAATTGCCTACATAACATTAGCCCCCTGGGTTATTGTTATGCACTTTGTTTGCCGATATTGTTTCCCATATGGAAAAGCAATTATGTTAATTAATAAATATTTAATATTGACGATTTTTCTGTTTATCGTTTCAAATACCCTTGTTGTCCAAGCTCAGGTGCTCGATAGCGGCGGCAACCCGGGTGCAGTCAACAGAAACTACTCAGAACAGGTGCAGAAATTAGAAATCGACAGAAACTATATAGAAACTGTGCCGGCAGATTTGGATGCAGAGAGAAAAAGAAGAGAGGCTGAGCAAAAACAGCAAAAAGACGTTCAAAGGGGCGGTGTTATTTATAACCCGAAGTTTAAACTGAACAAAATTCTTTTTGAAGGCAATACAATATATTCCGACGCTAAGTTGAAGGCTGTCGGTAAAAATTTGACAGGAAAAGAGATTTATCTTGAGGACATTTTGGATTACGCCGTTGCCGTAAGCAGGTTTTACCAGAAAAACGGCTATTTGACCACATATGCATACATTCCTCCCCAAGAGATAGAAGGGGGCGTTGTAAAAATTGTTGTATCTGAAAGCGAGGTCGGGGAGAAAAAGGTCAGCGGAAACTTTTGGGTCAGGAAATTTTATATCGAAAAAATTGCCACAGGCGGAACACATCTCAGTACGGGTAAGGTCTTCAATGTAAGACAGCTTCAGGGAGCTGTTAAATCTATAAACAGAGAGACTTACATGAGCACTGTTGTTGGCATTGAAAAGGACAGTGAAGAAAACACTGTTTTGGACTTTGAGATGAAAGACCGTTTCCCCATAAGGCTCAGTATGACCTGGGATGATTTCGGCAGAGACCTAATTGGCAGACAGAGATTTTCCACGCTTTTGGGTTCGGAAAACTTAACAGGCTTTGGAGATAAAATTTACGGAGGTCCCATTCTCGCAGACCGTTCATTTGCAGCTGTAGCCGGATATCAAATCCCTGTAAGCTACTATGGCACTACGTTAGGTTTCGACTATTCCTTCGCACATGTCAGACCGGGGGGAGCTTTTGCGCCGCTTGGCATTGTGGGTGATTCAAACTTTCTTTCTTTAATCTTAAAACAGCCCATTATAAACGATGCAACAACAGACTTTGTAGCTTATGCGGCTTTTGATTGGATAAACGCAACATCTGATATCACAACAATAGAGGAGAGAATTGTCGATTATACTTTGAGGGTTCCACGGGTGGGATTAAACCTGATGCGAGATGACCTCACGGGAAGATGGATTGCAAATACCGAGGCAAATTTCGGCATTGACGGTCTGGGCTCATCGGGCAATGTGCCGGGAGGTTCACAAACCTCATTTCAAAGATTTATTGCAAGCCTTATACGTGTTCAAAGGCTTCCCTGGGATTCCCTCGGTATAGTCAGGGTTAACGGGCAATATTCTCCTCAGGCCCTGTTTCCCTCAATGCAGATGTACATCGGCGGCCCCTATAACATTTGGGGTTTTCAACCGAGTGAACTTCTCGGAGATTGGGGTGTCGCAGGCGGAGAAGAATTAAGATTTCCCGTACCTTATTTGAGGAAAGTCTTGCCTGAAAGGTCGAAGTATGTGGCAGACTCAGTAAGGCTTATGGTTTTTCATAATTGGGGTTTTGTCAAAGACCAGTCAAACGTCGTGGAAAACCCGCTAAACTTTTTGCAGTCAGTCGGTTTCGGCACTTATATAAGAATAAACAATGTTATTAATATTCTAATCGGGGTAGGCTTTCCTATAGGCGCAGTACCGTCCGACGCGTCAAGAGCCAGAATGTTCTTTAGTATAAATGGTGAGTTTGACAATCTCTTAAAACCAAGGTCCCATTCACCAAATCTGAGAGAAGGCATAAAAGACCATAATGACCGTATCGCAAGGGAATCTATAACAAAAAAAGAAGAAAACCCTGCGCCCTTATTTTCATTTTCGAATGACTCCGTTCGAAGTCCACACTAAATGCTTCCTACGTCAAACTGGGCTTTGTAAAATCCGTTACCGGTTATTTTTTGACTTATCGCCTTTTCGCCATCCTTATTATACAGTTCGCAAAGGTTATTCAGCCTTTTGACAAGTTCATTGTCACTGTCTTTTAATGCGGAATTCACAGCCAAAGACTTATTCCACTGTTTTACCTCAGCCAATGTCGCACTCACCTCTTCGTCGAGGGTTGCTTTTTCCAACCTGTGAGCTGCTTCATGGGCAATGAGTGCCGCCAGCGCTTCTTTGGGAGCGTTTCTGTATTTTGTACTTATTATGATATAGTTTTCTCCGAAATTATCCTTACAAGCCATCGCATAGTGCTTTTTGTACTCGTAGGAAATCATCCCGAGGTCATAAAAAATAATTTTTGTATAATTACCCTTTTTATCCCTTGTAAAAAGACTCTCAAGTGTATCAGACGACTCCGTGCTCTTTAAAACCTGAAGTGCCAAGATAATTCTTGAGTCATCGGATATTTTTTTAAAATCATGTGCACATGCTGAGTTAATGCCCAAAAAGAGCACTAAAAGTGCCAGTATGCCGTGCTTCACTAATGCTTCCTCGTTTTGCTATATCCTTAAAATAGTTCAGCTATTTTTTTATCGTCATTATTATTGTCGAAAAATTTAGCCGATACTTTAGCAAAACGGGGATGTTTTGAGTAAACATTTACAATTCTTTACGGGCTTGCGTAAAATATTTTGAAGTCTGGTTGCAAAGACCCCCTGCGTAAACAAATGCGCAGGGGGTCTTCGATTTTTATCAAGATTTATTTATTAGTATGCTCTGAACTCCTTCATTACTTTGACTAAGCCATTGTTACCTTTTATGGTATTTGCTGCTGCTTCAATTTTCATTTCTTCTATTTCCTCATCTGAAGCTGCAAAGCCTTTGTGTGTGAACTGTTTTCTGAATATTGTGTCTATGTCCTCACCGATTTTTTGTATGATTTCTTCGCCGGCTGCTCCGGTGTTTCCGGTTTTGCTGCCATTGACACCGTTAGCGTTGTTATTATTTGTGTCAGGTTCGCCGAAGCTTACTTTACCGTCACCAAGGCTTATACCGTCTACGTAGTTAACGATGGCAGTGTTAGTGTTTTTTGCATTAACCTTGTCATAGTCTCCGTTTAGGTATTGAAGAACCAACAAGTTGTGTTTGTAACCATAGGTTTTGTCAAGTTCCCCGTTGAAGTTAGCAGGGTCGAATGACTTGTTCAGTGTTACATCTCTTCCTTGCGTGAATGCTGAGATGCCTGTGATATTTAGATTTTCTAAATCGAAGTAACTATCACCGAACAGTGTATAATATAGGTTGGAGAAGTGCATATCATCAACTTTTAAGCCCGCGATGTCCATATTTTTTACACTTTCTGCGATAAATACAGGGGCTGTAATGTTACTTCCTTTTACTGTCTCAAATGCACTGATTTGAACAGCTGCACTTTTGTCGGCAATATTAACATTGTTCAGTGTCAATGTTGAGCCTGCACCTCCGTTGTTCGGAGCTCCCCAACCGCTTGCCCATGAGTCATAGGTTTGCGCGTACAATCCCAGTGTTGTGTTTGTCGAAGGGAAGTTTGTAAGGATTTTTTGGTCCGTCACTTCTATGTTTGAAGCAGTAACGTTATTACCTTGCAGGCGTATGTCTCCGCCTGATTTAAGACCGTCCGCAACAACTGTGTCTCTTGAAAGTAAACGTAAGTCTAAGTCAGCCTCGATGTTGTTAGCGGTAATACTTTTAGCGGAAGCATTCCACTCGTTGTGCCAAGAAGCGTTACCTATGTTTGCTGTTTGCAGACCTTTGTCTTTTGTACTTCCGCCAAGGACTATAAAGTTAGCTTTCAGGCTGTCAGCTATTATACTGTCCGCGTTCATTGCCAAAATCGTACCTTTAGCGTTCATGTTTTTTGCGTTGATAGTGTCATTTGCAATCAATGTTACGTTAGCATTGGAATTTAAACCGTCCACTGTAA
>Ga0153920_1000929_pt1 | contig 12422 bp, 10 predicted proteins | sample TSNJ004MetaG_FD_104713 | JGI IMG/M metagenome (GOLD analysis project Ga0153920, IMG submission 104713) | Attine ant fungus gardens microbial communities from New Jersey, USA - TSNJ004 MetaG | ecosystem: Host-associated > Fungi > Mycelium > Unclassified | place: USA: New Jersey, Brendon T. Byrne...
GTTGGTTGTTGTTGCATGCACAGGAATTAGTTTTATCTGGGAAGAATCTTGCTCTATATTCACCTATAGGAGCATGATTGGTAATGAGCCTAGTGGCTCTTGTGCACAATGAGTTTGAGATGCTGATAGTATTGAGCCATCCTCCTCCTTTTGTGTATGTTGGGAGGATGATGTGATCATTGTCATCATAGGTGTCCAGAAAATTGTTCCCCTTGTATAGGGAGTTCTTGAAGAACATTTGCCATGTTGAAATGAGGTCATCACACTCAGATTTTCAGCAGTAATCCCAGGACTCTTTGTTGGGGTGTTGTATGGGTAGTCAAAGTGTCACAAACTTCATTCAGACCATAACTCTGGAAATACTTGACTGATTTCGATGATCTAAATGGCCACCAAAAGCCCTTAAGAAGACCTTTCAAATGGTACCAAAAAAGTCTCAAGGCAATCAGTATTCACTGAGTTACCAGCAGATCAGTTGGTGATCACTAAGTCACCAGACACTAAATTGCTGATATCTCGGAAACCACTTAACATAATTGTTTGCTTCAATAACCATCATGAAGCTCTCTTCAATGCACCTCTTTAGGCCATAAATAGAACCCAAGGCAATAAGATCCCATAGAGATACAAGATCCTCAATATTTGTACATGACACTGATCTTTATCTATAGATTATCATCTGTCCTTGAATAGAACAAAGAACTACCCTAAGATGGTTAGAATATATTGTCTAGTATCTTTAGGTGGTTTGCTCTAGCTATTTCATTATTATGTTTAACAGTATGAAAGAAGAAATGATTGGGAAAAATATCTACTATGCATGTACCTGTAAGGACTTAGACTGAGACATCTTAGAACTACTCCTAGTCTAAGTTGACAAGAAGAACTCAATGGAGTTCCTATTAAATTTCCTATACTACTTATACAACTACTACATAGTCTGTACACTATCTTTCCACAGTTCCCATGTGACTTAGTCATGTGACGTCACCTGACTGTGACTCATAACCCTGTGACTCTGTGACATTTAGTTATATGATACTTTCTTGTGCTCCATCCTTATGTAGTAAGTCCAGAAAGGAAAAGAAAAGTAAATAATGACTTTAGCTATTTTGCCAAGTCATGACAGTACCTAGTTTTAGTTCTAAATTCATAGAGTCAAAGCTTGGGTGAACTTGGTTGAGATAGTAATTTATGTCTTAAATGGGGCTTTTAAGTCTTGAGTTCTATTTCATAGTTAGAAGAGAGGTGGACATATAGTAGGGGGAGGCGTCTTTGGAGTGGTACTTGTCAAGAAAAGCTATAAGAGTATATTGTTTGGGAAGAGTAGCAACTCAGAGCTGAGCTTGTTCAATAAGTTTCTTCAGGTATAGTGAGATTGGCATAAGACCAGCTATGGCTTCAATACCATATAAAGAGGATATATGGAATACTCTAGTAATCTACAAAGCCATTCTGCATTATATTTTATTAAGGCTTTGAAGAGGAAAGAAAGTTGGGGCACTCTTGAAGAACCATGGCTAAAAGCCATAGAGTGCAATAGAGAGCACACAGGTATGATAGAGAAGTTGTTTTTGTATAAAGAGTAGACCTCTTGACAAATTACCAAGTATATTGAGGGCTTTGACTGTAGATAGTGCTTTGTTGGTATAGTATTGTACATGATGTCAGAAGGTGAGTTTCTTGTTGAAATAAAACCCCAGATATCTTCATATTTCCTTTGGTTTTAGTATAGGGTCTTCAATTGAGGTTAGATCAAAGAGGGGTTAGCATCATTCCTTGCTCTTGAGAAGTGGAATACCTCTGATTTTTTATGCTCTAGAACAAGACTAAATACTGTAAAGAGGCAGGATATAATACTATAACTATAGACAAGGATTGCTAGGGACTTTTTATAGCTTTTCTCCTGAGAAATGAGGAGGCCATCATTGACAAATGAAAGTAGAGATGCCAAAAGGGGAATTTCTAAGTTTTTGGTGTGTTTTTCAAATAGGTGGAATATGGGGGCAATATACATTGCAAACAATATTGGAAATAGAGCTGATTCTTGGCCTACTCCAATGCTGGCTGAAAAGAAGAGAGATGTGAAGTTATTCCAGTTATATGTAGTACATTTGTTAGAAAGATAACTTTTGAAGAAAGTAACTACTTTAGAATTGAAACCTACAAGGTGAATGATATTGGTTAAAATGTCATGGTTTAGTGAAGGGAAAAATTGGGCTATATCAAAAGCTACCACACTTGTTTTAAGATATTTTATCTATCTTGTATAGATAGCATAAGTAAGAAATAATCCAGCATTGGTGGTCAACCCCTGTATAACTCCGTCAATATCATGACTTGGTCAAATAGCTAAGTCATTATTTATATTTCTTTCCTTTTCTTTTCATTTAATTAAGAAATCAATGGACATGTGAAAGAAAATAACTTAAAGGAGATGCATGGGACTTTATAAATAGAAGTAAATATAGAATATGTATAAGTAGTGTATAGCAATTGAATGAGGACTCTATCAAGTTCTCTTTGTCAACTCAGACTAAGAGTAGTTCTAAGGTATCTATCACAAATGGCCACTTACTGATTTGTGATTGGTTGATTTGATAATCAAAGTGTTCAAAAAAACAAAGTTAGACAAGCAGAAAAAGATGTTGTTAAGTCTAAGGTTTATCTTCAGACATACAGTTCTTAAATATATGATTGTGGTGGTCTGTGTACCAGAATAGCCTACCACATAATCACTATCTATTGTTCTACATATAGGAGTGCTATTGTTCTTGAAATAGAGATAACCTAACTATCTTAGGGCAGTTCTTTGTTCTATTCAAGGACAGATGATAATCTATAGGTAAAGATCAATATTATGTACAAACATTGAGGACCTTGTATCTCCATGGGGTCTTATCACCTTGGGATTTATTTATGGCCAAAAGAAGTGTATTGAAGAGAGCTTCATGATGGTTGTTGAAGCAAACAATTACATTAAGCAGTTTCCGAGATATTGGTGATTTAGTGTCTGGTGACTTGGTGATTACCAACTGATCTGCTGATAACTTGATGAATACTGATTTCTTTGAGATGTTTTTGGTACTGTTTGAAAGGTCTTCTTAAGGGCTTTTGGTGGCCATTTAGATCATCAAAATTGGTCAAGTATTCCCAGAGTTATAGTCTAAATGAAGTTTGTAACAATAGTACTTGGTAATTCAAGCTCAATTGCATTTGTTGAGACTATCCTTTTTACTTTGTATAGGTCCACAAACTATTCTGTTAGTTTTTATGTCCTTTTTTCTTTCATCTGTCACTTCAAATCTTTTGTGCTTAGCATTACTAAGTCCCCTTTTTGGTATTCCTCTCCTTTTCTCCTTTTCCTGTCTGTATATCACTTCATCTCCTCCTGTGTCTTTTTCAGTACTACTTTTGCTTCTTCCTAAATCCTTTTCATTCTTTCTATAAACTCTTCTGCTGCTTCATGTCTTCCCTTTCTTCTTCCTTTGAACCCTATTCTTGGATCTTACCTTTAGCTAGTTAGGTCTCCTACTCAATCCATCTGCCTTCCCCATACTCTTTCCTGGTATATGCTTAAGTACAAAGTTGAACCTAGATAGGTACAGTGTCCATCTAGCTTGTCTATAGTTTAGCTTTTAACTAGTTATAAAGTACTACAAGTTCTTATGGTCCGTCTATATCTCAAACTGCACTTTTGCCCCTTTCAAATAGTGTCTTCATGCTTCCAAATATCTAATTACTGCTAGCATTTCTTTGTTGTGAATTTCATAGTTTTTTTCAGTTGAATTCATAGACTTAGATATAAATGCTACTAGCTTCTATTTTCTATCCTCACATTTCACTGATAACACCTCTCCTGTTACATAATCAGATGCATCAGCTTTGACCTGCATTTCTCTGTCCAAATCTGGTACTGCCAGTACTGGTTCCAATATAAATACTTTCTTTATATTTTGAAATGCTTTCTTCTGTTCTTTTCCCCATCTCCACTTTTCTTCCTTCCTTACCAGTAGGTGTAACAGAGCCACTATACTGGCAAAATCCTTGATAAATCACTGGCAATAGTTGGCTAACCCTAAAAATTTCTGTACTTCTTTTACATTTCAAAGAACTGGTCAATTTAATACCCTTTCTACCTTTTTCTTCTGCATCTCTACTCTCTTCAGTCCAATTACTACCCCCAAGAACTCTACCTCTCTGACTTTCTACTTGCACTTTTCTGGTTTTACAAATAGGTTGTTTTCTTTCAGCTGCTTTAATACTTTCTCTACTATCTCATCATATTCTTCTTCTGTCTCTATTACCATGATAATATCATCAATGAAGGTTGTAGTAGTTCTCTGGTTGATCATATCTCAGAAGAGGTTGTTCATCATAGTTTGGAAAGTGGCAGGAAAGTTGGTGAGTCTGAAGTACATAACTATGGGCTTGTATGCTCCTATATATATTATAAAGGCTGTCTTCTATTTATCTCCTTTCTTGATTCTGACATTGTTATATTCCCACCTTAAATCTAACTTTGTGAATACTTTCTTACTCTCCACTCTATCTAGAATATTGGCAATTAGTAGTAGCAGATAGCCATTTCTTATTGTCCACTGGTTTACATGTCTATAGTTCTGTGCCATTCATCACTTTCCATCCTTTTTGGCTACAAAATGGACTGGAGATGTTTGTGGTGACTTCAATGGTCAGATGTATCCTTTATATAGTTGATCCTTCACAAATGCCTGTACTTCCTCTCACTTTTCTCTTGACAATACATATACTTTACTCTTTCTTGGCACAAATCCCTTTTTTAACTCGATTGCATGGTCCTAGGCCTTTTGTACTGGTATTTTCTCTGACTTTGCCTTTCCAAATACTTTCTTCCACCTCCAAAATCTTATCAGTACTAATTCTTTTACTACTTTCTCATCTGGTTTTTCTCCTCTCCTTACTTGCTTTTTTTCTTTGCTTTTTCCTATTTTCTGGTTTCTTCCATACAAGGGTGGATACCTCATCATTTTCACCTCCCCTTTTTCCCAGTCAATTTTAGAATTATATGCTACCAGCTATGGTATCCCCAAGATTACCTCCGTCTTTTCTAGATTATATACATCTATCTTTACTCATTCCATATGCCCCTTGTAATACAAGTTGCATTCTATCTCATGTGTTACCATTTCTCCACTATTGTCTGTTCCATCTACATTCCTAATCTAGATTGGTCTTGCCAATTTCTCTTTCTTAAATCTCTACTTTTTCATAAACTTTTTATCTGCAAATAACCCTGTTGCTCCACTATTCAACAGTACTTTAACAGATATCCCTTCATAAATATCTATTTTCTCTACCTCCACTTGCATCTATACTTCTCTTAGTGGTTTCATTGTTCTTTTTACATTTTTTACTCCCTTGATGTTTTGGATACTTGATTCATTGTTCAATTTTACACATTTCAAAATATCATACTTATTATAGGAGAGCAGCCAAGAGCTTACTGATCTCTATTCTCTTTTGATGACTCATCTCTCTGATCGATTCTTCTTTTCTCCCCAACTTTCTGTTTTTTACTTCTACAGTCCCAAGCTATATACCCAAATCCTCCACAGTTGAAACAAATTTGATATCCCTCTCTCCTTTCTCCTCTATCTACTACTATTGGTCCTGGTCCAGTTTCAGTTCCCCTATACTGATTTCTTCTATTTTGATATTCCTTTCTAAAGTTCTGAGCTTCTGTCTTTTACATGATCTGCTCTTCTTTCCCTCTATACAATTCTCCCCCAAATCTTCCTTTTTGCTGTGCATTTCCTAAGGAGCATACCATGTTTCTTCCCAACATTCTCTTTTCTGCTCTACTTTGCCTTTGATTCCTATCTAACCTTACTGATCTCTCCTACTACTCTTCTATTAAACTAGGGGGGCTTTCTGCTTCTGTTAACTTTCTCCTGATTTCCCTATTTAATCCTCTTTTAAATTCTTCAATAAGAGGCTGCCCTTTGTATCTACTTTCTCTTGCTATTTTTTTAAACTTCTGGATATACTTGTCACATGTCCTACCCCCCTATTCTATTGTTCTCAACTATTTTACCTTCCTTTCTTCCTCTCCCATTTCCCTAAACTCATTTCTTATCTTTTTAAATAGCTCTTTTACCATTTTTATCTCTGACTCTTCTTTTGACAGCTTATTTAATAAGTTATCCTTCCATGTCTTAGCTACTCCTCCTTATACATAAGATAGCACCCAGGCTATCTTTGTTGCCTTCATCTCTCCTATCATCTTTATACTCAAATATAAGTGAGCTACATTGATAAATACACTCACTTCCTCTATCTTTTCTCCATATATAAGAGATTTGGCTAATTCCACTTGGCTTTCTCCCTGCTGTCATAGCATAGTATTTATCTGCTGTTGTAGGCTGGCAATTAAGGTGAGAAGTTGTTCTTCTCGAGATAGTAGAAGCAGGGTAGAAGCATGTGACTTCTCAGGTTACTGCTAATGAGACATGGATGGTAGTGGTAATGGTGATAGTAATAATTTCTTTTCTTCTAAGGATGTATAGATTTCTTGGTTGGATAGGATAGCTATGGTATCTACTTCTAGTTATCAAGAATGAAACAACTATTGTCCTTAAGAAGAAAACCTCTACTCTAGATGGAGCTTTAAGAGCTTTACTATTATTCTCCTGTATAGACAGATAACAATGCACCTGTAGCATGGAGTAGATAGTGAAAAGAAAGTATGTAGCAACACCAGAAAGTAAGGTCAGGTCTCAAAGCAAGGACACTAGTGTTGTCCAAGTTCTCTACCTGTAGTTCCTAACTGATTGCAAAGTTCCCTTTACACCTGGGACCTGGCTTCCAAAAAGTCTGTGAGTGCTGTGCTTATCAGTGAGGACAATAGTGAGAGTAAGTATTAGCAAGGCCTTGAGGTAAGGGGTTGCCTAAGGTATTGAGTTCTAATGTCAAGGTACAGACTTAGGACTGAAGTTCTGACTCCAACCAGTAATAATTGAAAGGAAAAAACTCAATAGAGTTCTTTATTGGATTTCTACTAGTAGTTATACAAATATTCCATAGTCTATACACTTGCTTCCCATAGTTACAAGACTATAACTAATAACTATATAGTTCTTATATAATACTGTCCCACACTATTTATATCTTCCCTATGTTATATTTCTGGAGGTTTTCTATCAAGTTGACAAATATGTAGGAGATATTTTTCTTTTTTGGAGCCAACTCATAACAGTGGCAGAATTAATGAAGGAGTTAAACAGGATATTAGAGATTGAAAGCAAGATGTCAACTGCATTTCACCCTCAAACAGATGGGTAGACAGAGAGGGTCAACCAGGAGTTGGAACAATACTTAAGAATATTTATTGACCATAGACAAGAACAATGGCCAGACTGGTTAGGAATAGTAGAGTTCATATACAATAATAAAGTGCACTCTAGTATGAAGACATCGCCCTTCAAAACAAACTATGGACAAGATTCTAGGATGGAGTTTGGAGTAAAAAAGAAGAGAAGATATGAAGGAGTAGAGAAATTTATAATAAAGATGAAAAAAATTCAGGAGGAAGCTAAGGTAGTGCTAGAGAAGGTACAGGAGGAGATAAAAAAATATGCAAATAGAAAAAGAGAAGAAGTCAATAAGTATAAAGTAGAGGACTTGGTGATATTCAGCATCAAAGATCTAAAATACCAAATGGTTGGTAGAAGAATGGAAAAGTTGACAGAAAGGTTTGTAGGCCCTTATAAAGTAAAGAAAATTGTATCGGCAAATATAATTGAATTGAAGTTACCTAGCACAATCAGGATATACCTAGTAGTAAACATCAGTAGAATACATAGATATATAGGACAAGTAGAGGGACAGAGAAAGGGGCAACCAGCTCTAGTTATAACTAAGGGAGAAGAGGAATAGGAGGTCAAGAGAATATTGAATAAGTGATAGATTAAAGAAAAAGATAAGTATCTAGTACAATAGAAGGGGTTTATAGCAGAGCCAAATACTTGGGAAGGAATAGAAAACTTGGAAAATACAAAGGGAGTGGTTGAAGAATTTGAAAAGGAGTACCAACAGAACATAGAAGATATAAGACAGCAAGAAAGAAAAGAAGAAACATTTAGAAGAAGAAAATTTCCAGGACAATTTATAGCAAAGAAACTATTTAGATGGTCAGATAAGCAATACAATGAGGAATATTAGAGAAGATTAGAAAGGAATTGGAGACAATGGAAAGAGGGACAAGCAACAAAAAAAAGAACTTTAGAAATAATTTAGGAGAAAGAAGAAGAAATTGAGCAAAAAGAATCAGCAATTAGAAAGTGGACAAAAGAAGATGAAGATAAAATGGGCAACATAGTTGACCCTGACTATGAATTGTAAAATCCTCAGGACAAGGAACCTTGAGAGGGGGGTAGTATCATAACTTGGTCAAGCAGCTAAGTTATTATTTATATTTCTTTTCTTTTCTTTTCATTTAATTAAGAAATCAATGGATGTGTGAGAGAAAATGACTCAAAGGAGATGTATGGGACTTTATAAATAAAAGTAAATATAGAATATATATAAGTAGTATATAGCAATTGAATGAGAACTCTATCAAGTTCTTCTTGTCAACTCAGACTAGGAGTAGTTCTAAGACATCATAGTCTAAAGTTCTTACACCCAAGTTGGTTTGGATGAATGAAAGCTGTTTGAATAGTTTGAAATTGTATACATTGACTTACAACTTTTTCTATTAGCTTGCTTTATATGTTGAGAAGTATGATTGGTCAAAATAACTTGGGTGAGTCATATTTCTTTTTATTTGGTTTTGGGATGATGACCAATGCTAACTGTTTGAAGTAGGATGGCCAGTATCCTAGTTCAAAGCATACATTAGTAATATTTAGAGTATTACTCATGTACTTATTGTGCACTAGGATTTTCTTCAAATGCCTCTATGAGATATGATCTAGGTCTGGTATAGAATTGTTTTTGCATTTTTTAAGAGTGTCTCTAAACTCCTGTTCTGTGAATTTATCCCAGGTTTGAGTAGAGGCTGGTTGAAGTTCTCTAAGGATATCATGGTTGACTAGATAGTGTATAGCTAAGTTATATGACTCATATAATGCCTCCTATAGATTTTCCATTGTGTTACATAGCTGATTGTTATATTTAATAGTGTCTGTAGGAGGGAGCTTTCTCTTGCAGACCCAGTTCATGAGGTCCCAAGGTCTCTTATTAGTAAATACAATCTCATATATTTTATCATCAAAAAAAGTTTCTTAGCTTTCTTAACAGCTTATCTAAACTTGGTCCAATTGTTGCAGCTGTGTATTATTCTATAGAACTCCAGCTTCTGTTGGCATTCTCTGTTCTACCAGTCTTTAGACCATTTAATAATATTTGTTTCCTTTGAGAGCTTATTCCAGTATTTTTGAACTATATTTGCCATGGTTAGTATAACAGTCTCAAGGGCCTATATATCTTGGATATTCTCTGTGTTAATGTTTCTGATTTTCTCAGTACATTTGTTAACAAACTCTGCCTCTTCGTCACTGTTTTTGGGGATTATTCTTTGACTGAAGTTAATATTTTCATTGATGATGTTGACTGTAACATATAGGGGTACATGGTCTAAGGGCTATCTGAGCTGGGGTAAAATGCAATAATTTTTGAATTCTGGATTATTGCTTTACAGGAACATTAAGTCTATAACAGAGTCAGTATTGTTTTTATTGTTTATATATCTAGTTTGGATTTGTTAAATTGGTATAGACATGTCTATGTTAAAGCTGTCAGCAATTTCTCTAATAGTGTCTGTATAGGCTGAGTAGTGGGAGAATGATAGGTCCCAGTTATTGTCTTATATATTGAAGTTACCTGTTCAAATAAGTATGTTGTTTATATTAACCTTAGAGTCCCTGAGGTATTTTATAGCTGTCTGGTATTCATCTATGTACATGTTGATAAGCATATAAACTTGGCCTTGATTGATAAAGAAGATGAGATTAATATCTCAGTGGTCAATTATGTCTTGTCTTAGTAAGAAGCAAAGTTTTGTTAGTCTGGTATTAATATATGTGAGTACTCTGGGTCTGTTATTATCTTGTGTTGGTATTCTAGTCAATTGTAGCTATGCTAGGTAGTTTGGTACACTGAAGATAGATTGTCTAGTTTTAGATTCTGGTGAGGGTATATGTTGAATGAGGGTCCAAGAAGGCTCTTGAATGAATATGATATTGTATTTATTTGTGTAGATTTCCAGAATGGTATCCATTAAGATTTAGCTATATTTGACATTTTGTGAGAAGATATTCAGGTTTTTTAGATACTTAATTATTATCTGTTACTACTTATAAATAAGCAAATTGAATAGGCTATGATTTCTCTGAGCTCCTGTGCTTTTTTGGTGTGCCACTTGTAATTGAACCTGTATTTTCAGAAGGGGTAGTTAGCATTGTCTATCTGGTGCTCACCTTTACAATTGATACATCTGAACTGGTATAGACATAGTTCTTTTTGTTTCATCTCTAGCCAAGGGAAATTTGTTTTGGGATTAGTCTTGTAATACTATACTAGTTTGCAATAATGCTTGAGCTTGTATGGACCATTGTATTTTTGATATTTTGTGCTATGGGCTCTATATACAAAAGTAGTATGACTCCATTTTCAACAATTTCTATACTAGAGGACTCCTGGGTTCATGTTTGTACCTCTGATAGTGGCAATATACCCTCTAAGGTTGAAACTTCTGTTAATAATTGACTTGGCCTTTGTTTCATTCTGTGGGTCCCAGATATCAACCTATATAATAGCTATGTCTGACTTGGGTAATGCTTTGACAATCTGGGGGTATAAGGCCAGGGTGATATTGTTGAACATGGTAGTATGCAAAATGACATCTTCAATCTGGGAGAAGAAGATAGGGTTAGATGAGTTGTTTCTATAATATAGAACACCTAGAATTTTTAGGAAGGATTTGGATTGTGGAAGGTAGGAGGTCATGGTATTATCTTCATTAATATCTTTTAGGTCTTTAATGTTATCACAAATGACCACTTACTAATTTTTAATTGGTTGATTTGATAATCAAAATACTCAAAAAAGCAAAGTTAAACAAGCAGCAAAAGATGTTGTTAAGTCTGAGGTTTATTCTTAGACATACAGTCCTTAAATACATGATTGTGGTAGTCTGTATACCAGGACAGCCTACTACATGATCACTACCTATTGTTCTACATATAGGAGTGCTATTGTTCTTGAAATAGAGATAACCTAACCATCTTAGGGTAGTCCTTTGTTCTATTCAAGGATAGATGATAATCTATGAGTAAAGATCAGTATTATATACAAATATTAAGGACCTTGTATCTCTATGGAATCTTATTGCCTTGGGGTCTATTTATAGCCAAAAGAAGAGCATTGAAGAGAGCTTTACAATGGTTGTTGAAGCAACCAATTACATCAAGTGGTTCCCAAGATATCAGTGATTTAGTATCTGGTGACTTGGTGATTACCAACTGATCTGCTGATAACTTGGTGAATAATGATTTTCTTAAGACATTTTTGGTACTATTTGAAAAGTCTTCTTAAGGGCTTTTGGTGGCTATTTAGATTATCAAAATTGGTCAAATATTCCCAGAGTTATGGTCTGAATAAAGTTTGTAACAGATGTATTTCTCAATTATTATAAAGTCACTTGTTTTGGCTACTTTATTAGTGGTAAAGACAATGCTGTTCTATGAAGGATATATGCAGTTAATAGAAATATCTAATTTGACACTTTGGAGATGCCTATTCAAGATATTGACGTGAGTATCAGCTGGGTACAGTATAAGGTTCCTATTATTTTCAGTCATTGGGACCATATTATATACTTTCTCAATGGGCTCTTTGTAGTCATGCTAATTTTTGGATGTTTTTGAGTTTGTGGTTTGAATGCAGTATTGTGTATTTCTATGATCTTTTTTAATAGAAGAGCTGAAAAGGCTTCATAGATTTTTAGTACATTTTCAATGCTTGATTTGGTAACCTGGGCAAATGATTTATTAGCTATTGTAAATTTTGACTTAGCTAGCACTGTTGTGCTTGGATGTGGGAGGATAGGAGAAGGAACTCTAGAAACTCTTTTTTTTGTATTGTTTCTACATTGGGGGGATTTGGCTGGTTTCTTGAATTGTTTGGCTACAGCTGTCCTAAAGGAAAGGCCATTAGTGTTTACAGAGAACTTGTTCCATCCTGACTTGTATATTGCAGATAGCAGTTCCCAAGCTGAAAATTCAAATTCTTGTAACTGAGAAATATTGTTGATATTCTTACCTGTGATGTTTCTTTGTTTGATAAATATGGCAATGCATTGGAGTGAGCACACAATATTTCTTGCATCTTCTACTAGGAATTCTTCAGTTCCAAATAGAGAAGTGGAAGTGAATGCTCCA
>Ga0153920_1000932_pt1 | contig 12406 bp, 15 predicted proteins | sample TSNJ004MetaG_FD_104713 | JGI IMG/M metagenome (GOLD analysis project Ga0153920, IMG submission 104713) | Attine ant fungus gardens microbial communities from New Jersey, USA - TSNJ004 MetaG | ecosystem: Host-associated > Fungi > Mycelium > Unclassified | place: USA: New Jersey, Brendon T. Byrne...
TAGGCAAAAAGGATGGAAGTAAGAGAATGGTGATGGACTACCATAGTCTAAATGACCAGACAATGAAGAACAATTATCCATTGCCCTTAATTACAGATCTAATAGATACAATGGGGAGTAAGAAAGTATTCACTAAGATGGATCTACAGTGGGGGTTCAATAATGTGAGGATCAAGGAGGAAGATGAGTGGAAGGAAATATTTACAATACATGTGGGGTCATTTGAATCAACAGTAATGTTCTTTGGGATGACAAATTTGCCTGCTATATTCCAGACCATGATGAATGAGATGTTTCACAGCAAAGAGCAGACCTGTAAGGAAAAGAAGAAACATGTATGTTATATGCTCAAAGAAGTCCAAATAATCATAGACTGTGATGGCACTTTGCATAGGCCATTATGCAATAGTGCACAGACACTATTGCTTTTGCTTCCTTTACTGGGAGGTTAGGGTAGTTTTTTTTTCACACAACAACAGATGCTAACAAATAACTAGATTGTGATATCATAGAGCATAACATATTTCATGAAATCACACTCTCACATGTAGAGGCACTATCTAGGTACCCTATGTTGGTTCTGGAAAATACAGGCATGTCAAATAAACAAGGAGAATGATTGATACTAGCCCAAATTGTATGGTATGCCTTTACATATGAAAGTCTGACATTACTAAGAGGGGGAAGTTGCTTTGTGCTGTGAGTCATTCACTATGCTCACATTTCTATTACTAATGATATATAGTGATACTGATCATCTTGCAGCCTTCCATTGGTGTATTGCAGGATATGACACTAATACCCAGGATTGGGGTCAGCATATACTTCCCAGGGAGCTAGAGGCATTGCATAATAATATGAGGTTACTAATGGCAGTCAGCAATGTTTATTGAAAGATCTGGGAAATGCTCAGTAGTACTAATACTAGGGAAGAGATTGAAGTATGTGATATGGTAGACATACACAGCATGTGGGGAATTTTCATCCCTATTTTGTATAACTGCATTCTTTATTATGTCAAGCTTGTGCCATAAGAAGTCAAGATCAGAAAGTATTTGTTAAAGAAGACATTAATGTGTAGCAGGTGAGCTGCAGGCCCCATGATATTGTATGAGTCATTTATTTTCTGCATATAGCTGGTTATATTTGAGTGCTATGAGCAAATCTACAGAGCTCTGGAATGACACACAATACAAACAGGCTTCAACAAGACCTATGGTAGGTCCACTTGCTGATTGAGCATAACAAATAGTCTTCCCCCAGGGCATATGCTTGCTATTGCCAAAGCAAGATGTATGGAGTACCTACCACTTATCATCAACATTATCAAAAATAGTTTAAGGAGTCAAAGTGCCTGCAGCTCAGTGTTTCTTAGATGGGATACTGGAATTGTCTGGGATGCCTGTTTACCTGTAGCTTCCCTGATTGAGAACAATGAAGGGTGTGTACTCAATAGCAATATTAGTATATGCAATAACAATACCCCCAGTCATTATGGTCAGGCCTCCAAATTTGTTTCCATATGCATTGATGCCATGGCAAGGACAACATGGGCAGATGCCAGGATGGAAGACCTTAATCACATTGAATGCATAATAAAAAATGGCCAACAAAAATAGAACCACAATACAGCCCACAACATAATACAGAGTCCTATACTTCAATGTCCTGCCCCCTTGTACCAATGCCCAGAGAATCCAGTTACATCACAAGTCTAAGACATCAGGCCTAGTATCCCTGCCCCTCTTTTATGTCATGTGTTGTTCCATCCAACAATGCCCTGTATAATGAAAGATACAAAGGGGAAAGAGTGAATGTGCTATATATGGCCTAAAAGTGCTACTAAGAATCATGCCAGACTTGGTCAGGATTCTTGTGTAACCTAATACCTGCAGGCTTAAGTAATTCACATCATGTATTTAATGTTATCACCACTTACAGTAGGATATGATGGATTATGAAGCTATGTCTCACATTCAATTGATATAGCTGGTATGTTGTAAGTGGATGGTGGTCCTTGGGGCTACAATATATCAGAGAACATTATCAATGGCACAGCAACTGAACCTCTATTCTAACATGTTATAATTGCTGAAATGCTATTCATATTTGATAAAAACAAAAAAGAGTTATGTTTCTCTGTGAATGGTGATATGAAACTCATATACATTCAATTGCACTTACAATGCCAGTAGGGTCTAAAAGTAGGGACCCCAATCCTACTGATTATTCTACAGTCATTACCACCACCATCAGTCTTCTCTTATCTTGTCTAACCCTTTCCCTTTCCTTGAGCTGACTTAGTACTACTCCAAGTCCAAGCTGACAAGAAGAACTCAATAGAGTTCTCATTTATTTCTTGTACACTACTTATACATTTACTACTTGGTCTGTGCACCTATCTCCTGCAATCACATGACCTTCTAGAATATTCTTATCATATGACATATTACATTAATGCCTCTGTCACATCCACTTGTCACACTGTCACTGTCACACTGTCACATCTTAGGTAAGAGAGGAAAAGGAAAAGAAAATAATAAATGACTTAGACATTTGGCCAAGTTATAACACTACCTCCCTCTCAAGATTTTTCATCCCGAGGACTTATAACTTGTTGTATGGGTCCCATAGGTTTCCCATCTCATTGTTGTCTTTTTCTGTCCACTCCCTAATTCTTGACTCTTTTTGCTTGATTTCTTCTTCTTTTTCCCTGATTGTCTCCATAGTTCTTTTATCTCTAACTTGTCCTTCTTTCCATTTTCTTCAATTTCTCTCAAGTCTTCTCCAATATTCCTCATCATACTTCTTATCTAACCATCCAAGCAACTTTCTTGCTATGAATCTTCCAGGTAGCTCTTCTCTTGCAAATATTCCTTTATTCTCTATTCTTTCTTATCTTCTAACCTCTTCTATATCTCTGTGATATTCTTTCTCAAATTCTTCAACTGCCTCCTTTGTATTTCCTAAGTTCTCTCTTCCTTCCCAAGTATCTGACTCTGCCATAAATCCTTTCTATCATACTAAATACTTGTCCTTCCCTCTAACCTGTCATTTATTTAATATTTTCTCTACTTCCCACTCTTCCTCTTCCTCAATTACTACTGGAGCCAGTTGCTCCTTTCTCTGCCCTTCCACTTGCCCTACATATTCCTGTATTAACTACCAGATAAATCTTTACTGTACTAGATAGTTCTAATTCTACTGCATTCAATGACACAATCTTCTTTACTCTGTAAGGCCCCACAAATCTCTCTGTCAACTTCTCTGTCTGTCTTCCCACCATCTGATATTTCAAATCTTTGGTACTTAGCATTACTAAGTCCCCTACCCTATATTCATCTACCTCTGCTCTCTTCCTATCCATATACTTCTTCATTTCTTCCTATGCCTTTCCCAAGGCTGCCTTCACTTCTTCCTGTACTCCTTTCATCTTCTTTACAAATTTATGCACTCTCTTATATTTTTCCTTCTTCCTTATTTCGAATCCCATCCTAGGATCTTGTCCGTAATTTGCTTTAAAGGGCAATGTCTTAGTACTAGAGTGCATCTTGTTATTATAGGCAAACTCTACTGTTCCCAACCAATCATCTTTACTCCTGCTCATTTCATCTCTTCCACTGCTTTTATTACTTTGTCATCTTTGACTTTTGACTTTCTCACTTCTTCCAATAAGTTCACTCCTTCTATTATTATCTCCACAGTTTCTGTCCTCCTAATTTTGAGCCACTCTAGCTTTACCAACACCTCATTCTCATTATCTCTTTTTACCCCTACTTCCTAGTCTGGCCTCCTGCTTAAACTATTTGCCTTTCCCATCTTACTCCCTGGAACATGTTTAAGCATAAAGTCAAACCTTGATAGGTATAGTACCCATCTAGCTTGTCTTTGGTTTAACTTTTGTGCCTTCATAAAATACTTGAGATTCTTATGATCTGTCCAAATCTTGAATTTTGTTGTAGTCCCTTTCAGAAAGTGTCTTCATGCTTCCAAATCTCTAACTACTGCTAACATCTCTTTGTCATGTATCTTGTAATTTCTTTCTGTATTGCTTAGAGATTTTGAGATGAAAGCAACTGGTCTCTATAACTTGTCTGGGCATTTCATTGATAACACCTCTCCAGTAGCATAGTTTGATGCATCTACTTTTACCCTGAGCTCCTTATCTAAGTCAGGGGCTACTAATACTGGCCTAGTCATGAAAATTCTTTTGAGCTTGTTAAAGGCTCGCTCTTGCTCTTCTCTCCACTGCCACTTCACATCTTTTCTTGTAAGTATGTTCATCAGTCTAGCCACTTTTGCAAAATCTTTTACAAACCTTCTATAATATTTTGCAAGGCCCAAAAATTTCCCGATATCTTTGACATTCCTTAACATTGACCAACTTAATACTCCATTCACTTTCACTTTCACTATCTCTATACTGTTAGGCCCTATCACAACTCCTAGGAACCCAACCCTCCTTACTTTCCATACACACTTTTCTGGCTTGACATACAAGTTGTTCTCTTCTAACCTCTTCAGTACTTCTTCTACAATCTCATTGTGTCCTTTCTCCTTCTCTGTTCCTACTAGGACATCATCTACAAATGCAGCTACTTTTCCTTCATTTATCAGGTCTCTCAAGATCTCATTCATCATTGCCTGGAATGTGGCTGGTGAGTTTGTCATTCCAAAGAACATGACCATTGGTTCAAAGGACCCTATGTATGTTGTAAATACTCCCTTCCACTCATTTCCCTTCTTTATTCTCACATTATTGAAACCCCACTGTAGGTCCATTTTAGTGAATACTTTCTTGCTTCCCATTGTATCTATTAGATCTGTAATCAAGGGCAATGAGTAGTTGTTCTTCACTGTCTGGTCATTTAGACTATGTGTTATGAGATGACTTCTAGAGAAAAAACTATTTCTTGCATATTCATCAATCTAATGGGGAACATCCAAAAATACAACACCCAAAAGATATAAATAGCATGGGAAGGATTATATAAGATATGTATAGTACTTAGTAAGAGTCATGTGATCACAGGAGATAGGCACACAGACCAACAGTCATTTGTATAAGTAGCTACAAAATTCAATGGAGAACTCTATCGAGTTCTTCCTGAACATCTACCTTGAGTGAACTCTAAGTCTTCATGACTCCATGTTAACACTACAGTAGTCCATCACCATCCTCTTGTTCCCATCCTTATTGCCTACAAAGAATACTGGTGATGTCTGAGGGGACTTTGATAGCCTAATATACTCCTTCCTCAGCTGGTCATTTACAAAGTTCTGGACTTCTTCCCTTTCATTCTTTGACAATAGATAAATCCTTCTCTTCTTTGGCTTGAACATCTCTTTGAGATCTATGGCATGATCCCAAACTTTCCTTGTTGGCATTCTCTTCGACTCTATCTTCCCAAATACTTTTCTCCACTTCAAGAATTTCTTTGGTACCATCTCCTCTATCTTTCTATGATCTGCCTCAACTTCCTCTTCTCTTCCCCAGTGTAATGACTAGCTAGGCGAGATGCTTAGCTAGAGGTACTCAACATTTGAGTGAACAAAGAGAACTCAATGGAGTTCCTGTTGGATTCAGCTATCTACTTATACATGTTCTGTGTTTACCACTATGTATGCTTAAGTAACTATCCCACAATCCTTCTAGAAGGTTCCATCATATGACACACTACATGACCCTTATCTTATCTTATCTCCTTGGATCTCTGTTCTATATTTGGTCCTTTCTATAAATAGATTTCCTGTCTGTTTAGTCCGTTTTACTATAATACAAGTCCACAATGTCCAAGATTTCATCTTCCTTGGGTCAAGTCATGACACCTAGTCTTCTTTATCATCTACTGCTCATCTAACTATCTTTTCTTCCTCTAATATCACCACCTGTCTTCCTTTTTTTACTTCTTTCTTCCCTTTCCTCTCACTATTCCTTTTACATAGTGGTGGGCACCTTGTCATTTTCACTTTCCTAGTTTCCCAATTAATTTCCAGGTTATGGGCCTGTAGTCAAGGCATGCCCAATATTACACTTGTCTTTTCTAAGTCACATATGTCCATCTTCATCTTCTCCACATGATTTTTGTAGTATACATTGGCTTCTACTTCATATATGATTGATCCTCCACTATTTGTCATTCCATTCACATTTCTTACTAGCAGTGGTCTTTCTAACTTTAGCAGCCTGAAGCCATGCTTTGCTGTGAACTTTCTATCCATAAACATCCCAGTGGCACCACTGTCTAATAATGCTTTTACTGATATTCCTTTATGAGTTTCAGTTTTCTCCACTCCTATATTCAGCCACACTTCTTTCAATAGTTTAAAAGTCCTCCTTATGTCTCTCTCACCCCCCTCTCTTGCTGCACCTTTCAGAGTTTTTCTCCATGCACCACCTTGCTGTGCTTTTTCCTTTTTAGGGTATACCACCACTTCCCAGTTATTCCATGGCACCTTCTTTTCCATCCTACATTCTGGACATAGGATCTCCTTTAACTTCTCTTTACCTATCTTCTCATCTACCACTGTGTCTTTTCTTCCACACTTTGTACATTTTACTTTTGTTCCTCTGCCTGCTTTTCCTTCTGCATTTCTCCACTCCCACCCTTTCTTGCAATCACCATACCACATATTGCTCAACTGGGCTTCAGGGAGGAATCCCTTGTTGTCACTAAGTCATGAAGACTTCAAGGACTATTCGAGGTGGATATTAAGGAAGAACTCGATAGAGTCCTCTGTTGGTTTTAGTCCTACTACTTATACAAATTGTATATGGTCTGTGCGCCTTTCTTCTACGATCACAAGACCTCTTACTAATAACTGCCTAGTATTACATAACACTTTCCCATGCTACTTATATCTTTCCTATGTTGTCCAGCAAACTAGCAAGTGTATGTGAAATAGTTTCCTTTTTTGGGAACTGTCTCATAACATCCCTGTCTCTGGTTCTCTTGCATTTTTATTCTCTTGTACTCATATCCTCCAAACTCCACATATGTTACCACCTCCCATCTCATACTCCATACTCTCTTTTCTAGTGCTGCACTTCTTGGGGGCATGCCCCATATGCTGCTGTACTCCTGTGCCTTTTCCTATAAGGGATATGCTGGCTTCCTCTCTTGCTGTGCCTCTTGTGGCCTTGCCACATGTGCCACTCCTTCCTTTCTCCTCCTCTGCCTTTCTACTTCCATGCTTGGACATTCCCATTTGAAGTGCCCAACCTCCCAATATCTGAAGTATTTTACTTCCTCTTCTACCTCCTGCTGCCTTACTTTAACTTCCCTCTTTACTCCATACTGCATTACTCTACTTGCTAGTATCTCAAACTTATTTTGGAAAGCCACCTTCCTCTTTTCCCCTTTCTTTTGGTTCCTGCAGTTATGGGCCAGGTGCCTGAACTTCTTGCATTCCCAACACTTCCTCTTCTCTCTCCCTTCTAACTCTGCCCTTAACTTGGCAAGGGCCTTTCTTTAGTTGAGCATGCTGCTCATAAGTTGGTTATATTGTTGGAGAGACATGGTGCTTATGTCTCTTGAAAATGGTCGAATAGGATTTGGTCTTACTTAATACTATGTCTACTGGGGCACAAGACCTTTACCCAACTAGACTTCTACTTCCTTACTGACTACTGTCCTAATACTATGGAAAGCTATTTATAGAATGGAGATCTGAGGAGATAAGATTAAATAGGGTCATGTGACACATTATGTGACAGAATTTTTTAGAAGGATCATAGGATAGTGACTAAGCATATACAAGGGTAAATATGAAATGTGTATAAGTAGGTAGCTGAATCCATTGAGAACTCCATCAAGTTCTCTTTGTTCTCTCCAATGTTAAGTGCCTCTAGCTAAGTAGCTCACCTAGCTAGTTGTTACATGGCATTCCAATGCTTAACTGCAAGATTGTGAATTCTGATTGGATCAGTGATATGAGAATATATTGCTGGCTTGGTTCCATCCCAAATAAACCCCATTTAGGTTCTGGCACTGAGAATACAAATGTCCTGTGTTCATGTCAATGGTGTCATGGCAGTGAATAGTGAGGAGTGTGTCACCAAGGGATCTGTAGTAACTTAGCTAAGATAACTTAATTACCCTCCAAGTCCAAGTTGATAAGGAGAACTCAATAGAGTTCCCATTTGATTATAGTACACTACTTATACATTTCTCTCTTGGTCTGTGCACCTATTTCCTGCAATCACATGACATGTCACATGCTACCTATATCACAACTTTGTGACAAATATGTCACATCATCACACTGTCACAACTACTTTTAGTTAAAGAAAAGAAAAAAAAAAGAAAAGAAAAGAAATAATGACTTAGGCATTCCAAGTCATAACATGTGCTGACTTAGATCCTTCTCCTAGTCCAAGTTGACAAGGAGAACTCATTAGAGTTCCCATTCAATTACTGTACACTACTTATACACATTTCACTATTTACCATTGTTTATAATGTTCTATGTGTTCCTTTCTATCTCACTATTTCACACACCTGATCTCTAGGAAACTAAAAGAAAAGAAAAATAAAGAAAAATAAAGATTAACTTAGCCATTTTGCCAAGTCATGGCACTTCCTACAATGGTGTCCCTTCTTTCGCATTCCACACACTGTGTCATGACTTGGCAAAATGGCTAAGTCAATCTCTATTTTTCTTTTCTTTTCTTTTCTTTTAGTTTCCTAGAGACTGGACACATGGGATAGTGAGGTGGAAAGGAACACATAGGACATTATAAACAATGGTAAATAGTGAAACATGTATAAGTAGTGTATAGTAATTAAATGGGAACTCTAATGAGTTCTTCTTGTCAACTTGGACTAGGAGTGGGACTAAGTTATCATAGCTGCACCCTTATACAAGAATATAATGCTATATTAGTAGTGTGTGACCAACTAACTAAAATGGCACACTTTATTCTGACAACAGAAAAGACATCAGTAGAAGGGTTGGTGGAGCTGTTTAGGGATCATGTGTGGAAACTACATGGATTATCTGAGAGTATAATCTTAGACAGAAGAGCACAGTTTGTGGTGGGACTCATGAAGGAGCTCAATGGAATGCTGGGGATCAAGACAAAACTGTTTATAGCATTCCACCCACAAACAGATGGATAGACAGAAAAAACCAATCAGGAGTTAGAGCAATATTTGTGTATGTTCATAGACTATAAACAAGAGCAATGGCCAGAATGGTTGGGGACTGCAGAATTCACCTATAACAATAAGGTGAACATATCAACTCAGGTATCACCATTTAGAGTAAATAGTGGAAGAGATCCAAGAATGTGGTTTGAAATGAGGAAGAAGAGAAAGGACAAAGGAGCAGAGGAGTTTACAAAAGAAGTTCAGGAGAAAGCACAAGTGGCATTAAAGAAGACACAAAGGGAGATGAAAAAGTATGTGGATAGGAAAAGAAGCAAGAGAGAGGAGTACAAAGTAGGAGATCAGGTTCTACTAAGTACCAAGGACTTAAAATGGCAAATGGAGGGGATGCAAACAGAGAAGTTAGTAGAGAGATTTGTAGGGCCCTACAAAGTAAAAAGGGTCATATTATCAAATACAGTAGAGTTTGAGTTACTAGGATCAATAAGGATCCATCCAGTGGTGAATGTTAGTAGAATACAAAGATATAGGAAGCAAGTGAAGGGGCAGAAGAAAGTACCACCAGTACTGGTGATCATAGAAGGAGAAAAGGAATATGAAGTAGAGAGATTGTTGAATAAAAGAAGGAAACAAGAAAAATGGGAATATTCAGTTAGATGGAAGGAGTATATAGCAGAAGAAGATACTTGGGAAAAAGAGGAGAATTTGAAGAATGCAAAAGAGTTGATATAGGAATATGAAGACACATATGAAGAAAGTGCAAGAAGAGTAAAAAAGGACAAAAGAGAGGAACTACCAGGGAGATATATAGCAAAACTACTATATGGATGGGACAATGGGAAATTCAAGGAAGAATACCTGAAAAAGTTAGAAAGAAATTGGAGACAATAAAAAGAACCAAAGTTCTTCTGGAGGAAGAACCTTAAAAGGGAGGGTAATGTCATGACTTGGCATAAGCAGAATAAAATATTGGATATTGTGGACTTATATTATACTAAGACAGACTAAATGGACAAGAAGTCTATTTATAGAAAGCTAAATATAGAATGGAAATCTGAGGAGATAAGATTAGATAGGGGATCATGTGATACATCACATGATAGAACCTTCTAGAAGGATCATGGGATAGTTACTAAGCATACACAGTAGTAAATACAGATTGTGTATAGATAGATAGCTGAATCCAACAGGAATTCCATTGAGTTCTCTTCATTCTCTCAAATGCTGAGTGCCTCTAGCTGAGCATCTTGCTTAGTTAGCTGCTACTATAAGCTAAGCAGAATAGAAATGAGTGTGATGTGAGAATTGTCCATGACTTGTGAGTGGATACCTTCTTTTGTTACACTTGTTAGCATTAGTGACACACTATTGATACTATTGATATTCCAAGTGGCTCTAGTCCAATGTCACCCATTTATATTTATTCCAAGACAGGCTCTGATATACAATGAATACCTGTATTTGTGACAAATTCCACAGCTTACCTTTATTTGAATCTAAAAGTCAACCTCACTTTGATTGAGTTGAGGCCCTATGCCCATGAAACACATAAGGTCAAAGAGATAAGTAGCTTTCTTATGATATATCACCCTGTGTTGTGGATCAGAAGATATAATACAATGAGGTCAATACCAGATATTAAAATCACCACATCCTTGGGGATCATATAACCCAACCCTCATAAATATGAGCAGGTCCTTGTACACACTCACAAATTTTCTTTCCCAGAAGGAAATATTGTGTGTGCAAGGACCTACTCACATTTCTTTCCTGGTAAAATTTTTTGTGCATGCAAGGAGTTGCTCACATTTCTTTCCCAGAAGGAAAATTTGTGTGTGTGTGCAAGGACCTGCTCATATTTCACCCCATCCCTGGCCAGATCTCTGCCTCACTCCTAGCCAAATTCCTGTCTCATTCCTGGCCAGGTCCTTCTCTCATTCCTACCCATGTCCCTGTCTCAAATTTAAATCCCTGTCTTATTCCTACCAAGGTCCCTGTGTCACCTGTGTTATCATTCCCTGGTCTGTTTCCTACCCTTATTATGACCTTGAAAAATCTACTCACAACCTAGCAAGTCTCCAATAACCCTGAATCACATGGAGCATCTTCTCTTGGAATACATCATTGTCATGTGATCAAGATGTTATGGAAACCTCATTTGCTGGAGCATTTACTTTGGATATTCATTTTGCTACGACACGGTTCCTTGTGTCATGACTCATATTATGTTCGCTATCAATGAATAATTTCACTTGTTTTTGCACTTTTCTCCTGTAATTCGGTGCCTTGCACAGTGCTAACGAAAGAAAACTGGTATGTCACGCGTATAGGCTCAGAAAACATACATTTCCTTTAATTAAGACAAAGATTACAGTTCAAAAGCTGAATCCAACGCATGTCACTTTGTCAGGACTGAGAATATCCAGCGGCTATCTTGACCTGTTTGAGCCGAAAATTTAAAAGAATACGGTGCTCTCGAAGTTGAACCTACACCCATACATCATCAGCTCACTGCTTGATCAATAGTCTCAGAATCAAAGGACTTACCCAGCGGGCGCGGTGGCACATCCAGAGCCACCGCCAAGGACAAGAGTTGGACCATTAGTGCAGCTGTCGTGTGCACCTCCGCTCTCAAAGAACTGGGCCTGGCTGGGAACACCGGAGTAGCTGAATGATTTCGCGGAATTACTGCAGAGGCTGTAGCATTGTCCGGTTACCGCGTCAGACCTGCTGTAGACGACACTGCCGGTGCAGTCTGCACCGAAATAAGCAACCACATTGATTGCCAGCGCCGGGGCGGCGACAAGGAGACCACTGGTGAGGAAGGCGACCTTGAGTTGCATTTTGATTGGTTGGTAGTTTCTAGAACAGCCTGAGGAGCTGAGTGAGTTCAAATTCACACAGCGAAAGAACATAAAGTAGGCTAACCTGATCGAAAGTAGGATGGACGGCTGAACAAAAACCTCCGGAAGATCAACTACTTATACGTTGTTTTTTGGATCTTTGTAATGAGATAGTCTAGAGTCATACCGATCCCTCCAGCGGCACGATTTTTCCGGGTGAGAATGAGATAATCTAAAGTCATCCCGATCCCTCAAACTGTGAGATTATTCCAGGTGAGAACGAGATTCTGAATTAGTTTCTATTTTTGTTCAAAATTACGGCGGAGACTTTGCAGGAGAAACACGATAGAAGTGTACTCTGGTTCCAGTCTCGGTGTGGACATACTACTGGCATTGAAGACGAAGACGAAGGAAAAAAAGCACCCGCGAACTTTTATGCTGGTTGTTTTCTCA
>Ga0153920_1000938_pt1 | contig 12355 bp, 8 predicted proteins | sample TSNJ004MetaG_FD_104713 | JGI IMG/M metagenome (GOLD analysis project Ga0153920, IMG submission 104713) | Attine ant fungus gardens microbial communities from New Jersey, USA - TSNJ004 MetaG | ecosystem: Host-associated > Fungi > Mycelium > Unclassified | place: USA: New Jersey, Brendon T. Byrne...
ATTATTTTTCATATGCGGGTTAACTTCGGAGCAATTATTTTTTGATTTCATTAAGTACAATATAAAATTATGGATTGTGAATGTCATGCTTTTCTTACTGGTATTTTATGTTGTGGTTTCTAAGCTTTTGCAATCCTTTGAAGGGATTTCATACAGGTCTCTCCTGATGTCTGCCGGGGGGATGCTTTTGATTCCTTTGATATCAGCATTTCCATGTGTATGGTATTTGAGGAGGCATAGTATTCATCAGTTGCTCAAATGATTGACAGATACTCAATGTACTTGTTCACAGTCAAAATGTACAACGACCTCAATTCCAGGAATTCGCTATTTTTCGGTTGTAATATTTTAAACTGTTCTGAAGATATTGAGGAATGTTTAAATGATACGTGGTTTGTTGCGTGGAATCAAATTCCACCGGTTAAACCAAGGTGTTTATCTTTATATCTGGGGAAGATTGTTGAAAATATTTCTTTAGTGAACCATTGGAAGAAAAATACAGGGAACTTCAGGGTGACACGAATATTATTCAGTACAATGGCTATAAATTGAATGTTTATTTTATCAAGGTTCTTACGGTTCCTCAAAATATGGATGATAATGAGTTGAAAAATATTCTAGCAAAGGACAAAGGTTTTACTCTGCTCAGATCTGATAAAGTATCAGAACCAATCATCACATATAAGAATAGGGTAGTATGGTCAAAAGATGGTATCTTGTATACAATTGCAAATTCAGCAGATTCTTGTGAAAATTTAATGACAGAAAATGAAATAGTCAAAATGGTGATGGGGGATGTATAATAAGACTATTAAATTTTCAAGGTTCGATATTCAGGGCTTTTGACCCCGGCATCATGTCATTAAGTTAAGATATAAGTTTCTATAGCGTGAGCGTTCAGAATTTGATAGCTCACGCTAATTTTTGTTTTTTTTCAAACCCCCGGTTCCATTGTTAACTGGGGGTTGCCGAACCGGTCACACGGAAGTTAACGGGTCTGATTACCAGAGTTGCTAATTAGAATATTTTTCGTATCGAATTTGACAATTTAGTCTTAAGATTTGATGTTGGATTTTGTTTTTTGCATATTGATAACCGCTATTTTTATATATGAAAAAAATCAGGAAAGTTTATACTATAGTTAGAAAAGGCCTTTCAAAAAATTGAAAATATTATGTATGAAAGTTGGGGTTAATCATGGAAGAAAAGAGATATTTAAGTCCCTATAATAAGTTTGGATATGCACTGGGGGGTGGGGGCCAGGGATTTGTTTATGATATTATTGCATTTTTCCTGTTGTTTTATTTGACAGATGTGGCTGGACTAAATGCGGGGATTATCGGAACAATGATGCTTGTAACAAGGGTTACAGATGGCATTTCAGATGTTATCATGGGTCGGCTGATTGATAAAACGCATACAAAACTGGGCAAAGCAAGGCCTTGGAAGCTATGGTCCTATATTGGCTGTGCGATTACGGCGGTCATGTGTTTTGCTATTCCGGAAAGCTGGGGATTGACGGCCAAATACATTTATTTCTTTATTGGGTATTTAATGTTTAATGCCGTATTCTATACGATGCTGACAATTGCACATAATACCCTGATTTCATTGATTACAAAGAATGCCAAGGAGCGGGTGCAGCTCAATTCTTTACATTATTGTGCGGAAATGATTATTTACTTTATTATTGCGAATACTGCCTTCCGTTTTGTTGCTGCATTGGGCGGCGGTTTAGTCGGTTGGAGAAATTATGCAATTATTTTGTCCATCATAGGTTTAGTATTAAATACAATATCGACGTTTTCAACGAAAGAACTTCCAGAAGAAGAATTGGAGTTAACGAAGCAAAAGTCGGGTGAACCGGAAGAAAGTATTATTAAGAACCTGAAATTTGTAGTTACAAACAGATACTTTATTATGATTGTCGGTGCCATCACACTGCAGTATATTACAAATGGTATCAGTTCATCTTCGGCCCTGTACTTTTTCAAATACGTAATGGGAAATGAGAATTTATATGGTATCTATACCAGTATGGGGATTCTGCCTAAATTAATCGGTTCTGTGGTAGTGACCGGCCTGTTTGCTAAGTTTGGAATGTACAAGATGAACGTAGCCGGTACGATCGTTGCCTTTTTAGCCTATGTCGGGTTAGCCGTATCAGGATTCTCCGGTTTTTTCCCAGGTATCCTGGTGGCGTACTTTATGGTCGGGATTGGAACGACCCCATTTTCCTGTGATCGGTTTGCCCTTTTATCGGACGCAACGGATTATACATATAAATCAACCGGCAAGTATATGGCGGCCACATTTCAGGCGGCCGGAAGTGTGGGACTGAAAATTGGTACCGGGCTCGGTTCCGCAATTGGCGGCTGGTTACTGACTCTGGGCGGATATGTAGCCAATCAGGCGATTCAGCCTGAGTCAAGTACGCGAATGATTCGTTTCATGTTTTTAATCGGTCCGATATTATGCTACAGCCTGATGATATTCTTCATGATGAAGCTCAAATCCATAAAGGCAAAGGATGATGCCGCTCTGCAGATGCAATAGAATAAAGTGTCAAGGGGACTCGCTCCCCTTGATACCATATGTCTTTCGGTATTGTGCTGGTGTAGTATTCTCTAAAGATTTGAAGCTTTTAATGAAATTAGCGGCATCAGCGTATCCAACTAATTGGGCAATCTCAGAAATCATCAGAGAAGATTGCTTCAACAATTCTTTTGCCTTGTTTATTTTTACATAGGTAAGGTAATTGTGAAGGGACATTCCCAATTCCATTTTTAAATTCTTATTAATATGTGTCAGACTAAAACCAAAATTCTCTGCTATATGTTTACATTGCACCGTAGCATAATTCTTATTGATATATGTGATAACAGACGGAATCAAATCCTTCATCGGAGCGATTGTTTTATGGAAACTGAAATCAGCCTCTGCATGCATCATGACATAGATCAGGATTCGGCAAAACGATAAGCTGATTAACTGGTTTCGGTAATTTTCTGTCTGACAGAACTCGATTATCAAATCCAGTATCATATTTCGGATATCAGGACAATGCTTCGTATGGAATAAGGGGATTGATGGTATTTCTTTATTGAGAACCATCTTTGAGAGCAAATCCGTGAAGGATTCCGATTTCGGCAGACAGTCTAAAATACAATCTTTCATCCAGCTTGCTCTGACAATAATATTGATTACAATGCTGTCATCCTCAACAATCAATTTATGATTAACATCAGGCGGTATTAAGATCAAATCATTGGCGGTCAAAGCAAGTTCTGATTCATTCTCTGTATAGATGATATGTTTACAGGTTCCGGAAACCACAAATGAGAACTCGAAAAAGGAATGCTTGTGAACCGTACAATTATGGTAACGTGGATGCTTGAGGATACTGAACGCTTCCTGTTTGTTTGGGAATGGCTGTTCATCATATACCTGGGCGGCAGTGGCAGGAAATAAGTCCATCTGGTAAGAAATTAATCCGTCTTTGATGGGGTTTATCTCGTTGATGACCCGAATATCGTGTTTGGCAAGCAATTGATTTGCTTTGGTAACTGGAATATGAGCCCCGTAATTGCGGTAGTAGCCCATACATATTTTTTCATATTCCGATAACTGAAAGAGCCAGGTTATTATTTGTTCTTTGCTGGAAGCACTGTTCATTCGATCACCCCTTTCTTAAATTATAGTTGAGAAGAAATTGAAAGTCAAATAAAACAATGGCTGGGAGTAACGATAACACTACCCCTGGACAAAAGGAGAGTTACATGAAAATATCGCATTTAAAAGTCAATCATTTATGCAGACCACTGGGTTTTGCATTTGAAAAACTGGTATTGGCATACATGGTCGAGAAGTCTGCCGGAAAAAAACAAAAATGTGCAAGAATTCAAATTGCCGGTGATGAGGAATTCAAAGAAGTTATCTACGATACAAAGGAAAGAGAAGATATTGATTCGCTTGGCTTTCGGGTCGAAGGGATTCAGTTAGAGCCGTGCCGACGCTATTACTGGAAAGTTGCTGTTACGGCAGATAATGGTGATTGGGCAGAGAGTGAAGTCAGTTGGTTTGAAACGGCAAAAGATGATGTTTGGCAGGGAGACTGGATTGGGAGCAGTTTTGATAAAGATGAGCATGTTGTTTTATTCCGGGACTTCAACATTCAAAAAAAAGTTGCCAGGGCCAGGCTGTATATCAGCGGACTTGGTCTGTATGAGGCATATCTAAACCGGGAAAAGTGCGGAGATGATTACTTTATGCCGGGATATTGTGATTACCATACATGGATTCCCTATCAAGCCTACGAGCTGGAACTTTTGCACGGGCAAAACCGGCTGGAAGTTTTATTAGGGAACGGTTGGTATAAGGGCGAGTATGGATTGGGGCGGGAAAAAGAAATATTCGGTAATCAATTTACCGTTATTGCAGAACTGAAGATTTGGTATGAAGATGGAGAAGAGCAGATTATTTTAACCAATGAAGAGTGGAAATGCCGGAAGAGTAAAATTGTTTCCAGTGGTATATATGCCGGAGAGGTGTACGATGCCTTAAGAGATATAAAAGAACATAAGCCGGTCACCCTTCTTAATCTTGATAAGAACAAATTGCAGCCACGCCTTTCACCTCTTCTTAAAGTGGCAGAACGGCTCAAGCCGGTTGATTTAATAGTGACTCCAGCAGGAGAACAGGTGTTGGATTTCGGGCAGAACATGACCGGCTGGGTGTCTTTTCAGAGCACGTTGGCATCCGGACAGAAAGTTATCCTGCAGTATGGCGAGGTTCTTCAAAAAGGTAATTTTTATCGGGACAATTTAAGAAATGCCAAGGCGGAATTTATTTATACTTCAGATGGTGTTCAAACAGAGGTGCGGCCGCATTTTACATACTTTGGTTTTCGCTATGTGAAGCTAACCGGTTGGAATGAAACTGTTGATCCGGATATGTTTACCGCCTGTGTGATTCATTCGGAGATGGAACAGACCGGGCATATTGAAACCTCTGACCCAAGGGTCAACCGGCTGTTTTTAAATGCCCTCTGGGGGCAGAAGAGTAATTTCTTTGATGTGCCGACTGATTGTCCGCAGCGGGACAGTCGGTTTGGATGGACTGGGGATGCCCAGATGATTTCCGGTACTGCCTGTTACAACATGGATGTTTATGCCTTCTTTAATAAGTACTGTTTTGATATTTTTCAGGAGCAAAAGAAGACTGGCGGTTTTGTACCTCATGTTGTTCCCTTAGTTAATCATGGATGGTTTGGAGCGTCGGCGGCCTGGGGAGATGCTGCAACGATTATTCCATGGAATTTGTATCAGCATTTTGGGGATGTCACAATTCTGGAACGGCAATATGCCAGTATGAAGGCGTGGGTAGACTATATCCGAGAGGAAGATATCCGTCATGGAGACCACAAGCTTTGGCTGGGAGGACGTCATTTCGGCGACTGGCTGGCGATGGATGGAATCAGGGAAGGCAGCCGGTTCGGAGGAACCGACCATGATATGATAGCATCTGTCTATTACTATTATTCGGCAATGATTTTGGCCAAGACCGCAAAGATATTGGGTGAAGCTGAGGATGAGACATACTATCATCAATTGGCTGTGGATATAAAAAGTGCATTCATCGCGGAATATTTTACAGCTGCCGGGCGTTTAAGTATTGATACCATGACAGCCCATGTTCTGGTCCTGCATTTTGACCTGACGCCGGAAGGGGCTAAGAAGCGGGTGATTCTTCGCCTGAGGGAAATCTTATGTGCCAACGGATACCGTCTGGCGACTGGTTTTGTCGGAACCCCGTATCTGTGTCCTGCGTTGTCAGAGAATGGTTTGAATAAGCTTGCCTATCAGCTTTTACTGGAAGAAAACTGTCCGAGCTGGCTTTATGAGGTTAAAATGGGAGCAACGACGATCTGGGAACGATGGAATTCAATTCTTCCGGATGGGAGCGTGAACGGAACCGGCATGAATTCATTGAATCACTATTCTTACGGCTCCATTGTCGAGTGGATGTACAAATATATGCTGGGGCTGCGGACCAGTGAGGAAGCACCGGGATTTCGCCGAGCTATCATTGAGCCATATATCGACCCTTCTGTCAGTTGGGTACAGGGGACGGTAGCAACTATGGCGGGTACCTATAAGATATCCTGGACCTTGAAGGAGCATGAGATTTCTATAAAGGTCACGGTGCCTTTTGGTGCTGAGGCAGAGTTGGTGCTGCCCGGTGCCGGTATCAGTGAAGTTCTTACAGCTGGAGAATACGAGTTTGTGCGGGAGTTCACATGTTTGCAGGAAGGAGCATATTCATTGGAGAGTTCACTGACTGTTATCCTGGAAAATAAAGAAACGCTGGAATTGCTGGAGGAGTACGTGGGACCGGTGAATAAAATACCTTGTTTGGAGGAAGTACATTCACTAAAAGGTCTTTTGCATATCCCCTTTGTTTATTTGGATCAAGACCAGGTTGCGTCATTAGAAAAGCGACTGTCCACGATTGGAAATAAAACCGATTTACAAAGGAGCAGCTGAAAGAGGCATCATGTCATTAAGTTAAGCGTGAAATGATCTGGATAATTGTTGAAAAAAGCGGAGGAATTTTTTATTACTCTTCCGCTTTTTTTGCATCAAAACCAGGTAAAGCTCAGGGATAATATTATTAACATAATAATGAATGTTACCGTCTCCGTATTGAGTGGCGGTATCTTTTTGTGTGATTGACAGACTCATATTTTAATTGCCATATGACATGCGGGGTGGTTACAAAAATGTGACTAAGTTATAAAATTGTGCGTACTTTTATGATTATTACTGATACTCTACAATCAAGTTAAGAACAAGAATTGATGTGAGTGGAGGAAATCTGCCAAATAAAGTGGAAGGTTTCCTCATGGAGATGAAAAAAGTGTAAGTATATAATAGGGATAGCAGCAGAGAAAAATGTATTCCGGACAACATTTTATATCAGCAAAGCTATAGTAGGGGGGAATAAGGTGAATGATAAAAGGCATTTTACCTTGTTAAAAGCATTAAGCCAGGGAGTCGTTTGTATAACCGAGGATTTGGAAAAGAAGTTAGATGTGGGCAGCCGTACCTTGCGAACTTTAATCAAAACCTTGAATGAAGAACTGATTGTCTTCGGTGCAGAAATTAAAAGAAAGCGAGGGATAGGGTATCAACTGGAAGTTTGGGATGAACAGTTATTTGCAGGATTTCTGATGAGAGTGAAGACAGAGGAAAGAAGTGAAAAGTTACTCCCGGCAACACCGTCGGAGCGGGTACAGTATCTTCTGGGACTGCTTTTAAATCTGGAGCGGCATATAAAGCTGGATGAACTTAGCGACATGCTGTATATATCAAGAAGGGTATTATCAGATGACTTGAAAGAGGTCGAAGCAATCCTGCAGAAATATCATCTGGGAATTGAGCGGAGAGCCAACTATGGGATTCGTGTTACAGGTGAAGAGCGAGACGTTAGAAGATGTATGATTGACTGTGTATATGAAAGTCAGGTGCCGCCATGGAAGGCAGAGACAGAGCAGGAGTTAAGTCATGTTGACCGTGTTGTGAGGCAATGTATAAAGCTGCATAAACTGAAAATGTCAGAACTGGCAATCAGAAATATCATTATCCATATTTATACTGCGATTTGTCGGATTCGTAATCAGCATTATGCGGCAGACAATGGCAAATTTGATAAAAAGCTTTATGCATTGGATTATGATGCCGCTAATTATATTGCGGATGCAATCTATGATGAGTTTGGTCTTGATTTTCCAGAAGCCGAGATCGGTTATATTGCGGTTAGACTCGCAGGGATGAAGATGTTTGATGGTAATACCGGTTTAGAGCAAAACCTGATTGTGACCCCGGAGATCAGCAGTCTCGTGCTGGAAATGCTGAAGACAGTAAAAGATGCATTTCAAATTGATTTAAATAAAAACTTGGAATTGCGGATGTCATTAAGCCAGCATATTGTACCCATGACAGCGAGAATACGATTTGGTTTGAAATTGAAAAATCCGCTTCTCACTGATATAAAGAAGCGGTTTTCATTAGCATATGCCATAGCGGGACAAGCATGTACGGTTATTAATCATCATTATGATACGGAACTGTCAGATGATGAGATTGGATATGTTGCTCTTGCCTTTGCGCTGGCTCTGGAGACCGAGGGGACAAAGCCAAGATGCAAAAATGTTCTTCTGGTATGTGCTACAGGGAAGGGAAGTGCTAAACTGCTGCAATATAAATACCAGCAGGAATTTGGGGACTACATCCATCACATTGAGACATGTGACGTTGGTGAGTTGGATAGAATAGATTTTCATAAATTTGATTATCTCTTCACAACAGTACCAATACCAATATCAGTACCGATTGTAATTCAGGAAATTGATATGTTTCTTGGAGAAGAAGACATTTCAAAGGTCAAGAGGATCTTGTCACAGGGAAGTCATTCCAGTATTGAGAAATATGTTGTTAAAGAGTTGTTCTTGTCAGAATTGAAGGCGGCCACGAAAGAAGATGTCTTAAAGGCAATGTGCAGCCAGGCAGAACAGTTCGGATTGACAGAGGATGGGTTTTATGAGGCAGTAAGCAGAAGAGAAGCGATGGCGAATACCGATTTTGGTGAACTTGTAGCGATGCCTCATCCGGATCGTTGTGTCAGCAAAAGAACCTTTGTCTGTGTTGGGATTTTAGAAAAACCCGTTTTTTGGGGGAAACGGAATGTTCAGGTGGTTTTTCTGGTTGCAGTATCGGATAAACCGGATCAGGAGTTGCAGATGTTTTATCAGACCATTGCCAGATTCCTTTTAAATGGGCGGCAGATTCAGGAATTGATACAGAAGCAGAATTATCAGGAACTTGTGACTCAATTAAGAAGAATAGAACAGGATGTTAAGAATGGAGGAAATTAGAATGGATGAAGCAAAATATCTTCCGGCTTTTCAGATTATTATGAATGCTGGAAATTCCAAGGCGAAATCAATGGAGGCCTTGGAAGCTGCCAGAAGTTATGATTTTGAGTTAGCTAGAGAATGTATTTGTAAGGCGGAAGATGAGCTGCATCAGGCTCATGATGCTCAAACGGAGATGATATCGGCAGAAGCAGGAGGGAATCCGGTGGATGTCAACATTATTCTGGTACATTCGCAGGACCATCTTACGATGGCAATGATGACAAAGGATTTGGCAGAAGAAATGATTCATATATATAAGACGATCCATCAATTGAAAGGAGAATAATTTATGAAGATTATGTTGGTTTGTGCACAAGGGCTTTCCACCAGTTTATTAGTGGAAAAAATGAAGGAATGCGCGAAAAATGAAGGCAAAGATTATCAAATCTGGGCAGTTGATCAGGCTGCTATCGAAAGGGAATTGGGGAACTTTGATGTCCTTTTGCTGGGACCGCAGGTTCAGCATACACTGAAACGGGTAGCTAAACTTGTAGGAGATGCCGCTCCGGTGGCTGTCATTAAGCCAATCGATTATGGAAGAATGAATGCAGCTGGAATTCTGCTTTTGGCAGAAGAATTGTGCAAACGATAAAGTGGGAGGAGTTAGAGGTATGATGGATAAATTTACAGAGAAATTGACAGATATTGCGGCTGCGTTTGAAAATAACAAGCATTTGATGGTTATTAAAAATGCATTTTTAGGGATTATGGGATTTGTTATTGTAGGTTCTTTTGCAACCCTTTTTAATGCGGTTCTATGCAGTACAACCACCGGTCTGGCACGTTTTCCGGCGTTGTCCTGGCTGGCAAATCTGTCCGGCATGTTTTCTGCCATTAATAACGCTGCCATGAATATTATGGCTGTAATGATTGCGGTTATTATGGGGTTTTTATATGGCAGAAAAAACAAGGTGAATGAAACCACAAGTGCAATGGTCTGTCTGGTCAGTTTTTTATGCATATCGCCGATGTCTATCGATGTGAAAGTTGGCGAGGCTGTTCAGACGGTGGGGAAGGTTCTTCCCTTTTCTTCTGTCAATGCGGAAGGGCTGTTTGCTGCGATGCTGATTTCAATCCTGGCTTCCGAAATGTTCTATCGGCTGACTAAAGTAGAGGCGATTAAAATCAAGATGCCACCTCAGGTACCGAAAAACATTGCCAATACGTTTAATGATTTAGTGCCGATCGCTGTGACGATTTTGGTAATTACAGCAGTCGGAGAGGGAATCCGTACTGTAACCGGTACCTATATAACCAATATCATCTATAAGTTGGTGCAAATTCCATTACAGAAAGTTATCACTACTCCTGTAGGAATTGTAATCATGACCTTTATTGCCCTTATGTTTTGGAGTGTTGGAGTTCACGGGAATCAGTTGATTGCATCGGTCAGAAGCCCTCTGGAAGCAGCTGCTCTGGCAACAAACATTGCCTTGGTGGACGCCGGGATGCAGGCAACAGAAGTATATACAGGAGCTATGTGGACCGTATTTATTACCATGACTGGTTCCGGTATTACCCTTTCTCTGATTCTGGCAATCCTGGTATTTTCAAAACGTGAGGATTATCGGGCTGTTGCAAAGCTCGGACTGGCGCCAGGTATTTTTGGCGTCAATGAACCAATTATTTTTGGGCTGCCGATTGTGTTGAATCCGTTGCTGCTGGTTCCATTTATTTTTTCAGGATGTTTAGCAGCCGGAGTTTCTTACTTTGCCATTGCCAGTGGCTTTTTACCTTTCAATTATGTGGCAACGCCCTGGGGGCTTCCGCTTTTTGTAAATGCATTTGTTGCATACGGATCCTGGAAAGCGATTTTGGTGCAGATAATTATTTTGGGGCTCTGTTTTTTGGTATATACGCCATTTGTAAAAGCTGCTAATCGGGTGGAGCAGTAGGAACAACACGTAAAGAGGGGAGATCTAATATGATACATGGATTTTCGGAAGGATTCCTCTGGGGAGGCGCACTGGCGGCAAACCAGTGTGAAGGGGGATTTAAAGAAGGCGGAAAAGGAATGTCAGTTGCAGATGTGGCATGCTTAAAACCAGATGTAGATGTGAAAAATTTTAAAAAACATAATGAAGTGACTAGTGAGACAATACGGTCTGCTGTCACTGATCAAACTATGGCAGATTATCCAAAACGCAGAGGCATTGATTTTTATCATTATTACAGAGAAGATATCCGTTTGTTTGGAGAAATGGGATTTAAAGTGTTGCGTATTTCTATCGCCTGGAGCCGGATTTTTCCACACGGAGATGAGATGGAGCCAAATGAAGAGGGACTTCTTTTTTATGATGAACTGATTGGAGCATTGGTGCAGCAAGGAATAGAACCATTGGTAACCTTGTCACATTATGAAATGCCATTAGGTTTGGTCGAAAAATATGGTGGCTGGTATAGCAGAGAAGTTATTTCCTGTTTTCTGCGTTTTGCAGAGATTTTATTTCGGAGATATGGTGCACAGATTAAATACTGGCTGACATTCAATGAAATCGACAGTATTTTCCGGCACCCTTTTACCACCGCTGGGATTGTAATGGATCGGTATCCGCAGGACAAAATAAATTGCGTGATTTATCAGGCGCTCCATCATCAGTTAGTTGCAAGTGCGATGGCGACAGAACTTTGCCACCAATTGATACCAGATTCAAAGATGGGATGTATGCTGACAAAACTGACCTATTACCCATACAGCTGTAATCCTGATGATGCACTTCTTGCACAATATAAAAACCGGAAAAACTGTTTCTATACAGATGTACAGGTATTTGGTGAATATCCCAAATACATATGGCAGGAATGGGAACGGGAAGGAATCGTCATTGAAATGGCGGATGAAGACCATAAACGTTTAAAGAGTCATACTGTGGATTTTGTATCATTTAGTTACTATATGTCGTTTACGGCAAGTACTGATATATCCCGGGAGACGGCAGCTGGGAATACAGCTTCCGGTACGAAAAACCCCTACCTGGATGCAAGTGAGTGGGGATGGCAGATTGATCCCACAGGTCTGCGGTATTCCCTGATTGAGCTATATGACAGGTATCGGCTTCCCCTGTTTATTGTAGAGAATGGATTAGGTGCAAAGGATGTATTGACAGATAACAAAACAGTGGAGGACGATTACCGAATTGCCTATTTTAAAAAACATATTGAAGAAATGAAGAAGGCGGTGTGTGAAGATGGTGTTGAATTGATGGGGTATACTTCATGGGGACCAATTGATTTGATTAGTGCTTCAACCTCCCAGATATCAAAGCGGTATGGTTTTATTTATGTAGACTGTGATGATTTTGGAAAGGGAAGTATGAAGCGGTATCGGAAAAAATCGTTTTACTGGTATAAAAAAGTGATAGCCACCAATGGAGAAGA
>Ga0153920_1000940_pt1 | contig 12352 bp, 9 predicted proteins | sample TSNJ004MetaG_FD_104713 | JGI IMG/M metagenome (GOLD analysis project Ga0153920, IMG submission 104713) | Attine ant fungus gardens microbial communities from New Jersey, USA - TSNJ004 MetaG | ecosystem: Host-associated > Fungi > Mycelium > Unclassified | place: USA: New Jersey, Brendon T. Byrne...
GCAGGTTGTTCGGCGGTTGGGTGACGAAATATCGAGGTTGTTCTGGGATTACAACTTTGACACCGGTCTTGCTCCATTGCTGCAGCATCTCGCACAAATGTCTGTAAATTTTGTAAAGCGGCAACGGATAAAGTACCTCAAACAATGTTACCGCGTTTCTGGAATCTGATTTCATCTCCAAATAGTAGATCACTTATGAGGCTTCCATTTTTTCAATACGATGCTCCTCCATCCATGTAAATGTTCAATGAAGTGCCGTATAATTTGCTCTACTTGTGTCAAATGTCACGTCATCTCTACTCTATCCATCTACTAATTTATGTTTCATACGACCAATCATGCGAAAATTGTAATTCTTGTGAGATCTAAGCAAATTGGCTAGTTTTTCAGGGGTCTGGTAAATGAGGATTTTATTTGCTATTCATATGTAGATATTCTACGACCGACTAAAGTTTTGCTACACCTATAGGCTTTCTATATACCATTTCCAAGCCTCGTTTCACTTTTTCCGTAAGTAACTCACTTTTCCTACTTTTACTTCCCACAAACACATGAGTATACCCTCCCACAGCGGTCGGTGTCTCATTTCCTTTCACAAAAACACCTACTTCATACTCTACTGAACTTTTTCCAATCTTGTTGACGCGCAATCCTAGTTCAAGTATTTCTGGAAACGATACAGGCGCAAAAAACTTGAATGATATATATCATGGGATCAACTGAAGAAATAGCGAAAGACATGCGAAAGACATACATGACAATGCGATTCGACGACTAGACCGATGGTTGTAGACGTTTGAGGGTCCATTGAGCATTGTTCAATTAGATAGGTGTTGATTATTGAATCAAATAGATGATAGTATATTGCGTTGTTCATGTGTGAGTACTGGTCATTGTCATTCCTACAAATCATGTTGAAACCTCATGCCGATGTTCTTGGAGACAGGACACACCACCTGGTTCTGTATGTCAAAAAGTAAGGATAATCAGAACGTTCACGTTGCTTGAATGACATTATCGAGACAGAAGCTGCATATCATGTGATGCAAAGAGAGGTCATATTCCACGTCTGATCTAATCTATGAGGGTAGACTTAAGGGGAGGAAGCTTGGTACTTGATGCCGACATTTTTCATCAGGATTGTTCAATTGTGAACAGTGCTGGACTAGCGACAACCTGGATGAGTTCCGGCCAATGTTGTTGCCGAGTGACCTGAACCTCCTAAAATTGTAGAGAGTGACGGGTTGTACGAGGACGAAGGCGAAGAGAGCCATGCCATCTGGCTGGATTGATCCAAGAGAGCTTATCTTTTGTATGCTCGACGAAACATATTTGTCCGACTGGAATCAAGCTCAGTTCACCACGAAGTTACGCACTTGTGAGTTTCGTCTTCAAACGGATCCTCAGGCCACCCGAGTGCATATTTACACGTGGTATTGGTTGACACTTTTCAATTCGTCAGGTCTCCGTAAGTGCACTAGTATTATTCTACAATTGGCTTCTAGAATCACCGAATCGCAACAATCACCATCTTAATCAATGAAGAGCACAAAAGTAGGCCCAGTCAAACTGCAGCCGATACGAAAGACTGTCTGTCCTACTGTGTTCTAAGATCTTTTCAGTGCCACCATTGATCAAGCCTCCTGCAGTCAAGTAAATGGCCACTTAAACGAATACGCCTTTGGCAAGACTCCTCAAATTTCTGGCCAGAGAAGACGTGTATGGAGCAAATCAATCTATCTATAATTTTTCATTCAGCTAGGGCTATCGGATCTTTATCACCTTTCTCCTCTGGATCCAATTTCCGCTTCCTACCAGGCATTTCCTTCCCTCCACCGAGTCCAACACCTACTTTCTATCTCAATACGCTCAAGTCCTGCTCAGCTTCTTCCGCCCACTCAAGAACTAGGTGTCTCCCGAGGAGATGTGTATGCTGTAGTGTATTATTCGCGCTCTCGGCCTCATGCCGAGATGCGGATTCTAAAAATGCAAATCCACGGGTTCGGGCATCAAAATTTTTTGGTAGTCTGACAGATTTCAAGTGGCCATGAGCACTGTTACAAGGAACGGATTTTTTGAGTCAGTTCACAGGTTTACTACGGAAGGAAAAGGAAACAATATGATACATGCCTAAAGAGATCACGGATATCTTTCTTTGTAGCTTCGAACGGCACATTCTTAACAATGAGCTTTGTAGTCCGACTCTTGGAATTCACACCGTCCTGATCTTTGGATGATGTGTCTTCTTCTGTAACACGACCTGCAAACTTGACGTGTAAGGAATGACCATCCAGAACGAACCCTTATATACTCTTGAACGCCTTCTTGACGTTTTATCTTTGAATACTATAAAACCATAACCCATCCTCAGACGTGGCCCGTCTAGATTCTGAGGATCAGGTTTCGTTTGTATTCGAGCAAACGAAAATGAGGGAAGATGTCGAAAGACCTGTGTAAAACGTTCCTGAGTGGTCACAAACGAAAGGTTCTTGACATAAAGGGTCGTGCCGCTGCTTAACGATAGGTCTTCATCCATTATGGCAGTTGACTCTTGTTCAGGTATCTTGACAACCGGTGGCTGAGATTTTGATATTGATGAGGTCATCTGTGCCGGTTCACCTGAGAACATATCGAGAGGGCCTTTCTCAAGATAGACAATCGAGTTTCCAAGACGCCGATATGCCACAGCTTTCAAAGCCTTCGAAGCTTCATCTGGACGTACAAACTGAATCACGACCATTGTACCAGCTGGGGGTACAAGCACTCGATATGATTTCGTCTCTTGGGTGATATGCGTCTCGGCAAGAAATGGGGTCCCACCTGTTGAAAGAGCAGTCAGCATCGGATGTTAAACCAACAATTTGCAAAAAAAAAAGGATTGTTCATCTCAAGAATCCCGCACAAGACTGTTATGCGAATAGATCCAGAGGGCATAAAATGGGTAAGGTACTAACCTTTGATAATTGACCAAATGTCTGGAAAAGCTCAGTCAGGTCGGCTTCAGTGCAGTTAAACGCTAAGTTTCGAAGGAACAGTCGACAGGTACGCAAGATAATTTCTTTTGCGGGATCTTGTGATGCCTCAGAAGCGACGGCTTGATCCTTAATGATTTCAGTCAAGTTACAAAGCAAATTTACGATGTGTACAAACTTTTGTATCGTCCTTTTTCCCGGGCTTTCATCCTCCTCATCAGACTGTTCGAATGTTTTATCAGTTCTGTCAATGTTCTGTGACATTCGCTACTTCATCCACTCAAATCTGACAGGGTAGCGGAGTTCATGAGAGGCTGGTCTCCATCTTCTGTAGGCGGAACAGGTTGCTCCACTGGTGGTTCATTTACCCATGAAGGACCCTTAAATTTGATCTCAGGTCCGGTGTGTGTAGTACATCTTCTAAGATGACTCTTTTCTTTTCTCCATCCACTACGGTTTCCAATCGCACACTTCCCTTGCCGACAATCTCGAATGTAGTTCCTCTTCCTGCACCAAGACCCATTGACGGATGATTTAATAGAGTGTGTATGATATGAACAGGGCACTATCTGCGAAACAGTGGTGACTAGCCCCAGAGTCGAGCAACGTGAGCATTGATGATTTATTATTTCAGTCGGTACGAAAGACAAATGCATTCTCCCCAGAGCTACTCGCAACCCCATCTCTTGCTTTTTCTGATCAGCTGTGCTATTATAACTGGTTTGGAGGGCTGTCAGGAGTTGACTCGTCATTGGGGGTTGGAGTGGCGAGTTTCGTTGATTGCAGGGGTGACATTCAAGGTTAGTGCTGATCTCCATCCTCCTTGTCTCGTGTTCACAGCTGTTCCTTGAGCTCCCCCTCGTTTGCCGAATCCTCGGGGATATTGGCCTTCCTTACCTCCCCCTGGCCAGTAACACATGTTAATTGTGTGGCCCCGACGATTGCAACCCGGATTTGTGCAGGTTAACTTTTTACGGTCTTTTTGTACAGATGCATTAGTTTGGAGGCTAGAATTAGGAGAACGATCACGGCTTTTTCGGAGCCACCAAACGTGTAGTTAGAATATTGCTTCGGACAGGGGGATGTCTTCGTGTAGTAAAGGTGACACCGCTGCATCCCAGGTGCGAGGAAGAGAGCAGAGTATTATTGCCTTGAAATTTTTGTCGGTAATGTTAGCTCCTGACTCTCTAGCATATGCTAGTCTGGTCCTCATGGAGGAGATATAGGATTGGAAGTCGTCACCATCAAGGTAAGTCAGGTCCCATAATTCCTGTTCGGCATACAGCCTCGCCATGCATGACGTAACTTCATAGCTATCTTTGACGGATTTCCAGATTTCTGCAGCAGTGCCGCTAGTGTCGACTCCTAGTCCAATTGGTTTTATATTGAAGACAAGTAAAGCTTTTGCTCATGCATTTCGGGTTATCCATTCATTATGAGATGGGCTAGGGGAGTTCCAGGAGGTGCCAATTGGCAGTGATGTGGGCGGTGAAGGCCCTGGCTTTGGGATAGTTCCGTCAAGATATCCCACTACTCCTTTGATTTCAGCGACTATCTGAATTTTATTGCTCCAAGCCTTGCAGCTGTTGCCGTCAAATTTGTCAGAGTCGGTGAACATAGGTGGTATGCTTCCATCTGTGCTCATTTTGTGCGTGTAATGTAATGTGCTAATCATGCTTGTGTTTTTAGTGATGTCAGTTACTCTGTCGTCTCGGTATATTGAAGACGGCCGCTACCTTTCACACAGTCAATTACTATAATATAGTGTGAGTACGAACTGTGACGATGCTATTAGTAGGTTGTCTCACCTCGGTCGCCCCGGTATATTGAAAATGGCTGAGGGAATAAGATAACCAGTATACTATGTGCGTAACACCTTCAAGTTTCCAGTTGGCAGCGTTTAGAGATAAGCGAATGCGTATGAATGGGTGACTTCCCATAAGCAGTCCGAGAATATCTGTGACCTGAGATTTTCTCAGGCTGCTCCATGCCGAGATGCCGAGCATAAACATCAACTCGGAACTTCAGGTTATCCCAGACTTTCCCAGATGTTGTGATCTGACAGACCGTCTCCCAGACTAGAGGTATCAAAGTTCTATACCATATATAGATATCCTCGTTACAGATCAAATACTATATAGAGTTGGATTAAACATGCTATTTTTCTTATTTCTCCTCTATGAGCCACCAAAAGTTGTGTGATGAAGACTCTTTTTGAGGGAATAGGAGCCAAACACAGTAGCAATCTGAGTCACTGGGCTTACCTTTTAATGGCTCTTATCAAAGTCAGAGGGAGACTTCAAAAAGATATTCTTGATGCAGAAAAAATAAATTGCGCACAGGAGAGGAGAGGGAAAGACAGAAAGATTTATTGTACAATATTGTAAATACATTCCCATTTATATATGTAAATATCCACAAATGCTCTGGCAAATGGAGTTTCTAAGACAACTCGATGTCACTCCATGACAATGACATAATTCCGCGATAATTCTGCCACAAAGGACTGTTGAACAACATGCAAGCAGTGTTCTGTCTTTGACCGAGGATAGTACCAGCTTCGCGGAGAGACATCATTGATCATTCATGACAAATGATCGCTCCTTCCAAATCTTGACTCGATACTCCGAACAAAAACATGTCTACTGGCAGGACAATCAGTGAGCACTCCGGTTCTAGAAAATCTTTTCCTTCAACTTCTGGGTCTTCATCTTGTTGTCAGCATTCGTGACAGGCAATATAAACAAACTACGTGAGGTCAAAGAAATCCTCTCATCCAGTGAACGCCCTATTCAAGTCATCTCCCAAAATCTCGACAGTACGCCATACACCACCATCATTCACAGAATCTAGTCCAACTAATGCCGTTGCTTATGTAGTTCCAGAAATCCAAGGAACGATACAAGAGGTTGCCATAGCCAAATGCAAACGCGCAGCAGAACTCGTATGTTCAAATTTACCCTCTAAATTCATGCATACACATTGTATGTGTGTAGATTGGTGGACCATGCATAACAGAAGACACAGCTCTCGTCTTCAAAGCGCTCAATGGTCTTCCAGGACCCTACATCAAACAGTTCCTCACTGAACTCGGACATGAAGGCTTAAACAACCTCTTAATCGGATTCTCAACCAAAGAAGCCCAGGCAATATGTACATTCGCTTATTCTGCCGGACCTGGTAAACCTCAGCTTACTGACCACCCTTTTGACTTTCAACTTGACCAATCAGCATTCATTGATCAGGTGCCGAACCTATTTTATTTCAAGGTCTTACAGAAGGCATAATCGTACCAGCGAGAGGACCAGGACATTTCGGTTGGGATCCTGTCTTCGAACCTCTTGGTACAGGATTAACGTACGCAAATCTCACCTCTCCTTATCCGTATTATCGGTATGACATTGAAATCAAGTTATGCCGAGATGCCCTCTGAACAGAAGAACAAGTTATCGCATCGGGGCAAGGCACTTGGAAAACTGGCACCTTTTATAGAAACACTGGTCTAGTTCGCAATCCATCAAAAGGGAAAAAAATACAGCCCGTACGGATCGATTCGTCCGTGGAACATGCATTTGAGATGTGCATCTACATAAAATAGGCGCAAAGCCAAACATGATGTATATATTATGATTATATCAAGTAACGATGGTGATAGTCAAGAGAATAGAAATATAATACTGGTGGGGTGCAAAAATTCACAGCACAACCCACACAAATGATAAAAGCAACGGAACGATGTCGATGGGGTGATTATATGGAGAAAATGGTCACACAGCGACAAACGGAAGCCTGAAAGTACGCCAACTGACTTCCTCCATGGCATTGTTTGGCTTTCGCTGCTTCCTGGCCTTGGAACCTTGCCGTTGCGGCTGTTGTGGGAGAGAGGTTCCAGATGGAGTAGAAGTAGAAACACGAACATCCTTTGATGGCGTTCCTGAGGGTCGGGCAAGAGCCTTTATTCGGAGTCGCTCTTGGATAGCACTGAATTCCAACGACTTTCTCATCTTCCTGCTCATGACGATCTCCGGTAATACCTTCCTTATTTTCTCCCTTTGCATTAAAGAAATCGGCTTGATCTCAGGATCATGAGCCAGGTGCAGGAGTGTGGTGATAGAATACACTCGGGATTCTGGAGCGCAGGTCATGTGACGGCATGTGGCTGGGGGAGAACACAGACTTACTGGATGAATGTGGCTCTGTAGCAACGAGAGTGGCAGCAGATGCGTCTGAGAGCGCAGGTGATATCGAGCGGCGCGAAACTGCATCATGGACTCGTCGATGGACGGGTACATATTTGGCCACGGACTGCGGCTGGGCAGTAGCAGAGGTTGGAACAAGAGACATTTCAAGACAAAAGAAAGGATCACAGTCTAAAATACGAAAATGACATTGCCACACATTTGAATTGTGACGGAGCACGACGTGGCCACTGCTCGAACCTTCCACTACTCTCCCGTCAGCCTCATCACGTGTGTTTCTTGACATACCGCCACATGACTCACACTTCCACGACACATAATGATCAAGTATCAAGATAGCAAATTGACGAACGACACATACAAAAAATTGCGGTAAACTGAGGTCACAACATCTACAGGTCAATAAATCCCTGGGCCTTCTTCAACCACTTCACGTATTCCTGTACACACAATATCAACTCCAAATTTCCAAGATCAAAGAGAAAAAATAGACGCACCTTCTGCTCCTTGTTTGCAGCAAATTGTATAACGAAACGCGCCATAGGTTGGTCCACACCCCTCTCCTTCAAGAACGAATCAAACTCGTCCTGCAAATTGACATCCAAAGTATCAAACGAAGGTCCCATGTACAATCCACGCCTCTTCCAGTCAGCATCTGGAGTCAACTCTGTGCCGAGCTTCGCATCATCGTAGAACGAGATGTGTTCGATAACAAAAGTCTCATCTTGCACGATTGTGTCGATGCTCATAGCCCCAGGACCATTGTCCTGAACACTGCATTGAGTGAAACAGTCTCGTAAGAGCATTGAATACGGACTTTGGTAATAGTTAAAGAGGCTCGGATAGGATGCAAATCACCGAAAGGAAGAGCATCCTCATCACCTGGGTCCGCTTCGAACTGTTCTTCGGCAGTTTGGAAGTCGGCGACAGAGAATATTAAGCGAATACTTTAACGTCAAAATCAATCACAGATCACGACACAATGACGATGGAATAATGAGAACTGACTTTTCATTGCCATATTTCCTCGAGAGTGTCACTTCATCCTGACCAGCAACATCAGAAAGCTGTCCGCATTACAGCTAAGTCAGTACAACCCTGCAAAATGTCGTCATCGGAAAGAACATGACAAGAGTGTACTCACCGTCCAAACATCTTGCGCCTGAAAGTCCTTCAGGAATTGAGGAGTATCTTTTGACGCTCCACCAGTCTCCTTCTCGTAATCCGATTCCTCCTTCAACTTCTGTGAGAGCGTAACGTCTGCTACGTGAAAACCATAAAACATAAACCATTACACTGGATGCTTGATTCACGCTTTTAACGATACGTACTTGAACCCTGAGCAAATATCCTGGCAGAGCTAGCGAAGCTCCTGAAAGCGACATTTTTTAGGACTGGAGCAACCCGCATGCCAGCGATACGTGAGGGAGCAGCAGTAGCAGCAGTGCAAAGCGTGCGCCGAGCAACAAGAGAAGCAGAGAGTTGATGAAGAGCACGGATTGTGGACATTTTTTGCAAAAAATAGGGCCTAGAGAAAAATAAGAGGGGCATGGAGGTCAGCACTATGTCTTTCCAACTCGGCCATCAATTTATTAATTGCCAATAGTCGCGGCGTATGGAAAACGAGAAAAATACATATATTCATAGAAAAGGGGGATACGCACAGGTTAAATGTTGGTGAAGGAATAAGTTAAAGCAAGAAAGAACGCTCGTCTCAAATTTTACGCGTCAGAGGTCACGTCACGCCTTGATCCCTAACTTATTCCTATTTCATCGTTGGCTTCCTGATGACCAATTCTATGCCAAGTAGTCTTGTATCAGCGCACTCCAGGACCTTGCAAGCCACCTCGGAACTGCCTGAGATACTAGACTACACAAGATTGTTGCCACATGCTTGCTGGGGCCTGCTGACTATACCGGGAGATCTGTTTAGAAAGTACACGCAAATATAATGTTTCTAAGTCTCTTCTCATATACAGAGTAATTTGTGCCCTTGAATGAATCAACATGGTTCCAGAATTAGTATCTCGTTTTCGATGCTTTTTTTAATTTTTTAATTTTTAAATCATCAATTTGTAACGCGGGGCTCGATGGCAGTCCGCAATGCTTTTTGTTTTGTTAACTGTTGTGAATGAAATTTTACTTTAATTTATTTTTCATCACTGGTCTTGATATGATTTAGTATTGTATTCTCAATAGATGACACACCTCAGTCCTTTCTTTCAGGATTGAGGTGAATTGTTTTTGCTATTTCTATTTTGTATTTATTTACTGATAGTGTTTAGTCATTGCTTTGACAGGTTAGACTAAATGAGTTTGACAGATGTTATCGAAGTTCTCGTACTCTCCTTAAAAATATCACATCCTCATGTCAATCTGCTTGCCTTGCATCATTACGATACTTCATGGGTGTCTTAATGCACCAACTCATTGTCATCTGAGAGTGAAAAACGAGCCTGACAAGGCATTGACAGTTGATTGCAAGGGATGTCAAGTCACCTGATAATGTGGTGTCATTTCACATGCGTAGAGCCATAATCATGCTGCCACTACGGCTGACCGGATGAGCAGTTGATTCATTTCTTACCCTTGAGCTCGTTTCTCTAGAAATGGCTGAACTTAAGTATACTTCTCTGGAGGAAATTGAAAAAGTATGTTCTTACCTTGCACATTGCTGCTGCGTAGCTGTCGCAATTGTCACTGTGCTCATAGCTCATCCTAGATTCACGCAAATCTTCGCAATGGCTTCCGCTCTGGCAAGTCGAAGAGTATCGAGTACAGAAAATACCAGCTCCTTCAACTTTTATACATGATTCATGACAACAGTCAACGTTTCAGAGATGCTTCAGCTGCAGACTTTGGACGGCCAGCCCTCGAAACTCAATTGTATGTCAAATATCAATTGAATCACTTTCCATACGTTTACACCTTTTCAGCTTAGAAATTAATACTTCGATCACGGAAGTACGCAATGCGTGGGCTAATGTCGACAAGTGGGCGAAACCAGAGAAGCCCCCCTTCTCAATTACAGGTACACCAATGCGTCCGGTTATTCACAAAGAACCCAAGGGCGTCGTTTTGATCATCAGTCCGTTCAATTTTCCCATGTGGTTGGTCTTCAGCCCTTTGGTAACATTCTAGTCCATACATTTATTTTTCACCCTCTGATGTCAACAAATTCTTCTTTCTCATAGGCTGGCGCTATCGCTGCTGGAAATGCTGTCGTTATCAAGCCCTCCGAATCGGTTCCTCACGTTAGCTCCTTGTTAACTGAGCTTATCTCCAAATATTTGGATCCTGAACTAGTAGCAGTTGTGAACGGCGGCATCCCTGAGACTACCAGACTTCTGGAACTTCCTTGGGACCACAGTCAGTCCTCATACTCTTACATAGCCATGATTAGGGGCTCTGACAGTCATGCTACCTAGTACTCTACACTGGTAATGGACGCGTTGGTCGTATCGTGAGCGCGGCTGCCGCGAAACACCTTACTCCTGTTTCTCTCGAGCTCGGAGGCATGTATCTTTGATGCCCCTCTGGACTTTGAATAACACATCATTCTCCAAAACAGGCAAATCCCCAGTCTTCATCGACCCCAACTGTGACCTTGAAATTGCTGCGAAGAGAATTCTCTGGGGTAAGGTTGCTAACGCTGGCCAAATTTGCGTCGCCCCCGACTATGTATTGGTTCCCAAGGATTTTCAGGACAAGTTTGTCAGTGCGCTCCAGGCAGCGTATGTTCAGTGCTTTTTGTATGTGGTGATGTAGCTCACATGCCCTCCCAGACGGGACAAGTTCTTCCCTGATTCTGTATCAACCCCAGGAATCTGTTCACGGCTTGTCACAACTCAAGCCTTCAAACGCATCAAAGGTCTTTTGGACAATACTCAAGGCAAGATCGTGTTTGGCGGTGAGCACGATGAGGCGACCAAATTTATTGCACCGACGGCTGTGAAGGACGTCCCGTTCAACGATTCACTCATGAGCGAGTAAGTCCATCTAATGCCCCTTCTCCTTTCAATACAACTACTTTTTGACAATTTCACCGCAGAGAGATTTTTGGTCCCGTTTTGCCGATCGTCCCTATCAAGGATATCGATGAAGCTATTGCATACGTCAATGATAATGACCATCCTCTGGTTTTGTACGTCTTCTCGAAAGACAACACATTTAAACAGAAAGGTACGATTACTACATCATCCCTTCCAACTGACCCCCTGATCTTTGTGACATCTTCAGTCTTCAAGAATACACAGTCAGGCGCTGCAGTTGCCAATGAAGTCGTTATTCATCCTGGCGGTATGTCTTTTTTCCTTCTCAATCAGGGACCTGCGTAGCTGACACATATATACTCAGTTGATGGATTGCCATTTGGAGGTATCGGCCCCAGCGGAAGTAAGCTTTCATCTTACTCAATACTACTTGCCTGGTTCATCTTCACCACATAGACGGCTATCACAGTGGCAGGTATTCCTTTGACATGTTCACTCACCTAAGATCTTCTATGGATAGTCCATCTTGGTATAGTCTCGATTCTTACACAGAATATTTTTTTACTGACTTAACGACTCAGGATTGACCTAATTATTGGGTTCCGCTTCCCACCTTACACCGTGAGCTTCTACATTCTTTCTCGTGGGAAGCACATTCTGAAGTATCTCGTGATCGATAGAACCGATCAACCAAAGGTGCCCTCCGACTCCTTAGATCTCTTCCATCTCGACCTACAGGTCCACCCAAAATTGGTATTATGGATTCTAGAACTAAAACTTGGTGGGGGAAATGGTTCATTTTGGCTTTCGCCGTGGCAATTGCCAGTCGACTAACCAAATGAGGCAAGATCTCCGTTTCAGATCCCCCCGAAACAGGTCCCAGTATCTATCATAGTGTCAATTATGGGCAGGAAATAGGGGATGCATTCTCTAATTATCTTTACATTTCGCTTGTATTTGAGTTGATGCATCCAGCATCAACAAAAAAAAATACAGAATCCATGTCACATAAGCTGATGGGTGTCCTTTAAATAGCTGGGTACGCCTCGCGAAGTAGGGACAGTCGTAATATAGAAACAGGCAATTCAATCACAGCCATACTGAAGCCTCAACATCACTGTCAACTGCTACTTGATGCTCGCCCGACTTGAACCTATGTCACGTCGTTTGATTTGTATTCTCTGTATTA
>Ga0153920_1000949_pt1 | contig 12318 bp, 11 predicted proteins | sample TSNJ004MetaG_FD_104713 | JGI IMG/M metagenome (GOLD analysis project Ga0153920, IMG submission 104713) | Attine ant fungus gardens microbial communities from New Jersey, USA - TSNJ004 MetaG | ecosystem: Host-associated > Fungi > Mycelium > Unclassified | place: USA: New Jersey, Brendon T. Byrne...
CATTCCTCCTATTGTTTCATATTCATGTCGATATTGGGCTGATCACCTCATTCACACTCCGTCTGACGAAACGTTGATCGAGGCTGTGAAATTCCTGATGCATGAGAAGTTGTTGTTCTGGATGGAGGCGATGAGCCTATTGGGTAAGACGTATGAAGCGTCTTTGATTCTGAGAAGGGCTTTAGCTTGGAAGGTATGTCTCCCGTTCATTTCCTGCAATACATCTCTGATGTTGGCTGGCCAGGCACTCAGCCCTGATCACGAACTAAGATTGTTCATTCGCGATGCCCTCAGATTCATCTCTGCATTCATCATCCCAATCTCCCAATCTGCGCCCCAAATCTATGTTTCTTCCCTCTCATTTTTTCCGGAAGAATCTCTTGTTGCCAAACAGTTCCGTTCAAGGTTTCCAAACACTGTTATGGTCACTAAGGGGAAACCTGGCCAATGGCCAATGGCGATATTCACTGCAGAGCACCACAAGGTTCTTGTGCGCCATATGGTCTTCTCACCCAATGAAAGCACCTTTGCTTCCATATCTGATGGAATTATGTGTGTCTGTGACTCTGAAACCGGTGATTGCATTTCAGACCCATTTCAGCTGCGTTATGATGAGTTCGTATATGATGCCTACTTCAGTCCTGATGGGAAACATCTTCTACTCGGATTCAAATCTTATGCAGTAGTCTTGGACATTGAGACAGGTGAAGAGCAGTTTTGGATGGAGGGCTGGTATTTTGTCTTCATTCGTCATGACGGGAAAATTGCGTCGACCCATTGGATAGATGAAGACAAAGGTGGAGATCAAACTCGGATTGTGGTCAAGTTATGGGATGCTAGCAATGGTGTCCTGATATCCAACAGGTTGTTCGAGGTGAATGATGTCGCCCGCACCCAATTTTCTCCTGATGGGCGTTTTCTGGCCGTAGCAAGGAATTCTGAGAGTTTTATTGAATTATGGAATCTGGAAGATGGCAAGGATTCCCGACGATTCTTGTATCCTCCTGGAAATAGTCTGAGATTACTATGCTTTTCTCCAACCAGTGACTCTTTGATGGCCGTATCTCTGGGTGTGGGAGAAGAAATCATCTATCTTTGGCGACTGGACACACAAGAAATGGTATCCTTCAGCCATGGTCTCCCGTATGACTCACGTGTTATTCATTCACCTCTCACCAACTACCTATTTGTCAAACGAGGATACATAGTGGAGATATGGGACGTCTCCATGACCGGCTCAAAACTGGTCTGGGAGACAAATCCTCCGACCACTTCATACATATCTAGTATTGATCCATCACGGGATGGTCACAGGCTCTTAGCTGGATGTAGAGATGGAAGTGTGAGGATGTGGGAACTGGACCTGGAGAATTTGGCGATGGATCAGGCTGACACTATCGACACTCAAGCTCGTGTCGATATGCCACAATTCATTGCATTCTCACGTTCTGGAAAGATGGTGGCTACAAGATCAGAGCAATCTCATATTGAATTTTTGAATACGACTACTGGGGAAGTCGTATCGCGTACGGATATTGTCAAGAAAGACTACGATGACATGAGGATTGCATTTTCCCTGGATGAAGATCAGGTAGCGTTTTTATCTAGATCTCTCATCACCATATGCGATACAGTGCACCCGAATAATCGCGTCTCATTCAACCCCTGGCCAAAAAAATATGTCGAGACTTGGGAGGTTGCCTTGCAAACATGTAACAACCTGGTTATATGCGCCTCAGATGATGATTCAGCATCAGTGCAAGTTTGGCATCGGCAGGGTCCCACAGGTTTTGAATGCACATATTCTTTAGACATCAAGGTGGAAGAAGAGTCGTACCCATTCCTGGCACCTGATGGCTTGACCGTCGTCATCATACCTGAGTCTTCATTTGCCAAATTTTATTCATGGAATCATGACACTGCCCAATTTGATCCTATCAACTTTGTTGACAATCCAGTATATATTTACAAGCCTAAGTACTCACCCGATGGGAGACTCGTTGCATGCTGGTCTTTCGATGACTCTCACGTCCGAGTCTGGGACACACGAACCGGCCAACTCGTTTCCAAGTTCCCAACGTCCTTGGTGTATGCGATGGCCCTCTCACCTACTCTAATTGATCATTTCCCTAGCGACAGACTCATCGCTCTTTGGTTTAGGAATGAGGAAGCAATACACCTCCTTGATGTCTATACTGGCCATCTGTACGCTAAAATCTGGGACCAAGGAAGCACATACATGGCGTTTATACGAGATGGAACAAAGTTGGTACAGTATTCCCATAAATTTGGCTTGAGAGTATGGGACATAGCGGATCTCACGGATGAGCACCGGCATTTTACTCGTGGATATGAGTCCATGCAGCAAGACATACGAGATGGATGGGTGGTGGGTCGGGACAATGAGCCACTATTTTGGGTCCCAGTCGAGCGCAGGAAGAGTCTATGCGTGCCATCGCCTAGAGCGATACTTGGGATACCCAGAAAGAAAGAAATGGTTGTGGACCTCTCAAACTCAAGGTTTGGCAGAAACTGGACTGAATGCATTGACAAGCAGTGGTTGAGAGAAGTCGAGCGAAAGGGGAAGGAGATAGGAAACCTGTGGTAAAAGTACGTTTTGTCCTCAGCTCAAGTACTCGAAGATGTTCAAATGGATAGGTGAATTGGAAAGTAGGACGAGTCCCATGAGCAACTCTACTTGAGTGCTTGTTCGTCTCTCTCAAAACATGTTTTACTTTGGCGAATGTAACTGTCCAGACTATCTCCTGTACCAAAAGCTTTGTCGAAGTAATTAGAATGAATTGGTAGTTGTTACAGTTGGGAAGGAAGGAAGGCGCATATGGACAAGCACTTTGAGCAGATGAAAAATAGTGTCAGGACGAGAAATCAGGAAGGGCGAACGAGATCAAAATCAGTCATGTATCAAGAGCAAGAATCTGTTGTGAGCTTACTACAAAGCCTTCTCTCATGAGACCAAACAGAGCGACTTGATAATGACGAACGTCGGTGACAAGTATGACCCCGAAAACAGACTGAACTGGAAGGCTGGGATGAATCTGGTGTGAAACCCAGTCACAAGCACGCCCAAATTCATGAAAGGTGTTTCTTGCCGGCTCTTGTGCATCTCCGGTGCTGAAAATATAGATAGATTCCAAATATCATTTTGACACTCAGAGTCCAAGGCCTCAGGTACAGTCTACTGGAGGAAGGGTATTTCAGGTTGACAATCTTACAAGGTTTGTGTCACAATTGATGTCCTGTCACCATTTATCTCGTGTAGACCACATGTTTGTTGTATTCATGTAGTAGTTGCTCAAAGTATAGGTCTTTAGCTTCAACCTGGTTAATGCTATATTCCTAGCACAGGATTTTGAGATTGTAATAGTCTTGACCTGAATATGTTGTTGAGCAGACAAATGTTTGCAAGTTTGAGATGACATAATTGTGACCACCTGTGGTCACAATACAAGTGTCATGACATGGCCAAAACAGCTAAGTCATTATTTATATTTCTTTTCTTTTCTTTTTCATTTAATTAAATAATCAGTGGACATACAAGAGGGAATAACTCAAAAGAGATCAATTGCTTCTTTCTCACATGCCACCATCAATGATGGTAGTGCCCAGTAGAGAACCAGTGAATACATCTATGTTTGAGAGTCACAACCCCCCATACAATATACCCAACCACCTAAATACAACCAGCAAGTTTACAGAACACAATGAAACCAGAGGTAGGAACCCCATAGTACAAGACACTAATACAACCACTAGGTCTCAGTCCACTAGCTCCTATATCAGTGTAGCCTTGTCAATAGACTATGCCACCCAAATAAAAGCCCAAAACAACTCATGGGCAGAACAGATGGACATTGAAAAGGGCACAGGTGCAAGCATGTATGCTGCACTCTCCAACACACAACATTTGAACCTTCAGTCCTTTAACTTTTCTATCCAACCCCAAGCTGAAAATACTACCCAGATAGCAAACAACAAGACAGTTGACATCTCTAATACCCCCACAGGTAGCATAGACAATACAAATACCAGCATAGAAGCAAATGTTATACTATACCATTCAGATGCACCAATAGACCCTTAACTGTAGGACAGAGCATTCACTTTCACTTTCTTATTTGCAACTGAAGAATTCCTAGTAGGAGATGCAAGAAACATTGTGTACTTACTCCAATATATTGCCATATTTATTAAACAAAGAAACATCACAGGTAAGAATATCAACAATTTTCTTCAGTTACAAGAATTTGGATTTTCAGCTTGAAAACTGCTATCTGCAATATACATGTCAGGATGGGACAAGTTTCCTATAAACACTAATGGCCTTTTCTTTAGGACAGCTATAGCCAAACAATTCAAGAAACCAGCCAAATCCCCCTAATATAGAAATAACACAAAAGGAAGAGTCTCTAGAGTTCCTCCTTCTATCCTCTTATATCCAAGTGCAACAGTGCTAGCTAAGTCAAAATTTACAATAGCTAATAAATCATTTGCCCAGGTCACCAAATCAAGCATTGAAAATGTACTAAAAATCCATGAAGCCTTTCCAGCTCTCCTATCAAAAAAGATTATAGAAATGTACAATACTGTATTTGAACCACAAACTCAAAAACATCCAAAAATTAGCATGACCACAAAGGGCCCATCCAGAAAGCATATAATGGTCCCAATAACTGAGAACAATAGGAACCTTATACTGTACCTAGCTGATACTCATGTCAACATCTTGAATAGGCATCTCTAAAGTGTCAAATCAGATATCTCTATTAACTGCATATATCCTTCATGGAATAGCATTGTCTTTACCACTAACAAAGTAGCCAAAACAAGTGACCTTATAATAATTGAGAAGTATATCAAAGGTCTAGAAGATATTAATAAAGACAATACTATGACCTCTCATCTTCCACAATTCAAATCCTTCCTAAAAATTCTAGGTATTCTATATTATAGAAACAACTCATTTAACCCTATCTCCTCTTTTTAGATTGAAGATGTCATTTCACATACTGCCATGTTCAACAACATTACCCTGGCCTTACACCCCTGGATTGTCAAAGCATCATCCAAGTCAGACATGGCTATTATATGGGTTGACATCTGGGACTTACGGAATGAAACAAAGACCAAGTCAATTATTAACAGAAGTTTCAACCTTGGAAGGCACATTGCTACTGTCAGAGGTACAAACATAAACCCAGGAGTCCTCCAGTATAGAAATTGTTGGAAATGGGGTTATATTACTTTTGCATATAGAGCCCATGGTACAAAATGTCAAAAATACAATGGTCCACACAAGCTTGATGTTATTGATAGACAGTAAATGTCCTTAGTGATCACCCTAGATGGATGTTCAAGAAGAACTCAATGGAGTTCTTCATTAGATTATAGCCTTTACTTATACTACTACTATAGTAGCTGTACTCTAAAGTCCCATGATCACATATCCTTTCCAGAATGTTCCATGACCACCTGACCTTGTCACATGATTTGACTTGCTAAGTTCCCATGCTATTTATATCTTGACCCCATTGTATGCTTTGAGGTTTTGGACTAAGTGTTTGAATGCATAGGAAACCTTTTCTTGTTTGGGGCTCTTATAACACTTGAGTATCATTGTGAACTAGTATGGTATTGCAAGGCTAATTCCAAGACAAATCCCCCTTGGCTAGAGACAAGACAGAAAGAACTATGTCTACACCAGTTCAAATGCATCAATTGTAAAGGTGAGCACCAGACAGACAATATTAACTATCTCTTCTAGAAACACAGGTTCAATCATGAGTGGTACACCAAGAAAGCATAAGAGCTTAGAGAAATCAGAGCCCATTCAATTTGCTCATCTGTAAGTAGTAACAGACAATGATTAAGTACCTAAAAAACCTGAGTATCTTCTCACAAAATATCAGATGTAGCCAAATCTTAATGGACACCATTCTAGAAATTGTAGCAACTTAGCCTGAGACAACTTAATCACACTCCAAGTCTAAGTTGACAAGGAGAACTTGATAGAGTTTCCATTTGATTTTGTACCCTACTTATACAACTACTATATGGTCTGTGCACTACTTTCCCACACTTATCATATGACATCATTATGTGATATGACCTTGTGACATCATTATGTGATATGACCTTGTGACATCCTGACATGTGACTGTGATATGCAACATTATCATGTGACACTTTCCCACACTCCTTCCTTGTATAGTAAGTCCAAATAAGAAAAGAAAAAAAAGTAAAATAAAATAATAACTTAGCCATTTTGCCAAGTTATGACAGAAATCCACAAAAACAAATATAATATCATATTTATTCAAGAGCCCCCTTGGACTCTCATCCAACATATACCCTTACCAGAATCCAAAACTGAACAACCTATCTTCAGTGCACCAAACTATCTAGCATGGCTACAATTGGCTAGAATACCAACACAAGATGATAATAGATCTAGAGTACTCATATATATTAATACCAGACTAACAAAACTTTGTTTCTTACTGAGACAAGACATAATTAACCACTGAGATATTAATCTCATCTCCTTTATTAATCAAGGCTAAGTTTATATACTTATCAACATATATATAGACAAACACCAGACAACCATAAAATACCTCAGGGACTCTAAGGTTAATATAAATAACATACTTATTTGGACAGGTGACTTCAATATACAAGACAATAACTGGGACCTATTATTCCCCTACCACTCAGCCTATGCAGACACTATTAGGAAAATTGCTGACAGCTTTAACATAGATATGTCTACACCAATTTAACAAATCCCAACTAGATATGCAGACAATAAAAACAATGCTGACTCTGTTATAGACTTAATGTTCCTGCAAAGCAATGATCTAGGATTCAACAATCATTGCATTTTACTCTAGCTCAGACAGCCCTCAGACCATGCACCCCTATGTGTTATAGTCAATATTATCAATGAAGACATTAACTTCAGTCAAAGAATAATCCCTAAAGGTAGCAACAAAGAGACAGAGTTTGTTGACAAATATACTGAGAAAATTGGAAGGCCTGAAGAATTTACAGTACCCTCTACTATACATTACTGCTTTTGTTACTGTGCTTAATTGCAAATTTACTGCACTGTTTGGCAATGTTTATAATAACTTTTCTGTACATTACTGCAACTTGACTGTACATTACTGCTACTTGGCTACTATCTATTATCTTGCTACACTAACTCAGTAATAGTAATTGATAATAGTAATTAGTGATAATCCTAAGTGACCAACAGATTGACAAGTCAATTAAACTCATAAAATGGCTAAGTTTATTGGCTAACAAGCTGTAATCACTAACTCAACTACACTATAGTACCAAAAAGCTAGTGAAAAATAAATTATATAACTTAGTTCTGTAATATAGTTAATAATTTGAGTAGAGATTCATTACAGCTACTGTAGTAACTTTACTGCACTTTCTGGTTTCTTGACTTCCACTGGGTTACTCTACTAGATTTTTGGTTTCTAGGCTTTCTGGTAGTCTTGGATAACCTTAGAACCTATTTAAATGAAAATTATTTTCACAAGTGAGTTGGTCATCTCACCAGAGATATGTCACTGTCACACTAGCAACTTTACCACACTTTCTGGTTTCTTGACTTCTACTGGGTTATTTTACTAGATCTTTGGTTCCTAGACTGTTTGATAATGTTGAGTAAACTTATAATCTATCCAAATGAAATTTATTTTCTAAAGGTGGTAGAAATGAGTTGACCACCTCACCAGAAACATGTCACTGTCACACCAGCAACTTTACCATACTTTCTGGTTTCTTGACTTCCACTAGGCTAGTCTTAGATAGTCTTAGAACCTATTTAAATGATTTTTTTTTTCAGAAGTAAGTTGATTATCTCACTGAAAATATGTCACTGTTATACCAGCAACTTTACTATGCTTTCTGGTTTCTTGACTTTTCCTAGGTTATTCTACTAGATTTCTGGCTCCTTGGCTGTTTAGTAATCTTGAGTAGTCTTATAACCTATTTATCTCTTCAATAAAGTTCTCAAGTTTTATTTTTAACTATGTTCTGGTCTAACTATATAAAGACCAATATTGAATTTGTAAAATTTTGCAGGTCTATATTATTTCTAGAACTTCAACCCAAATATTATGTTTTCAGCTCTATTTTACTTATAAATCATGGTTTTTATATGTATAAGAACCAATATTCTAAGGTTTGTTTACTGAGTTTTCTCATTTTAGAAATTTCTCAAATATTGTACACAATACTTCTTGAGTTTATCTTAAGAAAATTCTTCAATACTGGTACAAAATAAAACAAAATCATTTCTTTGAATGTTATACTTTTTCCTAGCTGATTTTTCTCTTATACTTTTCTATAGAACCAGCTAATATTCAAGCTTTGATTCAAGCACTTTAATCTACAACATAATCTTCCCAGTCTTTGAATCTACAACAATTTTCCCAGTCTCTCTTATTACCTTTAGCTTCAAATATCCCTTTACAGCCCTCCCAGTTTGCCTTGCCAGTCCAACATAATCCTAGATTTGCCCATTCTACTTCAATTCCACTACTACCTATGTTATCTACTCAAACATACTCTTATTTTCCTTTACAGTCCTTTCTATTACCTTCATTTCAAAATATTCCTACTTAACCTTCTTAGCTTCCTATACCAGCAGTCTACCATATCCCCAAGTTTTCTACTTTAGTTCCACCTACCAATCTACTACTTACAATATTAGCCAACCTATTACTCTTCTTTCCCTTTCTAGTCTCTTTCAATGCCTTCAGTCCAAAATATTCCAGTAGCACAACATATTCCTGAACTTCTCTTTTCTACTCCAGTTCCATCAACTAATCCACTACCAACAACATTAGTAAAGTCATACCCTTATTTTTATAATGGCCATTTCAAGTGGAATTTTACTGAGGCTGAACTTATCAAAGGAAAGTGGTCACCTATTCATTGGGCTTATAAAGTAAAAGAAGGTCATAACTAGAAAAATGAATAGGAAAAGGCTTCTTTTTGGCAAGAAGGATTCAGATCTATACAACAATGTTTGGGGATTATTCAATACTCAAGCTATGACTGCAAAGTTCTTATATAACCTAGGACTACAAGATCTGGACGAGAAATTCAGATTCAACAAGGATGTCAATATGAAGAACCTCTTCTTCATATTTCTTATAAAGTTCAGGCAATGGTTTATATATGGAAAGGTAGAAAATACTTTGTACAAGATGGTTTTCATGATCATACTTCCCCTTTTGTCAACATTCATTTAAATCCTGATAAAGAGGCTTAGTTTGATGAAATAGTACTCAACCATCCTAATATTGGTTCCTCTGGTTTATAACTAGGCATTCTGACTTTGACTGGACCTGGGAAATTAGTTAAGGATATTTCTCATACCTTGCACAATCGAGGTTGTGTTATCTATCAGAGAAGTGAAATAAGAAAAAAGTTTACTCCTTATAATCCTACAGCTTTTTTTATGTCTATCAAACAATTTGCTAAAGATTACCCTTACTTTATCAAAATGTTACAACTTGGATTAGAGAACATTATCTGCATGTAAACTCCCTTTATGGCATCTCAAGCTCTTTATAGCAACAATAAACTTGAAGAAGATATTGCATGTGGAATGGTTGCTGACATAGCTTATGGTTTTTGGGAGGATAAAAGCTGGGTTTTTATGATGACCTCAGTCTTCTCACCAGTCCTCAACAGATAGATACCTATTTTAATGTCTTTTATAGATGATGGCTTGATAGAATATTACAGAATTTATTTTATTACAACCTTTCAAACTATTGCTACTTAAGCTTTGCAAAAGAGAATTGTTCTCAAAAACACTATGTTTGCAATTGTATGTTCTTATTTTTGTTTTTTCAATCAATTATTTGATAGTTTATGATCTAGATAATGGATTTTAGCAAAGCTCAAAGAGAAGGTTTTATTGAAGTATTTACTGATCTCTTTTCATCAAATGGAGATCCTAGAAATAGAAAGAAGCTAAGAGATGCAGGAGAGAAATTGATTTGAGGATGTGGAGAGCATTTCAGAATGTTGATCACAAGGTATTCAAGGATCAGTGGTGTAGTTTCTATTTCTAGAAAGGATGAGTTTATCATCAAGGCACAAAAACTCATGGAAATCAAGTCATTGGATGAATTTCAAAGTATAGTTCAATGGATCCTGGATAAGTTCCCTGATACTGCCAACTAGATAGAGTACTGGTTTTGAAAACCTCATGCTTGGATGATTTTCCCACTTATATATCTATGGATTCTGAGTTATGGAAGGCATTGCCAGCTACAAATAATGCTCAAGAATCTCTGCATTTTCAGCTATATTGTATAGCTGGTTGTGATAAGAGATTTTTTAAAGAACTGAAATCTCTCTATAGTTGGGCACTTTCTTTTGAAGATATTTACAAGGACAAGCAAAGTATGGTTTCATTTTCTCTTTTATAAAAATAAGACTGAGAAAAATATCTTATATGGGTATTCTGACTTACTATGGCAAGGTAAACCAATAGAAACAAGAGAGATCAAATATTTCAATATTACTTTCTACTCCAACTAAGTCTAGTCATAAATCAAGATCTTTTAAGCCCCAGACTCCAAGAAAGAAATTCATTAATGATGGTTGTAGTTCTGACTCTGTACAGAAATTAATTCCTAAAGGCCCTGGCTCTCTACAAAAGAAGTCTAAAGCATATTCAATTATGAAGAATACATTTGAAAAACCATATTATCCATGGGAACAAAATTTGTGTTAGCTTAATACATCTCTTTAGCTACTTTATATCTTTGTCTGTAGATTATTTTCAGAGTTCCAGAAAGTTATAGACATACTTCAAGATAACTCTGCTCTATTTAAAGTCTTTGAACACTTTTAGCACCATTTTATAGAAGATCATAACTCTACTTGGTTTTCTCAAGAATGTAATACTCTACGGTCCAATTTATGTGCTCATCAAATCATAGAGAATGAATTTGGCTTTCAGTCATTATTTGTAAGTAATTTTTCTTTTATTAATAAAGATTATTGATGTTTTTTCATAGGGCTAGTTATAGAAAGAAATTGCTAAGAAAACAAAGCAAAAACAGATTGACAGCTCAATAGTCTTGTCTACATTCTTTGTTTCTATGATACTCAACATCTAATATTGCACTGGTGACAACAGAACTGGAGGAAAACATATAGAGCTAACAAGAATGCCTTTTATTGTCACCAATATATTTGCTTCTTCTGATAACCATTATATTTCAATGGCAATTTTAAAAACTAGTTCAAATACTAGGTTGGAATAAAAACTGAAACAAAGCTTTTTAATACAACTTGCTGGAGACAACATAACAATTCTCTTCTATACTCTGGGATTCCGAGTGGTATCAATTCCCTGGTGTTAAATCTACCACTTATTTTTGTTGTTAAGCTATCAGTTAGTGATGATGCAACTTCTTTGGACTGGAATATTCCTCAACATTTAGAGCCTTTAGGATCAGACCAGGTCAAGAAATCAAAACTCATCTATGATCTTATAGGTTTTGGACTTATAAATGAAGTCTAAAATCACTTTATAGTATACTATCAAGATGGAAGTATTACTGAAGTAACAATATATGATGGAATGCAAAATCATAGAAGAGCTGTTTGAGTTTCTAATCTCTATCCTTTAATACATTTGTCTGGCATCTCTCTCTTGTTATCTCCTAGTTATTTTTGATACAATATTATCTATAGACTTTGTGGAGGAAGAAGAGCTCAAAGCTGCTTTTATAGATAACATATCAAGGAGTATCAAGAGAAGCTGGAAATCTTATTCTCAGCCAGAGATCCCTCACTTATACCCAAAATTTTATATTAGAGAGATTTGAAGAAAATACAACCAGAGTACCAAACATGGAAAATCAACTCAGTATCTACCAAGACTAATGAATATGTTTATCCCTCTTGTACCCATATCTCTCCAGCTCTCTCTTTTCCCAAGGAAAAAGAAGAAAATATTATAGATCTTATGACTCCTTCTCCATCATTATTTTCTATTGACTCTTCTTTATACTCTCTTACTTTTAACAAGCATTCATGTTGTGAGAACCTCGAGTAGGAAAAGGTTTCCCATGCATTTGAACACTCAATCTAAAATCTCCAAGTACACAACAGAGTAAAGACATAAAACAGGATAGGGACTTAGTAAGCCAAGTCACATGACAAGGTCAGGTGACCATAGAACATTCTGGAAAGGACATGTGACCATGGGACTCTAGGGTACAGCCACTGTAGTAATAGTATAAGTAG
>Ga0153920_1000954_pt1 | contig 12299 bp, 10 predicted proteins | sample TSNJ004MetaG_FD_104713 | JGI IMG/M metagenome (GOLD analysis project Ga0153920, IMG submission 104713) | Attine ant fungus gardens microbial communities from New Jersey, USA - TSNJ004 MetaG | ecosystem: Host-associated > Fungi > Mycelium > Unclassified | place: USA: New Jersey, Brendon T. Byrne...
TGGTTTATCAAGCTCTCCCCAATAGAGGCAACTATTTTTTTCTGCTCGATTACACGCAAAGAAACGGCATTTTTAAAATACCGTCCTTCTAATTCAACAATGCTTTTACCAATAATATCTTCTTTTTTAATTTCCGTCATTTTGGTATAAGCGCTGTTTACATACAACGTTATACCTTCGCCGTCCGTAATGTACATGCCGTCATAAAAGCTGTCGCCCAACACCCGAATATCAAATGTAGAAAAATCATTTTCTTTTTCCATATTCACCTCCAGGTATTTTATCCTCATTCAAACAAAGCCACCGCGTTCCTGGACTTCTTGGCGTCATATAAAGCCTTATCCGCGTTCATTAATATTTGCTGAGCAGTTTGTCCGCTGCTATGCTGTGTAACTCCTATACTAATAGTAACGGATATATGCTCGTCATGTTCACTGTTATATATCTTAGTATGCTCCACCACTTCTCTTAGCCGCTCAGCCACTACCATAGACCTGGAAACATTCGCTCCGGGGAGGCTTACAACAAACTCTTCGCCGCCATAACGCGCCAGGCAATCAGCCTTGCGCAAAACAGACGCCGCGGACTGGGTAACGGCTTTAAGCACCTGATCTCCAAAAGCATGTCCATAAGTATCATTAACAACTTTAAAGTGATCTATGTCCATCATAAAAACAGACAAAGGCGTGCCGGTCTTTTTTGCTTCTTTAATTTGATACTTTAATTCACCGTCAAAAAAACGCCTATTATAAATATTGGTAAGGCCATCTCTTATAAAAGCCTTCTCCATGGCTTCAGACGAAGTGTATACAGCTATAGCTACCGCTAATAACAGCGCCGACAAGCTTCCAACAATAATAATCAATTGATATCTCATCAAACCGTTGTATTGATCCTTGGATATATCAACACCCACCAAGCCTAAAAACTCTCCGGCTTCCTTGTCATAGATGGGCGCGTACGCGGAAATCATTATACCCCACTTTTGCTGCTCAAGAGTGCCAACCACGGGCTCCATTTTTTCATAAGCTTCAAGCCTGGTTCCGGATAATGTCCCAATCTCGCCGGGTACCGCAAAGGTAGGAGCGTCCTCGTCATCCGAATCCAGCACCATTATACTCTCAGTTTCAGAAATTCTTTTTTCGGTATATATAAATGTAATATTTTCTTTACATCCATCTTTTACGTCGGCTAAAACGTCTTTTATTTTTTTGTAATATTTACTTGACATATCAAGGGTATTCGAAAATTCTTTATAACCGTCTATATCCTGTTCCAGCAATACTGCAACTGATACCGCAATAGCTTTACATTGATTACCCATCTGCGTCTTTAAAGTTTTACCTGTCGCATTGTAAATCACACCAGCAAAAATTATCATCGCGATAACAAAAAACAGCATAACTCCCAGCAACATATTCATATAAAATCTTCTATGGCCCACGGTATCTACCTCCTGGGCTTCTCTATTTAACCATCTTGAATTTGTCCCGGACCTTCATAAAGGCATCTACTATTTCCGGATCAAAATGCGTTCCCGATTCCTCTTGCATGATCGATAAAACTTTTTCCTCCGGGAAAGGAGGTTTATAGCATCTTTCATTTACAAGAGCGTCATATACGTCTACCAGAGCTACTATTCTGGCGGACAAGGGTATCTCCTCCCCTTTTAGCTTGTCGGGGTACCCTGTGCCGTCCCAACGTTCATGATGGTGGCGGGCTATTTCATAGGAATAATGAAAATAAGCGTCGTCTTTGCTCTGCTGCAGCATGGGACGTATCATATCACCGCCGATGGTGGTGTGAGTCTCGATAACCTTAAACTCTTCCGGGGTAAGCTTGCCCGGCTTTAACAGTATGTTGTCAGGTATCCCTATCTTACCTACGTCATGGATCGCGGATGCGTTTACAAGAGCTCTGAAATTAATACCCGCAAGCTGAGAGCCGTATTTACTGCTGTGGTCAAGCAAATACTTAACCATAATAGCAGTCATATCCTTAGTCCTTCTTATATGCTCGCCGGATTCCAGACTCCGGTACTCTATCATACCGGCCATGGTTTCCATAAAGATTTCTTTCGTTGCTACAAGCTCGTTAGCCTTTGCTTCAACCAGACCCTCCAACTCTTTTCGGTAAAGATCAAGCTCTATAAGGTTGGATACTCTTAACCTAACTATTTCCGGCTCGAAAGGTTTTGATATGTAGTCTGCCGCTCCGGCGTTAAGACCATTTACTTCCTGATCAGCAGCCGTTATAAAGATAACCGGTATCCTCTTCAGCATTGGGTCGTTCTTCATAAATTCAAGAACCTCAAAACCGTCCATCCCAGGCATCATTATGTCTAAAAGCACCAATTCCGGCTTTTCTATAGCGTTTAAAAGCTTTGAAACGGCTTCGATACCATCACATGCGTGTTCTATATCGTAAGTTTCACAAAGTATTTCCTGCAGGATTATCCGATTAATTTCAACGTCATCAACAACAAGTACTTTAACCCTTCTTCCCGGATCCATACTATTTCAGTACCTCACTTTCCAACAGTCTGTTAATAGCCTCCTCAACATCTTCCACAGTCTCTTCAAGCACATCGATCAAATCGTCGGATGATCTCTCGTCCTTGGCTCTCGACTCTATACGAAGTGATATATCCGTAAGCCTATTAAGACCCAGATTTGCCGAAACACCCTTTAAAGCGTGCGCCGCCTTTGCAGACTTATCATAGTCTCCATTCTCAATGTTTGCAATAAGCTCTTCCGCCATAGCTCTGCCTGTGAATTTTTTGAGCAGACTGGCATAGAGTTTTTTGTTTTTCATCAGCCTGTTAAGTCCTGCTTCCACATCCACATCAGGAAGAAGCTCTTTATAATCTAAAAGCGCTTCTTTTTGTTCCTGGGCAGGTGCTTCCTTAGTGACAGGTTCCGGTTTTGCAGAAGCTTCCATGCTTCCGTTCTTCTGTGGCAGGTGATTTTTAAGATTCATAATAAGTTCCTCCGCATCTACAGGTTTTCCCAGGTGGCCGTTCATACCGGCCTCCATACATTTATCAATATCTTCCTTGAAAACATTGGCTGTCATAGCCAAAATGGGTATGCTGCCTGCTGATGGCAAATCCAAAGCCCGTATTTTACGGGTTGCTTCATAACCATCCATCTCCGGCATATGTATATCCATTAATATCAAGCTATATTTATCAGGGTTCCTCTCAAACATTTCCAAGGCAATTTTTCCATTTTGAGCAGACTCTATTCTGACCCCGGTATTCTCTAATAAAGAAACGATTATTTCCGTGTTGACCTCAACATCCTCCGCAAGCAAAATAGTATAGCCTTTAAAGCTATAATCCTCAAGTGATAATTCTCCGCGGCGTCTTCCCAATGATTCCTTGCCCATCGCCTCGTTTATCGCGTTCACTAACGCGGAAGTAAAAAGCGGCTTGGGGATAAAGCGGCTGACTCCTACGGATATAGCTTCCTTTTCAATATCTCTCCACTCACCTACAGAAATCATTATGATGACTATGTTAGGATTAACGGCTTTTATTTTCCGAGACAGCTCCACTCCATTCATATGAGGCATTTGCCAATCTATAAAAATCAGGTTATAGGGTTTTTCTTTATGCTGGTCTATCATTTCAAGCGCTTCAAAACCATTTGCCGCCACACTGCACGGCAACCCGAGCTCCGCCATCAAATGCTGGAAATATTCTCTTGTCTCTACAGAATCGTCCACTACAAGAATATTTAAATTTTCTTTACTGATTCCGGTGTCCAGGCTTAAATTAGATTTAGTCTGTCCACTTTTTACTTTAATTATAAAAATAAATTTTGATCCTTCATTTAGCTTTGACTCAACCCATATCCGTCCGCCCATCAGCTCTACTATCCGTTTACAAATAGCCAAGCCCAAGCCGGTGCCGCCGTATTTCCGGGCAATACCGCCGTCGGCTTGCTCAAAGGAAGAAAATAATCGTGGCTGATCTTCTTCAGATATGCCTATACCACTATCAATGACTTCTATCTGAAGGGTTAAACTGCCGTCTTTTTCCCGCAGCCTGCGGATATTTAAGGTTATGCTGCCGCCATCCGGCGTAAATTTAACCGCGTTAGAAAGAAGATTGGTAATTACCTGAGTTAACCTTTGCTCATCACTAATTACATGGGACGGTATGTTATTGTCCAAATTGACCTTAATGTTCAGATTTTTTTCATCCGCCTTAAAGCCAACTACGTTCATAGTTTTTATGAGCATTGACTCCAGCTCAAATTCTTTTTCGACCAGTTCCATCTTATTGGCTTCTATCTTGGACATATCAAGTATATCGTTGATAACGCCCAGCAAATGCTTCGCCGCCTCGTCAACCTTACTAAGACAGTAATTCTTTTTCTCAATATTTGACGCCGACTTTCCAATACTTGTCATGCCTATGATGGCATTCATTGGAGTCCGTATTTCATGGCTCATCCTGGATAAGAAATCACTTTTCGCCATGTTGGCCTTTTCAGCATCGTCTCTGGCGCGTACAAGCATAGTAACATCGGCAAGCATCAGCATGATGCAGACGCGGTTCGTATCAAGAATATCCGGCTCGTTAAACCCCTCGGTATTCAGGCGATACATAGACATTGTATAATTATTTCCATCATTTCCTTGAGACGCTTCAAGATATATTTCACCATACCAGGATTCTTCCTTGGCGCTTTCAAAAAGCTTACTCTTATCTACCTTTATATCCGCGGGAATTATTTTTTCAAGTAACTCTTCATCATTTTCACCCATCCCATGTAAAGCCAAAAACTTTTCCATGGCAGAGTTTCTATAGAGCATTTTCCCTTCTTCTCCAAAAAAAGCTATAGCCTCGGGAACCAGGTCAAAATGCTTGCATATTACATCCAGTGTCTGATTAACTCCGGAAATTATCCGGTAATAATCCCCCCTGTATTCGGATAAATCGGCGCGGGCGTCTAAACGGCCCTCCTGAGCAGCCTGTAATATTCCATGAATATCCCGTATCAACCCCCCTATACTGTCTGCCATTTTTTCAAAGGCATATCCAAGCTGTCCAATTTCGTTTTTCCGATTTGAAAATTTGTCAGGCAATAGCTGCTCCAGCTCTCCCCGCGCAAGAAGAAACGCGCTTGAGGTGATGCTTTTCATCGGCTTTGTAAGTACGTTATTGATAATTTTGTAATAAATAATCAAAAAGGCGGCAAATGACAATATGAAAACCAGCAAGATGTTCCTGGTATAATGATTCAGCCGTTCATGAAGCGGCGCGATATCCACATCCACTCCCACAAAGGCAACCACTTCACCGGCGGAGTTGAAAATAGGAGCGTAAGCGTAGTAAAGCTCGCCATAATAGTCATTATAATACTCCGCTTTTTCAAATGCCTTTCCTGTTGCCAGAACCTCTTCCGCTCCTTCATATTCTTCTACGGTCTCGTTCCTGCCCAGCGCGTATTCTTCTCCAGGGAACTCCTCACTGTGCGTAGCGTCATATATGTAAGTATACATTCCCGGAACGCCATTATCTACAAGAATATAAAAATATTTCGCGTCTATCCTATGCTTTAATTCATCCAGTCTGCCCGCAAACCTTTTATATTCTTCATCTGCTGTGAGGGTTTTAGCATAGCGCTCTACCATGTCTCCATCTATTATATATCCGGCCTGAGCATTATAGCTTAAACAAAGTTCGCTGCTATAATTATAAAAGGCATCCTTATACATCGCATAAGATATATATATAACAATACTGGACATAATAAGAAACATAATGTAGGTAGATACAACAATATATCTGGCTATGCTGTCTTTCCTTTTCCCCATTGGGATTTGCCCCCTCAATATGTTTTCAAAACCGTAAATTTAGAAGTATCCTTTGCGAAAGTAAAGATAATATTATTCGCTTTAGCCTGGGCATCGTAAGTAGTATCCACCGTATACCATTGATTATTCATATATACTTGGTTCCAAGCGTGATATTCCTTTATATCCGGAGAATAACCCATCACCAATTTGGTAGGCACACCCTGACTTCTCAGCACTCCGGCAACCAACGCCGCGTAATCATAGCATATTCCCTTTTTCTTGGCGTACATTTCGTCTATTACAGGGACATATTCAGTGCCGACTACCGCTTTCGCCTTTTCAAAATCATAGGAATAATAGGTAATTACATCATTATACAATAAATCCACTTTATCGCTTTTATCGGAAAGCATTTCGTTATAACCCTTTATACTTGTCATGGTAGAATCGAAATTAATAATGGGTATCGACGCCTGAAACATGTTGTTTTCATTTATGGAAGAAACAGTAATGGACTTACTGTCCACTGTTTTGTATTTGTTACCGCCGACGCCCTCAAATACCGATATTTTATATGAACCGGTTCCCATCTGCAACGGCAGGTTTGCGATTACGTTGGGCTTGATAGTGTAATTGTACGTGGCCCCGCCCTTTTCCACCTGGGCCTTAAGCGTGTTAGTGGTGGTTCCATTATACCTAACACTAACCAAACCATTAGCGGAATTAGACGTATCTATGGTTGCATCGGCAAATACGATAGTTGAAGATACAATAATCATAAATATACCGGCTATTATTGAGAGTAGAAATTTTCTCATGTTAACATTCATTCCTTTCGCTTCGCTCAAGGTTTTATGCCGAACGGTGAAAGCATTTACCCATGGAGGTTAATGTTTTCCCTTTCGGTTTAATTTCCGAATATATCTGTTTGGCTGGAGTCAAAATTAGGATTCCACAAATTTTGGGTTTGCTCTTGAATGTCTTCTTCAAGCTGCCATTCATTCCAAGCCAATATGGTATACCGGCTTTTTCCATTATCCTTGTTAATATCTATAGGATTCACGTCAATGCTCAGATAAAGACCAATTTCTTCATTTTCCTCGTAAATAAAATTAATATCGCTTGAGACCTGATCCCAGCGAATTATTTCCTGTTCGGGATATTGATCGGACAATATTTGGAGAAGCTCTTCCGCATAATTAAAATATATTTCATTGACCTCTTCGTCCTCTTTATCATTTATGTATTCCATTGTCAACTTTTCGGCTTTCGCTAACTGAACGTCCACGTCCTTCAAATATTCTTCCGCCCGATCGTCCAAAGAATAGTACATCTTATCCCATTCCAAGGCCTTATCGGCGAATTTTAAATTGACGCGTGCGCTGGTAATGGCAAAAGCTCCCAACGTAACAAGAACAATCATCATAAATATAACCAATATGGATGTTGCGCCTTTTTTATTCATTATCCTCTCCACCTTCGCTGCATTTGTACCGAACGAGGAAATCATTAACCTCCTCTGGCGCCAAATCGGCTCGTCGCTGGTAAATGTTTTCACCGTTCGGTATATCTAAACGGAAAATATTTGCTTGCGGTTAATCCAACTAATTCTTTTTCACTGTCAAACTCACCATTGCTTCCCCTGGCATAAACCTTCGTTTTTATGGCGCACATTGTCCCTGCGTCCAAGCCTTCCTCCCCGGTTGCCGCCTGGTTATCCGCCATAATTCTAAGTACAAACATCGCGTTATCCGGAATGCCGGCGCCCTTACTGATAAAGCTCTCCAGGTCTATATCATTATCGGCAGGCAGCTCCACCCAATCCTCACCATATATCTTAAACCTATCTATACTGTCGTCACTTTCTGGCTTATAATTATAAGCATTCAGAAAAAAGCCGGATTCCGCATAGCTTTGAAAGCTATCCTGTCCTTTTAAAAGCTCTATGGCATACTTGGCCTGCTCTTTTCCGTAATCCATCTCCCGGGCTCTCTCGTTGGCATTAGCCGAAACGATAAAAATTTGCAGAATAAACCCGCTGATAACTGACAGCATTACTACAGATATTAGCACTTCAACAAGCGTAAAACCTTTTTTATTTTTCGCTTTCATAGGTCGTCACTCCCGCTTCTCAAAAAGATCGTTGAAGACAAACTCTTTTCTTTACCGTCATACAAATATTCAACAGCATTTGTAATGCTGCCGTCCTCTTGGTCATAGCCGGTTACAAAGCCTTCTATATCCGCAATATAGTAGGCTTTATTCAATCCAACAGTCTCTCCTTCCGAAGTCATCTGCTCATAAAGACAGCCATTATCCCAGAAGATCCAGAGACTCTGGCCATATTCAAAGTCTTTTATAAAAATAGAATCATTCCCGTTTACAGAGTTAGGCAATACCTCTATGTTGCCCAGCTTATCGTTCTGCCTGATACGAACATTGACATAGGACAAAGCGATGCGAGCGTTTACCTGCGCGTCCTTCTTGGATATAATAGATTTTTGAGTATCGCTTCCTGTGGATATCAATACGAAAATGGTCACGCCAAACAATGTCAGGATTGCCATGACCATGATCAACTCAACCAGAGTATTGCCTTTTTTATTTGATATCATCAAAGTCCGACCTCCCCGTATTATTTATTTTTATATCCAGACCGGGCTTTGTATTGGATCCCAACCATGTATAATTATAGAAATACTTATAGGGATCCAGTATAACGCCGTAAGATGTCAGGTATTGGATATCGGAGGGGTAGCTTCCTTCAAGGGCGTAGCACTGAACCAAAGCCTTGTCTATTATTACTCTAACGTTTTCACATTCCTTATCGGCATTTATTTCTCCGTAGCTGACCATGCTGCTCATCAGATAGAATAATATGCCGCCTATGACTAAGGTTAGTACTATTTTGCTTATTAAATTTAAATTGGATTCAACTCTCATAAATCTCACTCCAATATTAGTATCAGCCTATTTGGTTCATTATCTCTATCATTGGAAGCATAACGGAAATAAGAATAATGCCAACGACTATGGACAATATGATTATCAGTATGGGCTCCAGCATAAGAGTAAGCCTCTCAGCGGCGTCATCCACATCATCATCAAACATATTGGCGCATTTATCCAGCATTTCATCCAGGTTTCCGGTTTTTTGACCTATTGAAACCATTCTTAAAAACAAAGGCGGGAAAATTTCTATTTCCGATAATGTATCCTTAAGATCATCGCCGGCTTTTATCTTTTGCGCCGCTTTGAGAAATTTTTCCTTTAAATACTTGTTATCTACAAGAGTTAACGCATCCTGAAAAGCGTTAAGAAGCTGAACTCCGCTTTTTAAAAGAATCGACATGCTTCTTGAAAAACGGGCGGTAATTACCCGCGAGTTCATATAACCTACAAAAGGAGCCTTCATCCTGAAATTATCATACCACACCGAACCCTTATCGGTACGGACATAAAGCTTGAAGGCGGCCGCAATAACTACTATTACCAGCAATATTATTAAAAAGTTGTTGCTTAAGAAGGAGCTTATGGAAAGGAGAGCCTTTGTTACGCCCGGCAACTCGCCTCCGCCCATATTATTTAACACATCATTAAACATAGGAAGTATGCGTACTATCAAAAATACCACTATTGCAAGCATCAATACTGTAAGTATGGCGGGATAGGCTATTGCCGACTTCACTTTTTTACGAATTCTGCCTTCCTTATCATAGTAATCCGACAAGCGCAAAAACACCCTGTCAAGGCTTCCGCTTTTTTCACCTACGGTTATCATATTGAGAAGATAAGAGCCGAAAATATGTTCATACATGTTCATAGACTCGGCAAATGTAAAATTATTTTTGCTCATAAATTCGTAGATTTCTTGCAAGGCCAGCTTAAGCTGTGTATTTTCTGTCTGTTCCGATAAAAGAAGAACGCCTTCCATCAGGGTTATCTGAGAAAAAAATAAAACCGACATCTGTTTACAGAAAATCGATAATTCTTTCGGGGATACGGAAGCGTAAGGATTTGTTTTATAGTCCGTCTTGGTTTCAAATATTTGACTACCGATCACTCCTTCTCCATCAAGCCAAGTCTGCATCTGTTCCCAGCTTGCCATTTTTTTACTTCCCCCTAATGGATAGCCTTCATGATCAAAACCTCTGAATGTAAATATGGGCACCTTTATTTCCTCCTTCTCTGCGTTTATTTCCGTTCGGACGCTAAACGGCTAACGGCTGCCATCGGCCGACATCGGTTTTCTGCCTAAAAATTGTATTAGAAGCTGCGGATCCTGCGCGCGAAGCTGAGCTTCTTCCAGAGAAATTATCCCCTGATTACATAACTTTGCCAGGTCAGCCTCCAAAAGCTGCATACCCATGGCCTGTCCCGTCTGCATTATGGAGCTAATTTGATAATGCTTGCCTTCTCTGATCAAATTGCGTATAGCAGGATTGGTAAACATTATTTCACTTGCTACAACCATACCTGTTCCGTCCGCTCTTGGTATAAGCTGCTGAGATACGACTCCTTCCAGAACTGTAGCAAGCTGGCTTCTCACCTGATTCTGTTGAGCCGGGGAAAAGGCGTCTATCACTCGGTCTATGCTTTTAGCCGCGCCTATTGTATGCAGGGTGGATAAAACCAAGTGTCCCGTTTCAGCCGCTGTAAGAGCAATGGAAATAGTCTCAGGATCCCTCATTTCCCCTACCATGATAACGTCGGGGTCTTCTCTCAGAGCAGACCTGAGGGCAGACGCAAAGCTATCGGCATCCTGACCTATTTCCCTTTGCGTCATAAGGCTTTTTTTATGCCGATGCAGATATTCTATTGGGTCTTCTATAGTAATAATATGATAACTAAATTTTTCATTCACTTCGTTAAGCAGACTGGCAAGAGTTGTAGACTTACCGCTGCCGGTAGCTCCCGTAACCAAAAACAAGCCTCTTGTTTTGCTTGAGAAGGCTTCCACCGAAGGCGGCAAGCCCAATGAATTAAGAGGCGGTATCTCAAACGGAAGCATACGGATAGCCATGGCGTATGTGCCCCTTTGAGAATAGACATTAGCTCTGAACCTACCCAGCCCCGGCTTGGAAAAAGAAAAATCCAACACCCTGTTTTCCTCCAGCCGGATCTGCTGCTTTTCATCTAATATATCCTCTATGATACAATTAATATTTTCCGGCATCATCCTGCTTGATCCCGGTACTTCCGTCAAGTCGCCGTTTACACGGATCAGCGGGTTGATACCGGCGCATAAATGCAAATCAGTCGCTTTCTTTTCATGGGCGATTTTTAAAAGCGATAAAAGCAAATCATCGTTATTTTCCATGATGTCAACCTCTCTAAATCAATTGTTTTTATTTTACTTCTAATTCAAACTTAAAGCAAGAGTATGACAGTGCCAGCCTCATACGTCACCCTCCCGTCATTGCGGGCTCCGACCCGCAATCCCTTTAATATTGGCGAGGTCTTGGGGATCCCGGGTCGAGCCCGGGATGACGGCAGGCGGATAATTTTCCTTTCCAAGAATATAAATCACCATATTCAATACATATACTATAATCTAAAAATCATAATATTGTCAAACTTTCGAAATTCTAATCTGTAAAGCGTTTATGTTCACACCGTTCACACCATAACCTGTGCAATAGCCATCCGTATCGTCATTGCGGGCTCGACCCGCAATCCCCTCTCTATATAGTAGTCAGCGGCAACTTGGTAAAAACCCACATCAAGCACTTAGGCAAAAAAGTTGTCTGAGTTAAAAATTGAACGCGGATTTCACGGATTTGGCGGATTAGCGCGGATTTTTTTCTTATTTTTATCCGCGTGAATCAGCATAATCCGCAAAATCCGCGTTATAGTAAATAGCATGGCCGCAATGGCAATTATCAATGCCACAGTGGTCAGCAGATCATACTTTTGAAATTCATAGGCTGATTTTCCCAGAAAATAAAGCGGTATGTTTTCCATTGAGCTTTTGTAAGTGTCCCAGGCCATTAACAAATTAGTTATTTCCAATAGCGAATACAGAAAAACTACCAAGACAGCCGCGGCCGCAAGTATATAGAGGCATACTTTTATATGCGTTAACTTTTCCCGGGCAATAATATCCTTCGCGTATTCATATTTAAGCAAGCGGCGAAAAAGAACCGCCGATTCGACCAACCTATCTTTTATTAAAGCAGCCAGAACAAAGAGTAATGAGCACAGAGCCGCATAAAAAGCCAGCTTAATTTTCCCGGCGAAAAAACGTTCCGTTCCGGCCAAGTCAAAAACATTGTAATTGTTTTCGGAAACGCCGGCGTTTTTAAGCTCATTTAAGGCAAATTCCTTTGTGGCTCCCGCGCTTTCCTGAATCCTGAATATTATCATTTCAGGCTTTAAAGATAAAAGGCCCGCGGGAACATATATATTGTTATTATCCTCGTCATTATCATAAAGCACGCCGCTAACAATATATTCCTCGCCGTCAATACGCAGTTCTAAGCCTGAAA
>Ga0153920_1000961_pt1 | contig 12255 bp, 22 predicted proteins | sample TSNJ004MetaG_FD_104713 | JGI IMG/M metagenome (GOLD analysis project Ga0153920, IMG submission 104713) | Attine ant fungus gardens microbial communities from New Jersey, USA - TSNJ004 MetaG | ecosystem: Host-associated > Fungi > Mycelium > Unclassified | place: USA: New Jersey, Brendon T. Byrne...
ACATCATACATTATCCAACCAACACACAATTAGAAAATCCACAAGATAAACTCACAGCCATAGCAATCGCCATCTCCGTCTCCGTAACCGTATCCATCGGACTACTCATAAACGGCGTCTTCAGCGACACATTCTTCGTAATCCGACTCTCCATCAACACATCCGAAGCCGGAAAATCAATTCTTCCAGGCAACACCAAAAAATCATTATATGTCAATCCCCCACGGATCCGGGACTCCATAAGGTCGGCGACAGAAAGACCATCAGCAGAACCATAACTTTTGAGGAGGACATCGAGAGCTTGGGTTGGGTCAAGGACATGATGGGCCATGGGCAAAAATTTGCCATCTTCAGTCTTGCCAAGTTTCGCTATATCTAGAGTGTGTGTAGATGTGTGTGTGTGTTTTCTTCATTTGGTCATGCAAAATAGACATGCAGAGACACCTTTTTGTACATTTGATGCCCAGACTGGATGTATATGTACAAAACCATGAGTGGAGAGAAAGAAAGAAAAACATATGCACAAGTCAACGATCAGCACAGGGGAGGGGAGAAGAGAGAGAGAGAGGAGAGAGAGAAGACCCAGTAGGCCCATATTAACAAGAAAAAGAATTGCAAAAAAGTCAGCAGACAAAAAGAAAAGAAAAAAAGGATATTAAGTCTACGACAAAACTTGCCCCCTCATTACTTGGTTATACATCAAACCTATCGCCAATACGATTGCTGCCCTTGATACCAAAGCATCTGATCATTTGCATTCTGCAAATACCCAGGATGATGGCCCTGAGGTCCTCCCTGCTGTTGGTGGGGATGATGAAGCTGCTGAGGCCCACTAATACCAACTCCAGTAGCACCAATACCCGCCGTTGCAGCAGCAGCAGCTCCAGCACCACCACTTCCAAATCGATTGGCAGAACCATAATAACCCTGACCTTGCGGTCCTCCTTGCGCACCACCCTGTCCCTGTCCCGGTTGAACACCACCTTGGCCAGGTCCACCAGCACCACCAGCACCTCCCTGCACCGATCCAGTCCCAGCACCAGTCCCAGCACCACCAGCACCACCACGTCCACCACTCACTCCAATCCCATTATCCTTCTGATACTTGTACTGCGTCTCAGGCGAACTACCCGCATTCCTCGGTCCTCCTCCTCCACCAGCACCTCCCGCACCCGTCACAACCCCTCCACTTCCCGTAGTACCACCACCAGCACCACCAGCACCCCCTCCTGCTCCAGCACCTCCACTCTGCGCACCACCAAGTCCAACCAACCCTTGCCCATAAAACTTCCCGAACTCATTCACATGCCCAAACCCCGATTGACTCAACCCAAGATTCTGCGGAAGATGATGCGCCTGCGAATAATCGTCATATCCCTGCTGATACACACTCGCCGAATACGGGTTATTCTGCGGCTGAACACTGCTCACGTTCTGCCCAGGCTGTTTTCCCCCCGAATTAGGCACAGAATTGGCTCCAGGCGGTCCATGCTGATACATCGTCGGATATTTCACAGGGTAAGGCTGGGTATTGTACGCCGTCGTATAGGGGACACTGTAGTATTGATTCTGGTAGGGGTAATAATAAGGAAGAGGAGGCGGAGGATGGAACTGCTGTTGCGGGCCTTGTCCACCCACAGACTGAGGTTGGTTCGCGCTCTGCGACGAGTGCTGAGACGTCCGCGTCGCAGAAGGAGGAAGATTGTTCGCTGGTGGTTGTTGGCTTCCAGCAAGGTCTTTGATCTCATCGTGACCACTGAGGACACTCCTGTTGTTATTAAAGCTAGTCTGCTGCGGATAAGAATCATAGAAACCCTTTCACTCTACATCAGTTTTGCACCAACATGAACAAATGACGAACTGACCCTTTGATTATCATAACCATAATCAACCGAGCCAAAACCACTCAGATGCGATCCTTGCTGATTCTGTTGACCAAGTTGATTATTAAAAGCACTATAATCCTGAGCTTGACCAGTCGCAGAGGTGGGCGTATGGAAATAGGGAGCACTAGTTGAAGTATCATTCTGACGGAAGTAGTTCGACTGGGCAGCAGCAGTCTGAGGTTGCTGATGCTGTGTAGCAGAAGGCAGGTGTTGTTGTTGCGTTTCAACTTGAGTAGGAAAATGCTGTGAGTACTGATGATGGGTATGTGATTGCTGTACTTGTTGAGGAAGATTGTGGTGCTGAGGAAGCTGATGGTGATTTTGCTGCTGCTGTTGCTGCTGCTGTTGCTGCTGCTGCTGCGACGATTGTTGCGGTTGTTGTTGCTGTTGAAGAGCCGCAAGCGATGACTGTTGAGCTTGCGTATGTGGTTGATGAGTATATTGTTGAAGCGGGGAAGCAACCGCAGTAGTGGTACGAACAGGGGTTTGAGTCGATTGGGTGGGTTGAGAGACAGAAGTGGGAAGAGTTGGCTGTGAACTGGATTGAGCAGCAGGTGTTTGAGATTGAGGCTGCGTTGCCGGGCTCACTTGAGCAGCTTGCTGTTGCGATTGGAAGACGGAGCCAAGAGAGGCCGATGCCGCGGGGGTAGTTGCAGCAGGAGCAGTAGAGGAAGATGTTTCATGTTGAGGTTTGCCCGGGGCTGTCGTGGCAGGAGCAGTCTCAGAGGCAGGAGCACTGACTGCAGGAGTTTCCGGTTCAGTCCTGAGAGAAGGAAATGTAAGTACACACAAAAAAAGCTGATGAACAAAAAGAACGCACGAAGTCGACGTCGACTCGAATAGACTCTCACCATTTAGGCTGAGACTACCGAATTGCATTCCAACCCTTTCAACAGAACCGAACGAGCTCGGCATCACAACAGGCTGATCTATCAACCTGTTCCGGGCACTGGCACGAGAAGATGAGGTAGCAGTCCGAGGGGCGGATTTAAGTGATGCAGGAATGTTGGTTACTGATGTTGTTGCCGGATCTGACAATGAAGGGGCGGGAGACTGCGAAGGAGGCTCAACTGTAGCAGGGGTAGGTTCTGGAGCAGGTTCTTGGGCAGGGGTAGGAGAGCGAGATGGTACTTGGGATTCTTCTGGAACAGGAGACTCAAGCTTGGGCTCTTCTGAGGGAAGATCTACGGCGGGTGAAGGATCGGGTTCCCATGATGGATGCTGGACTGTTGTGGGTTCTTCCCATCCGGTAGGCTCAGGTTCAGGTTCAGGTTCCTTGGAAGGCGCAGCTGCAGGGGTGGAGGTATGTTGTAAGGGAGCAGAAGCAGGTTGCTGAGCAGATGAAAGGATCGTCGGCTTGGATGTCTGTTTACTATGGAAAGAGGCAAGATCGGAAGAGCAGAATGAGACCGACACAAATAAGCCTACCTTGCGATCTGAGCCCAGGACAGCTTGGCCGCGTTGGAGGCCTGTTTGTGAGAAGGGGGAAGATTGACAAGCGGTGCAGCTGGTGGAGGTGCATCATGCTGGACAGGTGGTGTAACTGTGTTTGCTACTTCATATTGGGCGATCTTGTGATCGGTCCAGCCGTCTGTAACGCTGTTTTGGTCGCTGTTGACGTCGGCCGTGTGCTTGGGAACGTCTGCCAATTCTGAAGGAGCAGACGAGGCAGGAATCGAGGGAGAGCTGTCTGCAGCTGGGGCGACACGAGGACTAGCGGTATGAGAATGATCATTGACGCGTCCGCCGCGGGAAGGGCCAACACGACCACGGGTTGCAGCACCACCACGGCCAGGACCACCTCTTCCGCCACGACCGCCTCTTCCAGCACGCGACTCGCCACGGGCGGAGACAGCGTCCTTTGAAGAAGGATTTTGAACCGGTTTCTTGTCCTTTTTACGCGAAATAGACCCCCACTGCTGAGTCCGACCTGTTTGGTAGGATGGGTTTAGAAATGGCAGCGGATAAGATGTAGTGCATTTACCATCTGAGATGCGAGTAGCAGCCTGCGAAACGTCGTTGTTGGCATCCGAGAGGGCGGACCGCAGGTCTTTATTATAAATTTTGGGAGCATTTTTGGAAAGAGACAAGCTGGCTTACCGTCAAGAGACCAGTCAGGAAATATTTCCTGAAGCTTGGCAATACTTTCATGGTGGGATGAGTCTGAATGAAGAGCAACTTTGTATTGAGACATGGCGGGGAGATGAAAGAAAGAAAAAGACGCTGTGGAATACAAATTTACATGCGTGGGAAATGCCTCGAGGCTACATGTTACTCAGAACCAGCAGTCCGCAAATCCCAAGTATTCCTCCAATTCCAACTACAAACACCGTTCCTCCCAGCGGCAAAACAATGTCCAGCGGTCCATCCCAGTCTGAAGGCAATGTCAGGCTGCTCACATCTGCAGCCAGAGTGACGTTAACATCGTCCTGGCAGCTCGCAGAATACGCTGCAATCTATCAGACACCGTGGCCTGGCCCAAGAGAACAACTCACCAGCTAGCAAGGCATTCGAGCCAACCCGTGGATCAGCAGGCTTGCTGTCTGTTGCAATGAGCTGCTCAAACATGCACTGCTGCGCAGCTCGGGTGCTGTTCACTACGTCCGTCTTGCACAGACATCCAGCGTCTCCTTTACAGCCCAAGATTCCCTGCTGTGCGCTCTGCACCTGGCTTTGGCACTGCGAAAATTGGAGCCAGGAACCGTTTATTCACACTATTCACTTGCCTGCTGAGAAACGGCTGGCGCCGAAATGTCCATGATGTCCTCTGCCTGGAAGACTCGGCCGGCCAAAGTGATATTAAAAGCCAAAGCTGGACATGATATCAGTCAATATTCTGTCTCTGACATCCATCCTCCCGCACCTCGGCTAGCGAGCACAAAAAGAACAACAAATCTGAACATAGGACCTCGCAGAGGGAAGAAATGTCAGGCCCTTCGCAACCGCTGCTCTTTTTATATCTAACAAGTGATCATCACCATCACCATCACCATCACAAACGCGTAAACATTGCCAAATACACATCACCGTGACTGCATGGCGTGACCTTTGTTTATCATCTTCACTCCCAACCTCCATTATGGCCCCCGTTCAATACATGGGTGCTCTTCAGCCCAAAAAGAAAAGCGAACTCCAGGACATTGCCATTGCTCTCAGAATTAGTGATCAGGGTACCAAGGACGACCTCCAGGCCCGTATCAAGAAGCATCTCGACGACCACTATGAACTTGAGGACGATCCAAGTTTCTCAGGGTTATATGGCAGGCGTAAGCGCAGTGTTCAACCACAGCCCTTTGCGTATGCTCATTCTCTATCATACTATTGATTCATCTGACATCACCTGGAGAACACGTGCAGAGTCTGTGTCCGCGCAACCGAAGTCGTCTTCACGTATCGGTCGTCGTACTGGCCCGGGTTCTGCTATCAATTCTACTCCCCTCAAAGGTACATTCTAGACTTCTGTACAGCCCGAAGTATGCTATATCACCTTTCAAAGAAACCCTACCCTCGCCTGAACCCATTAACGAGCAAGCAGTACAACCACCTAGCAGTCCAGTCAGCCCCGCTAAAAGCATCATACAAATGACTACGGACCTTGCTTCCAAAGTCCAGGAGATTAGACCGCATGATCTCGGTCAAGAATCGCTTTTCAGTCTTCGCCAAGTGCGTAAACCCTCAATTAGGGTATCCACAGTCAAATTCACAGCGCTTCCAGTATCTATCAGACTCTCATCACATCCTACTCCTCACTGCTCTCTATGAGCTCTTATACATCCTCTACACCGTCATCCCCTGGAAAATCATCGAGGTAAGTTTCATCTCATTACCTCTGTCACCCGACTCACATATGTCTAGGTACCCCTATCCCCCAAAGGTACCATTACCCTTCCTTGCATCTACCCACCCTTCAGTACATTCCAGTCCGGTGCCTTCTGGGCCGTTCTCCTCCACTGGGCCATACCTACCGTTATTGCACCAGGACTCGTCGCTAACCTTATCTCCTTCAACCCCTCCTTCAACCGAAACAACTCGGACAACTCTTTCCCTGTATATGATCCTCTTACGGCATCCATCACTCGTCTTGCAGCACACATCGCCTATCCTTACTCTTCTTTTGATCTTCAAAGCGGTGTGTATGGGCTTGATGTTTTAGGATTCAAGTTCAGGGTGTGGAGTGCTAGTCTCAGTTTGGCTTTTGCCTTTGCGGAGTCGATCTCTGGTGCGCCCAGTGCATTTGCGCAAACGTTGAGGCGGGAGAGGAGATTTATTGCTATGTCTTCGAGGGACAGTACTCCTATGTCGTGATTGTTATGTCGTTTTCTATGGTTTTGTTATGCCTTTCCTATGATGATCTTATCTATAATTTATCTTGGTTTTTATTCGTTCTGTTTTGCTTTCTTTCTAATATGCGAGGTGTATGTCGTACAGGTTCTATTCTCTAGGTGTATAGTTGTATGAATGAGTTTCCGCTCTTTGACTATGTAGATATTGTTGTGTGTATTGGCTGTCAGGGAGGAAAGCTTTGTGATGATTGAAAATCTTTAGATTAGTCATCAACAAAGTCAGTTTTTCTCCCAGGGTCCATTGGTAATGGGTTCTTGGTGCTGTATGTTTTTCATCTGAGACTGAGACTTTGCAGCTGGATTTTGTATTCGACTGGAAAGTCTCAGGTCTCATGCACATACCCGCGCCATCCATCCCTTCATTTTTGAATTTGATTTTAAACGTGTGATCGTTCATACCGGCGCCCTGAAAAACTCAACACAAAATTGTTTAGAACATAATTCTCCTCGAATCGGGAGGATATTATATATATATATATTGAAATATATTTCGTCGTCATAGCAAAGATGCAGGTTTATGACCGCAAAAAAAAAAAGAAAACAAGAGAGACACAAGTGTACACGCTGAATCAAACTTTTACCTTTTACGCAATAGATGATCCCCTACCCCGCCCTTCTCAACTTGTCGATTTTTTTCAGATCATCTAAAGGAGCCTCTATGTAACAATATTGAAAGAATACTCAAGGATGAATCAAAGCACTATTTCATTGTCAAATCTCATTGAAATATGTATGAAGCACCGTAATTCAAGATTAGGTGACTATTCAATACACCAGCATGCACAATGTATTCTATTACGATGATATGCACATACAGTCAGCCCAGGATATTCAAGGGCTATACGGCTCATGATCACATTCAGGTGGTCCCAATGAATGTTTCACGAGGATCGTCCCATAGCATCAGGATCATGATCTGTGACATCAAAACTTTGTTGCAAGGTGAAGCACACCCTGATAAGTAGTAGTCCAGGGCCACCTTAAAAGGCTACAAGCATTGATCGAACTTTCAAATTTTGCGATGAGAATTTTTTCATTGCTCGAGTCATCAGTGAAGCAGGAACACGATATAAAACAGAAGGCTAAGGTGTGAGAGGTCTTCCAAATATGAATTTAATGAGGGAGCGCAAGTAGCCGCTATCCGGCGCCAGATATATGTCCAAATAGTGTATGAAAGAGATTCAAGAACCTTGAGGAGCTTCCTTGAAAGAAATAACCTAAATCACGATAAGGGCTACGATCTAGCTGCAGGCAATGAGGACTTACCTGCTCTTGGCCAACAGCAGACACACAAGTAACGAGAAGCTCCTTTCCAGATTCAAATTCTGATTGAATTTGTATACCGAGATCGCCCTCAGGTAGCCGAATATCCTCTTTCGTGCTGCCATCTGGGGTCATGAGGGTGAGAAAATCAACCGTAATGTCGACCTGAGCCACAGTTTGAGAGTCTCTTATAATATATGGGGAACAATGTACGCACGAGCGGGTATTCACAACGTGTCACAATAGGAACCTCCATGTTATGGGTAGAAGGAGACATATCTTCCTGGATTGACATTCGGTTCTCAGTTCGAGACCAATTGAAAAAAATTACTAACATATTTTTTACCGGTAAAAATCTAAAGAAGAGTAAGCAGAAAATCAGGGGAATCATGAAGGAAAGCTGACGTCTTGGCCGACCAAATTGACTTTAGCATGGCCGTGCTTGCCGGTTTTTGAGGTGCTCATCTCAACAATCTTGCATGGGTGGTCTATGAGAGCAATTAGTGGTGAAGAAAAGGGGATATTCAATAGAGAAACATACTCTTGAGCATAACGAAGCCGTTTTTACGGAGAGCAGAACATTGTACAGGGATAGTGTGAGAAGCTCCGGCGCCAGCCTAGGAATAAATCAGGGCGTTTCCATAGCTGAATAGCACAAAAAATACCTGATCAAAGTTCTGCTCGTCGTCGGACATGACGAACAGTCTAGATTGTGAAGATGGAGGGGTGAGAAAGAAAGGGGTTTGATTAGATATTCCCTAAATTTTCAGATTTCAAGGTCCGCTATCGAGTTCATCGATCATTGCCATTTTTGGTCTTCCCTTCACGCCGATAACTAGCTAGTAGAATTTGCAAAATTTGCGATAGAAAGACAAAACATAAACATGGACTGAACTTCCACGGCTGTCATGAGCCCGAGTCGTTGAAGGACTGGCAATGCCTGACCCGAGTACCCCCTCCTCGGACAAGACGTTCCAGAGTGCCGAGTGCCGACCCGCACACCTTGAACAGATGGGGTGTCAATGTCACCGATGTTGCCGGCGTTGGCAGGCAAATCCTGAAGGTTGTTGACTTTGCAGTAGACCCTTGATTGAACTAATCACAATGTTTATCTAACTACAATCTGGCACTGCCACTCTCTAACGCTTGTACAGAATCCTGAACATGCATCCTTTTGGAGGCATACAGATATGCCCGCGGTGCTCAAAAGCTGTCTATGCTGCAGAACAGGTGTGTCGGCTGTTTTGGCCCTATCTCAACGCTGTCTACATCGTTCCTCCAGGTCATGGGTCCTGGCCGCAAGGTACGACTCCCTATTCTGTTACTCTCTCAGTGTTTCATCGTCCTGCCTACAGCTCTATCACAAGGTATCATCTTCCCAGTTCCTACCAGTTCTAGCAACTTATTGGACCCAGCCATGCCTATCTTGTATGACCTGCAGGAAGCGTCTCGACTCCTATATGCTTGTTGAACACAATCAAGAAGTAAGCGCCCCTTGATCAATGACCCAGCTCTTCTCACTGACGATACAATTCAGCCCTACTGGTAAAAACTGTTCCTTAAACATCACCAGTGCAATCATCTTATCGCTGTTCTCCTAGCAAGCTATGCTACGCAAGGAACTTCAGCACGCGCGATCTTCGCCAAGCCAATCTCCCTGTTAGGGAAACATCTACCTCACCAATATCGTCATCTCCTCCAGGAACTTCTGATAGTCTGCACAGTGTTCCGTCTCCACTGCCTCGCGTGGCCTCCCCCGTTCGACCACCTAGCATTACCACGGTCCAGCTTCCGAGACTGAAACCTACCCATTCTCTCAATAGTCCTACTTCATCCTCCTTTCCCCAAAATTCTCGCTCCTATTTTGACAAAGTCAAGAAACACCAGTCTGCCACTTTGGGCGCTCAGCCCAACCCTCTGCTTGAACAAGAAGAGGCAAGAGATCAAGTTGCACCTTTGACTCAGCCATCTTCTGCACGGCCGAACTCTTCTGTACCTCAGCTTCCCAACCGCCCAACACACCGGTCATCAAACTCCGCCAGTGCTCTCTCTAATATTAGATCATTCCAACCTGAAACTAAAAACTCCTCAATCCCATCTCCGACTTGCTCGAACCTTGGAAGGAGTGGTAATACTACATCTGCAGCGCTCAACCTCCTGGGCAATGAAGGCATTCACACACCGCCTCAAATGTCCACAGGAACACGGTATGGTGTTGCCCTTGGGGGTACGATAACGATTGATACGACGAAAACATCGGCAGTATCATCAACACGCAAATGGAATGTTGAGACGCCTATCTGCCCGAAATGTTCCAACCGAGTTTATTTTGCTGAGCAGGTGAACTATATCACAACACATTCTTTCACCTATTCAATTGAATCTTTCTTCATAGGTGAAGGCTGTGGGTAAAACCTGGCACAAGATTTGTCTCCGGTGTCAGGAGTGCAATACATTGCTAGATTCAAATAGACTCCGCGATCACGATGGCATACCTTTTTGCGTGAGATGTCATGGGAAGGTACGATCGTTAATCACAACATGAAAGAAAGGCACTGATTTTGGGCTGTAGCTTCATGGGCCTCGAGGGGGCGGATATGCGCTTCTCGGCAAAGCCGGTGGTTGAACGCATCCGAGGTCAGCAGGAGCCACCATATCGTGCTCGCTTCCGGTGTTGAATCTATGCTGGGCGTTCTTGGCTGGGCAAGGCACGACTAATCTTGACTCGAGTCTACCTATTCTTGTTTGAACTCTTGTTACGGACTAGTACCAAATTAAACCATTTTCTGTGAACGAGCGCGAGATGATACATTCAGATGATCAAAAAAGTAGCTCATCTGTTTCGTCTATACAAGTTTCATTAATCATCTATGGGAAACTGGAATGAGTCAAGTCTCGTACACATGCATTTCAGCGCCACATCCAAAGTTGAGCGCCGGATTCTGACTAGGGATGCTCCACTTACATCTAATCACTGGCTTATTCACCATCCGTGTATATCATCAATACGTCTCGATAACGATTAGGAATCTTTACAACGCCTGGCTTTGTAAATTTTGTCCGAAGTCACTATCGATACGGCTCTCTCACTGCTCTCTCACTGCCTCACTCTCATCAAATTCATCAGAACCTCATTGCAGCCACAATAGATCAATTTTAACTATGGCTAACCTTATCTAGTTCATGCATTGTATGAACTAAATATAGCTCTCGAACTCGCTTGACAATATCCGACGAGTCAGGCGTCCCCCTTCCCCCTCCCTTTCAAAGGAGTTCTCTATCACTCTTACAAAAGACCAGTTCTTTTACCGCATCGGCACACAGCACCAAAATGTGTAATTTTGGCCCTCTACTTAATTCCAGAACCCGAGTAAAGTAATTCACTTTGGACGCTGAAGACATAAATCGAAACCAAGCTTTTTATTTGTATTCTTAACGTGGTTTGGTTCGACAACGTAATTCGAGTCTGAATTGTACAAGTCTGAATTGTACGAAATCTCATTTGTGGATGAACATCAATCTCTATCAAGAACAGGGGAAAAAATCCCAAGGTGTAATCAGGGAGATATCAAACGTGAATAACGAGCTTTTCTTCTTCCACCCTCCATTCCGCAAAAGCAGCATCTACATCAAAATCTCTTTGCCGTTTGAGGAGGAGCGTTGTATTAGGCTCTTTCATCGTTTTGCCTTCATCTGATCTATAATTGCCTAGCGCACTGACACCTGGAACACTCGCCACAATTTCTGCGTCGGATAGGTTCAAATCTATATCCAAGCTCAACGGTGGCGTACTGGCAGACCCTGGGACACGTAACGCGAGGCTTCGAGGCTCGATGTCGAGCGTAGCATTCCTGATAGCATCATAGGGTGTCTAATCCAGAATCAGCCTTTTCTTTTTTCCTCGCTGACCCTAGCCAGAAGCATATATATGAACCTCTTTCGAAACATCGACAACAACTAATAGCTGTTCTTCTCCCTCTTTCCTCCAATTCCATGCCGGCTTTTTGGGTTCTTGCGTAACGAGCCGTCGCGTCGAAGCGAGCGCATCATTGGCAACGCTGGTAGCTACCTCACTAGAACGGCCTGCTCCACTGATCTTTAAGATGCCCTTCGGTTTCGGTGCTATTGGTACGGATTTTTCGTCTTCTTTGTCTCTACCTCTAGAAGTATCAATCTCCTCAATTAATCGAGGTCCTTCTCGAATATCGCTATCTCGTTTCTCATGCCGTCCAGTGGCGAGCCATTCGGGTACCCACACTTTCCTAGGCTCTAATTTTCCTTTAGAGGTTATATTGGGGGTGCCGATGTGTCTCGATAGGATAAACGTGGTTTGAGCCTCGATCCTTTGTAAAGCGAGTTCTAGAAACAGACCAGGACATCAGTATTATTGTTTGCAATATCTGAACATCAAAGATGAGTGAAAGCATGTGGAACTGCGAAGCAGCGAAAGATGACTGGTTCGCTACTCAACAAACCAGCTCAGGAACCTCAATCCAAATCTGGTTTCTTGCCAGGCAGCATGAAAGCGTGGATAGAAGACGAGGTGGATTTGCTAGAGTCAATCAAGGACGAACGTGCTAGTCTCCCAGACGACTGTCAAGTATCGTTTGTATAGAAGATACTGAGACGTCGAGGACTAGTCAAGAGCTGGAGTAGATAAAATTCAAGGTAGCCAGAGAAACATAGATACTCGTAGGCACTGTCGAGAACAAAAGATAGGCAAGAATAAGATAAAATCGGTAGGAGAACGATGAGGGTGAAAC
>Ga0153920_1000966_pt1 | contig 12212 bp, 6 predicted proteins | sample TSNJ004MetaG_FD_104713 | JGI IMG/M metagenome (GOLD analysis project Ga0153920, IMG submission 104713) | Attine ant fungus gardens microbial communities from New Jersey, USA - TSNJ004 MetaG | ecosystem: Host-associated > Fungi > Mycelium > Unclassified | place: USA: New Jersey, Brendon T. Byrne...
ATGGGTAGTCCTAAACAGCTTGGGTTTCGTCTTAGCCTACATTACCCCATTCTTCAGGACTTTGTATGGGATAAAGCTGCACTTATCTGAAGCGGAAACCATAGCAGTCACACACTTTGAACGGGGCAACGAGCTGATTTCCACCAATAACGTGACCGTGGAATTCAAGGCTTACCGTATTTCCTTAAAACGCAAAAAAAACATCCCACTAAGGAATGCTTTTTTCGAAAATGCTGTAAAACTAAGTACTTCTAGTGTGCGTGACAGGATTTGAACCCACGACCTTCTGGTCCGTAGCCAAAGGAAGGTGAGGTAAGTTGGGGTTCTTTGTGTTTTAATTGGTACGGAAAAGCCTTTATTTGCAAGGCTTGCAAGCATTCCTGTGCATTACGTGAATTTGGGTTTATTTTTGTGAATGTGGTTCATATTAGCAAAATATTAGCAACCGTATTAGCAGAAATAGGCCAATGAATCTATAAATTTATTAGCAGAATTATTTTGATTAGCAAGAGGTGTTCTGACCTGCAGGATACCTCTTGTATATTTTTGGAGGTAAATAAATGGACTATCAGTTAGAAATTAAACAAGTTGTGGATTACCCACGATGCCGTATCTATCGTGAATTCATCCGAAACCTTATGGAAGATACTAATATCCGTGCCAACGGAAGTTCTTATCTTTTTTATTACATCATCCTTTGCTCCTATGCAAACTTTCGGTCCTCTTATCGGAGGGTGGAGGGCATATCCTATTTGATTGGTCCTGGTGAATGGGTATGTAAGGCTTCAGAGCTGTCTGGTTGGTTCCGTACCCGTTTCCAGCACCAGGCAGTTTCCATTCTGGACTACTTACAGAAACAGAATTACATTACATATACCAAGCTTGGGCACAACCTGATAAAATTCAGTATTACCGGCTGGAAAAAACATAATACGGCCCTTGACTACAATTACCCCTGTCTGAAGGATGTGGGGTTTTTCTTTTTTCCGGTAGCTGCCGTACATGAACTGATCAGCATGGGTAAGTGTTCGGATATGGACATTGTTCTAGATCTGTGGATCCATGCCATCTATAACGATGAACAAGTGCAAGGCTCTAACATCGGTCCAGTAGTCTATTTCAGAAACTGTACTGGCAACCCTTTGACCAGTTATAGTGATTTAGCACTGCGTTGGGGCATTTCCAAGGCAACTGTCAGCCGCACCCTGAATAAGCTGCAGGAAAAAGAATACCTTTCCTTGGTTTCCTTTACTGGAAAGCATGGCAGCGTGATCTACCTGTGCAGCTATCTGTCCACCATGTTTAATATCAGCGATGTAATGATTGATAAAGAGGAGGTTTCCATGACATTTCAAATTCCAACCAGCATACCTGACGGCACACTCGTTCCAGAGGAAAACAGTATTAAAGACGAACAAATATACGTTTCAGATAGCGCCGTTTGCGTTTCAGAACCGCACATCCGGCAGATGGTCAAAAAAGTGGCCGGAATCCTTGCAGCACAAGGGGTTTCATGTTGTGAATGCCCTAAGACACACTATAAGTTATATAGCTTATCCGACTGCAAAGAAAGTATTATTAGATATTCTTTAGAGATCGTCTGTCCAAATGCAGACATATCCTACCGCTTTGAATTGACTCTATCTCCGGTTGATATGGGCACAAGTAACATGGCTTCTGAAGCAAATATTAAAAAAATAATAGAACCAAAAGGAAAGGAAGAAAATTATCATGATTGATTCTAAGAAGCAAAATCAGAAAGACTTGACAGTGGAGGACAACCCATTATTCCATGATACCTGGAAATTACTCAAAAATTACCGTGACGCGGTGTGGAATCTGGAGCTTGCTGTCCAGCAAGTACGCAATACCTTTGAAATTGAATACGGAAGCAGCATTGAGGAATTCCTGGATTCCATATACCTGGCTGGCGCGGATGTTGGCGGTACGAAACTGGAGAATTACGCCAGAAGCATTGAACGGAGCAATAAAATGCTGAAACTGCTGACTTCGGCAGTAGATCTCCTCCGGAGCAGGCATAAGCACGGAGAGCAATATTATTGGCTGTTGTATTATACTTATCTCTCACCGCAGCAACTACAGAATACAGAGGAAATCATAGAAAAGTTGAGGCCGCATATTACGAATATCTCTTACCGGACCTACTACCGGAAACGACCCTTAGCTATTGAGGCATTGAGTACCGTTCTTTGGGGGTATACATCCAAGGATTGTATGGATCTTTTGAATAAGTTTTTTCCGGAACATAGTTCAAATTCATAAATTATACCGGACATTTAACGCAGACACTCATGCATGGAGTTAAACATTCCAAGGAGAGTGTCTGCAAATTTGAAATTAGCTTATTAATGACTGATTATAAACATAATGGGAAGTTAGAAATTATACGCATTTGATTGCATTTCGCACCTTTGAACAATTATCAGCACCAAGCCCATTAATAACTTCGACGAAATCTATCTTTTCATATTTGCAGTTTTTTATGAGAGATGTTATTAGCTCAGCGCATTGTAAACGGCAATTGACATCTAAAGCAATTGCACTTTCATTCACTATACACATTATAAATTTACTCAGCTCACTATATGAAGAGTTCTTGAGAGCAAGAGATATTTTGTTTTTGAATCGCGCAGCATGTTGTTTTGTAAAATGAAACAACGCCTTTGTGATTTCCAATAATATTTTTTCCTTTTCAATATAAGTTCGTGTTAAACAGAAATTATAAAGGCTAGAAAGATAAAAAACAGACTGCTCACGACACTGTGAATTCCCAAAAAAGCAAATCCCTAAAAGAGTATAAGTTGTATAATAAAGCGAATCACCAAGAATTAGGTTCGAATATTCTGTATTGAACCATTTCAATATCCAATTTTTGTCCTCGTCATCGCATATTCTGACAAATTTATAAAATATCAATAGGTATATATTTATCTCTGAAATATTAATATTGAAGCAAAATGTAGAAACAGGTGAATATGTATTATTGAAACCTTTTGAAACCTGATAGCAGGTATCTATCAGCTTAATTACAAGCTTTACTAAACGTTTTTTGAAAAATTCCTCAAATCTCAGAACAGCTCCCAACAGCATTTCAAAGAGCGCTTCAAAATCATTAAGCGATATGTTGTTATTATTACCTTCAATAAAATCTGTTATTGCAATATAAAAGTGTTCTCTATTCTCTAAAGAAGCAAGTTTCCAGTTACTATTTTGACATAATGTTATTAGTTCACTATGATCATAATGTGAATACATGCCATTATTTCCATTTTGCGAAATGCTGTTGAGTGTAACTCTTAATATTTCACATAGCGCCTTAAAATCAAATGTTGTTTGCTTGTCAACAAATCTGCAATTTAACCATTCAATTAGCTGACTGTATTCTGAATTATTATTAATTCTATTGATTTCGTTTAATGCAATAAGGGCATGTTCATTTATACTCTTCCTTTTAATGGCGGCATCGAATATAGCGTACGCCAACGTTTTTATGTCTGATGCATCATGCTTATGAATATCGACGGCTTTGTTTATTAGCATTCTGCTTGCTCTTGGGGACATTTTTAAGAAGAATGTTTCATACAATCTCTTTTGTTTAATAAACACTCGGCGACCGATTATATCGCTAAAAACTGGAAAAAGCTTGTTGCATTGTCTGTTGCTTAATTTTATATTTTCCAGAACTTCGATGATATAGTTGAAAGATTTACGATTCATAAACATAGGATTTGCTTTTTCAAATTGATTGTGTTGGATGATCCAATCAACAAAAGCATCAAGCATATCCTCTGGAATTCTGTCATTTAATAATGATACAATTTTACAAGCGGGTAAGATTTCTATCGGTTTAGCATAAAAGAAAATATACTCGTAAATTTTTCTTATTTGATCTGGAGCATACCTATCAAGCAAAGCAATACATGTGTTCAGATGAGAAATCATCTTATCCACAAATTTGGTATCTGTAGAATATATTGATAGAATAATTGCTTTGTAGCAACTGCTGACATAACCACGATAGATGTTCTTATCATCAAAGCAAATACCCAGAGACATATGTAATTCCGCCTCATATCTTTGCATAGAAGACAGACTTCCCATATCCCAATATTTTAAAGCAGATAACTTTGATAAGTTAATAATCCGATACAACTCCTTTCGATAGGATGCGGCTTCGGTAGAGGTGGGATTTGCATCAATCATCCTCAACAAATGATTTATATGTGATTCTCGTTTATCTTCAAAAACGCGTAAAGGACTTCCAAGAATTAAACGTTGGTATTTATAATAGTTATAGTTTTCAACACCAGCATATGTCCCTTTGGACAGTGAAATAATGTTGATAAATATATTATACAACCCTTGTAGTGGAATAAAATATTGATTATGAATATCTAGTGTACGAGATAGTTCTTCAAGTGATTTTTCCAATTTATTCCATTTTGCCCCAAATGCAAGAGACCAGGCATATGCGATTAACTCTTCCGATCTATTTTCTGTTATGATATATTCTTTTCCAAGTTTGCCTATAAATAGGTTGTCTTGCGATTGAATTCGTGCTTTAATCGTTATTAAAAACGATATGTCATAATTTTTTCTTTCATATATGCTGAGAATAAAATCAATAAAATGCAATACATCGCTAATACCAGCGAAATTCCAAACTAACTCTATAACTGTTTCAATAAGCATATTGGTTGATAATGAATTGCACAAATCATTCCCCGCTACCTTATATAAATGGGTATGAATAATGCTGCCGTCTTTTTTAGAAAGAAAAATAGGATCAGCAAGAAATTCCAATACACTATTTAGTAATATAATGTAATCAGAGGTTATGGTGCTCAATATCCTCTTTAGCTGGATTTCCACAACTTTATACTCCCATTCTTTAGCAAAGTATTTCAATAAAAAAGTTGGAGCCCAAAACCAATCTTTAATGTCATCAATCGAGAAATCAATTTTTCCAAAAACAAAAGATGAAATATTCCGTGCAACCCCAATATGACCATCTAGCAAAGCCTGCTCTGCTTGTATTCTCATATAGTTGAAATCTTTATTTATTGTAAAAGCGGTTTCGTCAATTGTTAGCATAGCTGTTTGCATATCTATGTCTGATTGTGCAATTTTCTCAATGTTAATGCTTCTCAACATTGCTTCAGATATATCACTTGTAGCCGTACCCAAAGCTTCTCTCATGAATGTGTTTAAGATTCTTTCAGGAATATTATTCTTGAATTCGGGAAGGTTAGCCCAGAAAGCAAACTCATCAAAAGAAATGGGATCACAATACATAAAGAATATTTTTTCAATGTTCGCATTAATATTAATCAAAACTGTATTATATAGCATTATTAACTTGTAATGGTTTTTTAATGCCTTGTATATATCATCAAAACCCGATGGACTGTTTAGTAACTTTTGCAACTCAATATTTACGATTCTACCTTTTATTTCGCCAACATTAACCGTTAACGAATGTCTTATCCAGTGGGCAATATTCTCTGATGTTCCTTGCTTATGGCTTATCAGTGTTCTGGTATCACAGCGATTTGAATCTTCATCTAATAAATCAACAACCGCTATAACAGCACACAAAGCCATAATGTTTGTTTTCTTAATTTTAGAGTTTTTAAAAACAGTACAACTGAAGTTTTTACTTGTAAGCCAACAACTATGAGATGCCCCCATTTCTGTCGCTAGTATAATATACTTTTTATTTGTACTTGTCAGATGACCATAAGCGTCTAATATTGAAAGAAAGAGTTTTTTTAATCTGAGAACATGGGTTTGACGTGTCCAGTTTGATAAATCCGAAAGTCCCTTTCTTGAATTTATTGCATCAGAATCCGGCAAATTATTTGCATCTTGAGAAAGTATTCCTATATCATGAATAATCAGCGCTATTAACAACAATCCAGCTTCATCTGATGATATGCGATCAATCCAACCATCATTCACGCTCCACTCAGAGGCTCTTTTTACCATGCTACAAATGTGTGGCAACGCATGGTTTGTAAACTCAGGCATATGACAGTTATCAGCAAGCCTGTCGATAGAAACAAGGGTATCTCTAAGAATATTTGCGAAACCATCAAATGGTGCATTAATAAACGCTTTTCGTGCAATATCGCTACTAAAAATAAAATCAATAGCTTGCGATAATTCAATATTAAAATCAGGTATTGTTCTCATAAAATCCATCTCACTTGTCTCATCTTATTAAGTATAGAAGTAGTGCTATTTATATTTCAATCGAATAATTCAAATATAGCCATATTTAACTTCCTATTGCTGTAATTCTTTCTGTCCCTTATAAACATAATATGAATTTCATTACTTTAAAAATACTTAGATATTCCTTTTACAATCCAGAATATGTGTTTTTGTAAAGCATATACATACTATTAATTTTATTAGTGCTGTACCATTCAACTATTATTATATCACTTTCATTTTCAGTTTCAAAAAATTTTATACTATGCAATTCATCGTCTAAATCAACAATCAAATCTACATGACCAATTCTATCATATTTTGATTCATTAATAAAATACAATAAAGTCTAACTAAAAAAAGTCTTCATAGCTGTATAGCAACATAATTGATCATCACTTTTCATAGTATCCTCACTCAAATTACTTAGCATCATCTCAAGAATTAATCTTCTTTCATCCGTTGTTAGTTTTGTACCTCTGAGAGCTTTTTCTATTACTTTTTATCTCTGTATATTGAATTAAGAAAAACATTGTACTCGTTCATTTCTTGATTTGATACAGAAATTCCTCAGCCTAAGATAATCTTATCTGAAGGTGATACCAGATAACGTTACCTTTTTTACTCCTGCATAAAGCAGAAATTGTGCAGGTGCTGATGGATTATCTACTTTTGCTCCTAGTATGACCTCTTTCAAGGTTACAGGATTATTAACGTTAATAAAGAGTTTAGGCACATCAGTTGACCTATCAATAAAGGGTTTGTTAAATTTATCGTCTCTAAGAATGAGGCGCACTTCATCCTCATATAAATAATCATCACACTTGAATAAAAACCGTATTTCGTCAAGCCTATTAACTATCCATCTGAGTAATTTTGAGTTCTGCTTTACAATATCATACCATCGTTCGATGATAGTAGCAATTGCTCGGAGTGAACGCATAATTTCATCGTCGACTTGGTTTAGTTCTCTTGTGCTATAATAATGCACTTTATACAATCTGATATCCTGTTCAAATTCTTTTGGAGCACATATGTCAGTTTGACTTCTGGGACTTATAAAGAAGCTATTATCAAAGACAATGCAGCACCCACTACTATTATCACCATATAATGTCCACATTGGCAGTTTATTTTTTGATGTGGAAAAGCTACCGATATATACATCGTTCAAGTGTACTTCGGTAAGCGTTTGTCCACTATTTTCAGAGGAAGTAGCAAATATATCGTCGAATATTGGGGATGCAACATAGTTATTAAGCAAATCAATGAAGACTTGCCCTTCGGAGGGATCGTTCAGATATGCGACATTACTTAATCTAAACTTCGGATCCGGAATTCTCTTATCCTCTTTGCCAGCTTTTACAAGAAATTTTAGTGTGCTGAGTTTTGTGTACTGACAGAGTTCCGGTGCGTTTTTATCCTCAATAGAAAATTCGGAATTTTCTTTAATCTTCTTTATTGACGCTTGCAAGTCAGTTAAAAACATCCTGAATTCCAAATCTGTCCCCAACTTAGTCACACTGTCCAGAGATGAATACCATTCTGAAAACTCAGCAATTTCAGTATCTGGTAGGCTCTTTGATAGGTTTGCAGAACGGTCGATGACTTGAGATGGCTTTTCTATGTTATCAGTTGATTCGACACTACTCATGTTTTGCAGTTTCTCTATATTTGATCTTATCATAGCTGTGTTAGGGTGGGAATACCCAAAAACATTGTTGAAGGAAAACAATGCTTTCTTATACCACTCAAGTGCCCTGACATTATCGCCACGATTTCTGTAATTCAATGCAATGTTGTTATAGACTTGCGCTGTATCAGCATTATCCCGCCCCAAAATGTCTTCAAATATTGCCAATGCCTTCTGATAGTATTCAAGAGCCTTTTCATAATCCCCTTGGTCATCGCAAATAACGCCTATATTATTGAGTGTATTGGCAGTGTCCGGGTGGTTAGTTCCCAGCACTTTTTCAAAAATAGCCAATGCTTTATAGTGCAATGTAAGCGACTTGTCCAACTCTTTTAAGTTATAGTATATGCTCGCAATGTTTTCAATGATGGCTGCTGTGGCAGGGTGATTTGACCCTAACGCTTTTTCCTGAATAGTGAACGCTTTTGAGTTGAGTTCCAACGCCTCGTGAAACTTATGCTGATTGTAATAAATAGTAGCAATGCTTACATATATCTGAGCGACACTTGGATGCGCATCTCCAAGGGTTGATTCATACACTTCCAAAGCTTTTTGAAACCATTCTATTGCTTCCACGTTTTCACCTTGGGCAACATGAATATGCGCAATACTGCAATAAGTAGCGCCGATATCAAAGTATTCGCTACTAGACAAGCTATTTGCTAAACTCAATGTCTTTTCAAAAACGCTCAGTGCTTTATCGTACTGTTCAATGGTGTAAAAACCGTAACCCAAACGAAAATGTAGTTCCAATATACTTTTCCTTTTGGCCTCCTGTTTTTCAAAAGTTGAACATGCATAATTTGCCACAAATTGTGCATGTTCAGCAATATGAACAAATCTCTCTTTTGACTCCCAATCATCGTATTCACGGGGAACATCAGAAAGAAAAATGCTTAAGCATATATCAATCCATTCCAAAGACCCTCCCTGTTTATAACGCATATACCCTTGATAGTAAGGGAGAACGCTAAACTTCTGGTAGTTCCCTGTAATGAGCGAGTATTTACTTAACTCATCAAACAACATGGTCACGTCAGCTTCTTGTTCCAAATTATTCTTCAGTGGTTCAGGCAATAAATCTCTGTTTCTTATAAATAATGCAAAAGGAATTTCATACGGAGCCATATAGGCACATAAATTCAATAATTGCTTTGCGCTTTGACTCAATTTTGAAAGAAACGTTTGCATTGATGCAAACATAGTTTTATCGAATTGATTATAATCGTCAGCCACTTTGTCTGCAAATGAATCGAAGAGCTGTAAAAAATCTAAAATAGTCATATTTGTAGCAGTAATATAGGACATAGCTTGTTCAAGTGCAAGAGGCAGATAACCCAACTTTTTTGCCAATGTACCAAGTTCTTTTGGGTCATGATCAGGCAAGCATGTTTTCAGAACTTCGATAGCCTCTTCTTTCGAAAGTACATCAATATTAAGCGCTAAAGGTAAGTCATTAATCTGGTTTCTCGTAGTAATCAAAATATGACCATGAAGCTTGGTCGGTAAGTATGGCTCAATGATTTCATAACTTTTGAGGTCATCTACGATAAGCAGCCATTTATTGATGCGATCCAAACATCCCTTTATAGCTTTCTGTACTTCACCTTCGTTACAATCCTCCGAGAGTTCAATATCAATTTTTTTGCACAATGCTACAAATGCGCTCAATGTCGTTGTTTTGTCAATCGCAGATATAAACCAAATGACAGAGGAGTATTTTTCTCCAAGACGATAAGCGTATTCAAGAGCAACCTGGGTTTTCCCAATGCCGCCGATACCTATGATTTGGACAATACCGTTATGCTCAAATGCTGCAGAAATCTTTTTCAAATTCTTATCTCTACCAATGAAGTGACTATTACGCGGTGGTAGGTTATTGACAGGTAACCTGCCGGGGTATTCCATTTCTTCAAAACGGAGAACTCTTGGATAATCGGATGATATCCTTGAAATATTACTATTATTCAAAGCGTTAATAAGGAGTTGCTCTGCTTCTGCCTCATCAAGAGAGCCATTTAAGTCAACATAAATGATACTAGCTAGCATCCCGGTGGGGGTAATGTCCGACACTCTAACCGGAATAATTTTAAGTTTGCTTGAGACATTTTCGCCAAAAGCCATGCCGAATTCTGCTGTACAGTATACAGACTTTGTATAAGCATCCGAAAGGATAGGCATGAAAACATCTGAACTGCGAATAGCTTCATTAGTTTTTGTCACAAAATCATCGCCAGGACGCAAATCCCATGCTCCAACAAAGACCGCAAATCCGTTGCTCTCCAACACACCTGCTATCCAAGTAGCCCATTGAGAGTCAACAGAAGAATAGCTGATAAATACATCTTTCTGCATAAAGATTCCTCCTCCAAGTGTTCGATTACACTCTGAGTCTCTCACAATCCTCATCCTAAATTGTGAGAAGCAGCAAATTAGTCATTCAAGTTGAATCATTACTTTAAAATTACAATTAGAAGTTTATTTCTCTTTCATTACAAAAAAGAGAATACATTAAAATGATTTCTATAATGCGAATTTCAAACTCTCTAATCAATATTCCAAAAGACTTCTGATATGATAAGCAATTCCATGAATGTCAGGAAAAATTGTGTATTCATTTATTCCAAAAGTACTTAGGTTATATTTAATTTCTTCTATTGATTTATGACTTATAACTATTTTTACAACTGCTTTCGGGCATAAATCCTTAATATCCTCTAAATTATCTCCATGAATTGTAAACATACCACTCTGCGCATTTAATCTATCATTTGTAAAATAAGGCTTAATCGCTATAGGGTAATGAGGAGGAAATGGAATTTTATTCAAATAATTTTCTATGTATTTAAGCCCCATTGTATCATCAGGTATTATTGGAATTCCCTCACGACTTGAATATTTATTAAGTTCATAAGGATTCAATAAGTACAATCCTACATCAGTTCCTTTTTTGCAACCATAAGTGGCAAAAAATAAAGCTATACCTAAATTTTCTGACCAATCTAATAATCGTGTTGGTATAGAATAATGTTGCATATAGAATAAATCATCCCAGTCACAAGTAGCATTAAAAGTAGTGGGTAACTTTCTGGATAGTTGACGATATTTAAAGAAAATTTCCTTTTCTACATGTTTGCCATTTTTTGATCTAAAAAGACTTGGTAGCAAACTATAGTTTGCATCAGCTTGTCCTCTAAACCATATCTCTGAATATTCACAGCTTGCTATTTTGTTCTTTTCATCTTTAACAATTTTTAAAAGCTCCTCATAATTGCTGGCAAATAAATTCTTTTCCAAAGTATATCCCTCCAATTTAACTTGATATTAGACATTTTCAGTATCATCGTTACAAATAATCACTTTGACCTTTTTTTCGTGCAAGCAAATCATTCTCTATGCCATAAAGACGTTGAACATCTTTTGCTACATGCTCTAAGTCTGGGTATACAACGCTATGTGTAATTCCACTTGAATAAAGTTCATTAAATATATCATGTTTCTTTCCAGCTGGAATAATAATTTTTTTTAGTAGTTGAGTGTCGAATTTATTTTCCTTAGCAATATCTTCGTGAATCTGTTCTAATGTTTTTACGGAGTTATGTATTGTAAATACAGACTGTTGGTTAAAGACTCTCATGTCTTTTTGCGTGGCATATACAGCAATAACCTTATCCTCATATTTTTTCCATTCTGCATTTTGTGGGAGATCATAATCTGTTATTCTGAATGCTGGCCACAATATTTCTTTCACCACATTGTGCCCCATGTGATATAAATATGTACCAGGTTTTTTGCATTTTGCTTTTTCTTCATTGGTTTTAGTGCATCCACCAGTATTTTTACATGTCTCACATTTCTTAGATTCAGGATTTGCATGCTCGTTTAGCAAACCTGGGTTTAATAACCAAATACAAGCATCTACATTTTCTATCTTCTCATTGTACTCTGATGTTGCAAAATAAAGAGCATATAACGGAGATCGAGACCAATCTAACAATCTTGTGGGAAATCCATAATGCTGCATCAATGTAAGCCAACTTGGAAAATCATTCATATCTGGCTTTGACTCTAAAAAAATACTGGCTCTACTTTGGAAATCATTATTCAGATTACTTTCTCTTCGGAAATAGTTCTTTTGTAAGCGTCAAATAATCAGTGTCTATTAAACAGATGACAATTCTGGTATCATCTATGTGTAGGATTATACTTTGATGGACTGTAATAAATAATAGCTTTTTTGTACCTTGACATCCGAATAGAAATAAGAACGTCAAGTACACCG
>Ga0153920_1000984_pt1 | contig 12147 bp, 12 predicted proteins | sample TSNJ004MetaG_FD_104713 | JGI IMG/M metagenome (GOLD analysis project Ga0153920, IMG submission 104713) | Attine ant fungus gardens microbial communities from New Jersey, USA - TSNJ004 MetaG | ecosystem: Host-associated > Fungi > Mycelium > Unclassified | place: USA: New Jersey, Brendon T. Byrne...
TATATTACCGATTATGTAATATCAAGTATTGCCGAACAGCACCTACTCCTTTAGTTCACGTTATCACATATTAATTATAATAAAGACTGTTCATCTTGTCAATAGACAGTCTTGCATGCAACAGCAGATTTATATTGTATATTTAAAAAGTTATGTCATTGACACAGGAAAAAAATTATGATAGTATATAGTTAACAAAAGAAGAATTATTTAGGGTTGAAAGAAAATCAATGACCTAAATCTAGGAATAATCTAGGTTTAGGTCATTTTTGTTTTTAAATAGATGTAAATTATCTGTACTTAGAAATTATGTATTTGTATTGTTGGGAGGACTAATATGAAAATAAGAAAAATAGTAAACAACAACATTGTTATTGCAGAAAATGTAATGGGGCAGGAATGTGTTTTGACTGGTAAAGGAATAGCATTTGGAAAGAGAGTAGGAGGAACTATTGATTCTTTAAAAGTAGAAAAAACTTTTCTATTAAAACAAAAAGGAATAGCTGAAAAGTTATCAAACTTAATTCTAGATATTCCAATGAATTATTTGAAAGTAAGCGATGAGATTATTAATAAGGCAAGAAAGGAAATTGGAACAATTAGAGAAGAAATATATTTGACTTTGATTGATCATATCAGTTTTGCCATTGAACGATTTGAAAATGGAATAATATTAGCAAGCTCTTTAAAAACAGAAATGCAATTATTATATCCAAAAGAGTATAAGATTGGTTTACAATCTTTAGATATTATTGATAAAAGATTAGGAATTAAATTTCCAAATGATGAGGCTGCCTATATTGCATTTCACTTTGTAAATGCAGGTAGTGGCAATATAAATGTTTTAGAGAATCTTGGCTTTGTTCAAGAAATTATAAAAGTTATTAAGTCTCATTTTAAAATTGAGATAGAAACAGAATCACTAGAATATAGTAGACTACTAACACATCTTAAATATTTCTCATACAGAGTATTTAATGTAGATGAAAAAATGAAAAATGATGTAAATGCATATATGTATGAAAAGTTTAAGGTTGATTTGCCTCAAGAGAGCAAATGTGCTGAGGTAATTGCTGAATATATAAAAGAAAATTACGATTATGATGTTAAGGATGCTGAAAAAGAATATCTTGTTATTCATTTGCATCGAATTTTGAGTAGATTATGAGGATATAACCAAAACGTTCGGCCGACATTTTTGGAGGAAATATCAAATAAATTAATAACCAAAGAGGAGGATATTTATGAATTTCAAAGAAGTAGCAACTGAGATTTTAGAGGCAGTTGGCGGAATAGAAAATGTAACAGATGTTATACGATGTCAATCAAGATTACGAGTATCAATTAAAGATTTTGAACTTGTTGATGAAGACAGAGTAAAAAAGACGGAAGGAGTATTAGGAACAAAAAAATCAGGAGTTGTATATCAAATTGTTTTTGGTGACAAAGTAGAAGGAGTATATCAAGCTTTTACAAAATTAGTAGGATTAGGTAAGACAAATAGCAGTCCAGAAGCAGAAGAAAAAAAGAAGCTAACACCTTCATTAATATTTGGAATGCTTTCAGAAACGATGGCAGGTATTTTTACACCTGTTGGAACAGGATTGGTTGGTTCTGGATTAGTTACTGCATTAGCAATAGTATTGAAATTAATTGGAATTATTCAAGAAGGTGATGAAGTATCTATCGTACTTGGTGTAATTGGTGGTGCAGGAATTGCGTTTTTACCAATGATTGTAGCATTAGCAAGTGCTGAAAGGTTTAAATGTAATAAAATAATTGCAGTTATCATTGCAGGTATTTTAATGAGTCCAACATGGACAACATTACTAAATCAAGGAACTAATCAATTGATGCTGTTTGGTGTGATTCCTTTACACGTAATCAATTACTCTACAGCAATTATTCCTCCAATTTTAGCAATTTGGGTAATGGCAAAATTAGAATATTATTTGAAGAGTCATCTACCAGATCTCTTGGGAAATTTCTTTGTCCCTTTTGTAGAAATCTTAGTTATTGGATTGGCTTCACTTATTATTATTGGACCGATTGCTCAAATTTTAGCTGATGGAATAGCAAATACTGCGACATGGATGTTTGATAAATCACCATTGATTGCAAGTGCAGCTTATGCAGGATTGTATCCGATCATGGTTATGACAGGAACTCATACTGCAACGTTTACAATTTTATTTGATAACCTTGCTAAATATGGTGTAGATAACGTATTTCCATTGATGGCATTAGCACATGCTGGCATGGCAACTGCTGCCTTAATTGCATTTCTAAAAACAAAAAATAAAAAACTTAAAGGTTTTGCATCATCAGGAGCATTGGTTACTTTTATCGGATTAGCTGAACCAGCATTATATGGTGTATGCGTTCCACTAAAGAAATTACTTTTAGTAGCTTGTATTAGTGCGGGTGCAGGGGGAGTTGTATATGGTATGTTTAATGTTACTGTCGCTGGGCTAGGGTATTTACCACTAGGAACATTCCCTTTGTATTTTAATGATACTTTTATTCCAGCGATGATAGGATTAGCTATCACAATTGCAATTTCTGCATTCTTATCATTTGTATGGGGATATAAACCAGGTGATGAGGATAGTGTGCCAACATATAGTATGGAAGGTTATGATGAATAGAGTGGAGGAAGAATAGAATCATGAAACGTTTTTTGGATTGGACGCCTAAGGAATTAGCAAAGATGGATAGACAGTCTTTCCTAGATTCGATTCGTGCATCAGAATGTAGAGTTGTAGGAGCATATGTATGCCCAAAATCAATGAATTACGTTGAAAAGGTATCAAACATTGAAACAGTAGCTTCGTTTGGAGCAGATTTTATTACATTAGAGGGATATGATCCTAAGAATTTGCAAATGCCTGGGTTGCCAAGTAAGGATATAACAAAGGATAGTCCTTATAAAGAATTGTTACAAGCAGATATGGGGTTTGGTTGGACAATACAAGAATTAAAAGAGTTAGTTGGAAGACCAATTGGAACAAATTTAATGATTACTCTTACTGAAGATGAAGACTTGGGATATTTATATGGAAAAAATGTTTGCTCTAAAGAAATGATCGAATATATAATATCTCAAAAGTATGACTTTATAGCGTTGGGTGCCATTCGAACGGATGAATCAGCAATGAAAGTAGTACTTGAAGCATTAAAGCAAGCTAAAGAAATAGCAGGAGATCGTATTGTAATAGGGTATGGAATACCACACGGGTCTTTCACTGTAGATGCTCCCTATAATTTAAGGGAAGTAGTAACTCCTGAAATAGTAAGTGAAATTATAAAAACAGGAGTAGATATTATTGAGTTACCAGCTGTAGGTGTTATTCCCGGCTTTACACAAGAGTATGTGTCCAAACTGGTTGATATTATCCACAATGGAAATGTATTGGCATCCTGTAATATTGCTCATTCAATTGAGGGATCCGACAGTTATACGGTAAAACATGTAGTACTTGAGAATAAACCATGTGGATTTGATATATTAAATGTGGCAGCTGGGGGAATTTTTGAGAGCATTCCATTACCAGAAGTATTAATGGATATCTGTATCACAACCAAAGGAAAAAGGCACACATATCGTAGAATGTGTCAGTCACCAAAAAGATAACAAAAGGAGAATTGAGCATGTTGTTTAAAAGAAATAAGACAAAACAAAAGAATATATTGGTAGCACCAATAGAAGGAGAAATCAAAGCGATTGAAGAGATGCCAGATGAGATATTTGCGTCGAAAATGTTAGGTGATGGGGTATGTGTCTTACCAAAAAATGGCATGGTCTATTCTCCTATAGAAGGTATTGTTCGAAGTGTTTCGCCTACACTTCATGCAATAGGGATTGAAGGAAATGATGGAGTTGAAATTATTATTCACTTTGGTGTCGACACTGTACAAATGAATGGGACAGGATTTAAAGTGCATGTAAAGCAAAATAGTAGCGTATCAACTAAACAATTACTATTTGAAGCAAACTTGAATGAGATTAAAAAACAAGGTTATTCTATCGCAACAGCTATTGTAATATCTAATTCTGATAAGTTTAAAATCAATCAGAAAAATTATGGTAATGCACAAGCATGCGAATCAATACTATTCGAGTATTCAAAAATTTAAAAATGATATGAGAGGAAAAGTATGTAACAAGTTGAAATTTATGAAGTTGCATATGAGAATAAAAAAATGAAGATATTTGTATATGAAAATTATGAAGAAATGAGTAAGCACTGTGCTGCTATTATGTTAGGAGAAATGACACAAGATAAACACGTTAACATATCACCTATTGCAGGTAAAACTCCAAATCGTGTTTATGAAATTTTAGCAGAAGCAGTACAAGGTAATGAAGAAGCATATAAAAATGTTGACTATTATATTTTTGATGAAGCTACTGATGGAGATCCAGTAACACAAATAGAACTAGAAAAATCGTTTTTTAAACCATTACAGGTAAAAGAAGAACAAATATTTACTCTAACTCTGGATAACTATACTAATTTCGCTAGAGAAATTGATTACCGTGGAGGAATGGATTTGACTTTGTTAGGACTAGGTGATAATGGACATTTCTGTTCTAATCAGCCAGGAACTACAGAATTCTTAAGTGATGTATATATTAGTGAACCTAAGCCAGAATATGAATGGTATGATATCTATAAAAATTATTACGGTAATAACCCAATGCCAATAGGATTTATTACTGTAGGAGCATCTCTAGTGATGAAGTCTAAAAAGCTGGTAATGATTGTGAATGGAAAATTAAAAGCTGAAGCAGTTAAAGAATTAGTTGAAGGTAAAATTAATGAGAATTTTCCTTCAAGTGCACTTAAATTACATCCTAATTTCGTATTATTGCTTGATAAAGAGGCAGCTTCATTGATTGACTATTAATGTATATAAAGTTCTAATTCATGAAAAGAGAAATGGAATATTAACTTCAATGTTTATATAGTGCGATATAGTAAAACACCGTTCTATCTCAGAGTAGATGTAACGAGTTATACATCTAAGTAAATATAATTGATATGCTTTACAACCAGTAAGATAAAAATATTATAAATCCATTTGTCAGTTAAAAGTTGTAAAATAGCTACGGTTAATTTACAATTTTTTTTGATATTTTGATTATCTAAAATAAAAAGAACAGAAAGATTAATTCCTGTTCAGTTACATTTATAATGTACGTTTATCTTTGTCCCTAATTTACTAATCTCTTCATAAAGTTGAATGAATTGTTTAGATAAAATCTTAAATGATTCAGCACTCATAAGTTGATCTTCTGCATGTAATAATAACATGGTTATATTAAAGTTTTCGCCGGCGGCCTCTTGCTGTACTAGTTTAGCATGTGCATGATGTCCTTTTAAGAAATGTTGTTCCCCAACTTCTATTTTTGTGTATGCCTCCTCTATTTTATTACTTTTTGCTAAATTGATTGCTTCAATAAAAAGACTTTTTGCTGTTCCAACATTAGAAATGATTTCAAAACTAATTAATTCAATACCTTCCATGGTAAATACCTCCTAAATATTACTTCTCAATTACATTATAACGGAAGAAATCTTCATGTTAATGATGAAAAAGTCCTTAGCCAAAGGACTTATAATAGTTTTAATATATATAAATAAGGGAGTATAATAAAATAGTAGAATGAGGTGGAAAAATGATGCTAGTAAATAAAAGGATTATAAGTATTGTAAAAATACTGAACAATGAGGAACGATATTTTACCAGTCAGGAACTATCTTCAACACTGGATGTTAGTTCTAAAACAATAATCAGAGAAATAAAAAAATTTGGGGATAATGAGCAAAGTCAGGATACTGGGTTTACAATTGATTCTCGTAAAGGGTTGGGATATAAGATTATTATTTCTGATGAAAAGAAATTTAATAGTTTTAAAGAGATATATTTTAATAGTCATAAAATATCTACATTAGATTATAAACATCAACGAGAAGAAGAAATTATTCAGTTACTATTAAATCAAGATGATTACATTACTGCTTTAGACATGTCAGAAAAATTATATATTAGTGAACGTACTATTACTTCTTCCTTAAAAGATGTAAAAAAGATATTAGAGAACTATGGTGTTAAATTCATAAGTAAACCATCAAAGGGTGTAAAAGTTAAAGGCAGTGAGTTAAATATTCGACTTTGCTTATCAAAGTTCAATCATATAGAGAATAACGTGAATAGAAATGTTAGTAATAATGTAAATGCAAATAATGATTATATCAAAGAAGTGCTATTAGAAATTTTCACAAAATACGATATTAAAATGTCTAAGCAAAATTTTAATCATATACTGACACATATTACTATTTCGATTTCCAGAATGAATGCTGGGCATAGGATACTATTTGATGCAAAAGAAATAGAACAGTTATCAAATAAAGAGGAATATCAGATTGCAACAAAAATTATAGAAAAAATTATTGAAAGAGTATCTATTTCAGATATACAAGGTGAAATAGCATATTTAGCGATACAGTTATTAGGTAAAAGATCGTTAGTTGAAGATATTGAGAATTATCAACTTTCAGATGAGGTTAGAGTTATATTAGATTTTATATTTAATGAAATATATGAACAATTGAATATTGATTTAAAGGCTGATGATGAGGTTTTCAATTATTTAGCTATGCATTTTGAACCAATGTTTACAAGACTACAATATGGAATCAAGTTAACGAATCCTTTATTAGAAGAAATTAAAACTAGACAAGCTACTTCCTTTGAAATGGGATTGATTGCAAAAAGAGTGATATTAGATAGTTATAGATATGAACTTGATGATAATGAGGTTAGTTATCTCGCAATGTATTTTTCTTTAGCTCTTGATAAATTAAAACTGACCCAAAAGCCAAGAAAAGTATTAATAGTTTGTGGATTAGGTGTATGTAGTTCTAGAATTTTAAGATATCGGTTAAGACAACAGTATGGGAAATACATAGAAGAGATAGATACAGTTCAAGTGTATGAATTGAATAACAAGGATATGTCTTTGTATGATTGCATTATATCTACTATCAATATCGATAGTTCTCAGATATCTCAACCTGTTATTTATATTGATGATTTCTTAGAAACTATAAATAATACAGCATTAGATAACTATTTTTTTAATCAGGAAAACGTATGTTTTAATATTAACTTATATATGCCTAAACAATTCTTTTTTCATGCTAAATCAATGAGAAATAAAGAGGCTGCTATTGATTTTATATTAGAAAATCTAAGCCAATATATGAAAATTCCAACCGAATTAAAACAGAATATTTTAGAACGAGAACAATTATCATCAACTGCATATGGGAATAATGTGGCAATGCCTCATCCAATTAAAATGTGTACAAAAGATACTTTTATCTCTATCTTAGTTCTAGATAAAGCCGTTGGCTGGGGAAAAAGAAAAGTTAAGTATATTTTTCTATTATCACCAAGTAAACAAAATCCAAGAGATTTAGAGATTATTAATGATATGTTAGCATCTTTCATTTTAGATACAGAATTGTTCAATTTGTTTGTGATGAATCCTACATACAAAACACTGATTGAAATATTTAAAATGATTAAAAACTTATAAATGTCCATTGTTTAAAGATATTATTTTCCTTAATAGTGGAAAAGAGTTGCCATATAATGAAAGTATAGAAGGGAGAGTAATTACTTTGAAAATTCTACTTTGTTGCTCAGCAGGTATGTCATCGAGTATATTATCGAAAAAATTAGAGAATGAGATTAATAAACAAGGGTTATCTGATTATCAATTGGAAGCGTGTGGAGAAAATCAATTAATGAGCAAGGTTCCACAGTTTGATCTGATTCTTATATCACCAGGAATATCCAATCGTTATGAACAAGTAAAAAAGTACTGTTTATCACATGGAACTGGAAGTGTACATCTGCTAAGTAGTAAAGATTTTGGGAGATTAGATGCGCGCAAAATTCTTAATCTCATCAATAAAAAAAAGTTAGAGAACACAATTGAGGAGGAAATTAAAATGAATAAGTTTACAGAGATATTACAAAATAAGTTTGTTCCTGTAGCAAATAAATTTGCTAAATTATCATTTATGGTTATTTTAAGAAATTCAGTAATGATTATTATGCCATTAGTTATTGTAGGGGCAATTGGTACATTCTTAGCTAATATACCATTTGAAGCAGCAGCTAAGTTTATGGAACCAGCAGTGCCATTCTTTAATGCACTTTCAGTTGTTACTACTAGTATATCAGGGATAGCAATTTCTATTGCGGTTGGTTATAATGCTGCCAATCACTATGACTTAGATCCGATTTCAGGAATTTCAGTTTCGTTAGCATCATTTATAGCTGCTACATTAACACCAGAATTTACATTTAATACTAATACATTCGGATCAATTGGAATCTTTACAGCTGTTATTGTTGGTTTTATTAGTGTTAATATTATTCGTTTATGTAAAAAGTATAGATTTGAAATACATATGCCAAAGGGTGTGCCCCCAATGGTAGAGGCATCATTTTCAGCAATTACATCGCTAGCGATATCAGTAGTTATCTTCTTATTATTAAATGTAGTAGTAGGTTTAGATATTAACCAACTAGTTTTAGATATTTTATCACCATTATTGACGGGTCTTAATAGTTTACCTGGTTTATTAATTTACGTTGTATTATGTTCCTTACTATTTTCTATGGGAATCAATTCAGCAGTTATTTTTGGAGCGATTGCCCCAATATTCACTATGAATAGTGAAATTAATGTGGCATTGGTTGCTACAGGAAATGCACCTACACAATTTGTAACATGGGGAATGACAACATTCTGGATGGCAGGAGGCTGTGGATATGCAATAGGATTAGCATTATTATTACTATTCTCAAAGAGCAAAATGCAAAAAACACTGGGTAAGTTAGCAATTGTACCTGCCATGTTTAATATTAATGAACCGATTATTTATGGGCTACCTATTATGTTTAATCCTATAATGATTATTCCATTCATTGTGATACCAGCTGTCATTGTCTCAGTCACATGGATTTTGATGAGTAGTGGGATTATAGGTGTTGCTTATATTGATATTCCTTGGACAACTCCTCCAATTTTAAGTGCATATCTTGCTTCAGGAGGAAATATAGCAACAACACTTTGGAGTGTTGTATGTGTAATAATATCAGTAGCTGGATATTTCCCATTCTTAAGAATAATGGATAAACAAGCATTAGCAAATGAACTTTCAGAAGAAAGTGAGGCAAAATAATATGAAAAAAATAATGTTAGTATGTGCTTTAGGAATGTCTACTAGTTTGTTGGTAAAAAGAATGGAAGAAGCTGCAGAAAAAGAAGGAATTAAAGTTGAAATTTTTGCGAAAGCAGAGGAAGCAGCGAAAAGAATACTTAATCAAGGAGAGGTAAATGCTGTCTTATTAGGGCCTCAAGTATCTTATTCATTAAATGATTTTGAAAAGATAGCTTCAAAACACAATATACCTGTTCAAGTTATTAGTACTGGTGATTATGGTATGATGGATGGAAGTAAGGTATTACACAATGCATTAGAAATAATAGGTTAATAAAAAGGAGAAAGTTAAGTGAAGAAAATAGCAGTTGATACTTATGAAGATATGAGTCAATTAATGGCTTCTATTCTGTTGGGAGAAATGGTTAAAGATAAACGAAGTAATATTTCTATAACTGGTGGTTCAACACCAATTAGAACATTTGAAATTATGATCGAGAAATATAAAACAATGAAAGAAGTATTTAGTGATACTTATTTTTACAACTTTGATAATGCAGAAATAGGTGAGGATAAAAAGTCTACAACTAATACTTTGCTAAATAATCAATTTTATGGACCAGCAGGAGTTGATAGTAAAAATATCAAACTATTAACAATGAATAATTATGATCAATATGATCAAATGATAAAAGAAGATGGTGGTTTAGATATTATGATGATTGGATTAGGACTGAATGGTCATTTTTGTGGAAACGAACCTTATTCAACAGATTTTAGTAAAGGAACACATAGAGTAAAGATTGATAAAAAATATCCTTGGTATTCAGTATGGGAAGATATTTGTCCTGATGGAAATATTCCTGAATATTATGTTACTATGGGATTTAAAAGTCTGTTAAAGGTAAAACATTTAGTTTTAATTGTGAATGGAAGAGCAAAGGCAGAAGTAGTAAAGAAAATGCTTAGTTTAGATATAACAAACGAATTTCCATCAACTGCACTATTACTGCACCCTAATTTAACAATTATCTTAGATAAAGAAGCAGCTAGTAAATTATAATTATATAGACAATTAAATTTTGTTATAGTTATTGACACTTAAAATAATTTTATAAAAATTACATATTGTAAAGAAGCACAGTAGAATTGTGCTTCTTTTATATACAACTGCATTTTTCACTTGGCTAGTGAAATTAGGTGGAAATATGGAAGTCTTGAATTTAAACGAACTATATGCTTTTCTTAATGTTGATTAAGAAATAGATGTATTAGATGATATCTTTGAAATTTTAAGAAGTAAGACTGATATACATATATATAATCGTCACCGCCGATACCAAATCCTTTAATTTTGTCGCTGTCCTCAATTCTTGCGGTAAGAAATAAAATAGGGCAGGATATAAAATTACGGATTTGTCTACATACATCGATTCCATTAATGTCTAGCATATTGATATCAAGCAGTATGATATCAGGTTGATTTTCTGCTTTTTTACAGCTCCCATGCCTCTTTGTTCTGTCATAACCTCATAGCCGTCGATTTCAAAATAATCTTTCAACATATTTACAATATCGACTTCATCATCGACAACAATATTTTTTTTCCCTATTAAAACACCTCCTAGATTAAGATATCATATGTTTTTCAACTTTTTATCAACATTTGTTTTTTGCCCAGTGTCAAACGGGTTTTAACGTTATTAGAACTAGTCAAAGGTTACCATTCTTTTCTTGATTATTTTTTGTATATTACATAACAAGGATGTACTAAATTGATAGACATTCTTATTTTTTGGTAAAAAGAAACCACTTGCTATACAACAAGTGGTCATCATTTCAATCCTATTAATAATTTTGTATAATCATTTCTGCTTTAAAATAGTTAGATAAATGAAGTAGGTAACTGATCATTAAATAGACTTTCTTCTATCAATTTACTAGCTAAATTATTAATTAATAAATCAATGGTAACAAATAATAAAGATTGTGAATCTAAGAAAATATTTTGATGTTGATACTTGAATGTTGGGAATAAGATAGTTAAATCAACTTTATCTACAAATTTATGAAGATCATTTTGGGTAATTAAAACGATATAACAATTGTTTTCATATGAATACTCAATTGTTTCTTTAATCACTGGTGTTTCTGCAGAAAGTGATAAAAATATATGTAAATCATCTTTATTTCCCATATAAGCTTTTTCAACAAAGAGTGAAGGATAGGTAATTGCTTCTGAATCTACGCCTAAATTTGCTAAACGATATGTAAAATAGGTTGCTGCTAAACCAGTTTCATGGACACCAAATATTTTGATTTTTCTAGCTGAAATAATAATTTCTGATAGTTTCATCATTAATTGAGATGTCACAGTATTGGGAATATTGTTAATTTGTTCAGAATACATTTTAACAAAGGTTTCAGCTTTATTATCAGAATCTCCTAATTCCAAATTAACGGTTGATAGAAGATATCTTGATATTTCATATTTAAACTCACTGTATCCTTTATAACCACATTTTTGACAAAATCTTAACAGTGCGGATTTTGATACATTACATTTTTCTGCGGTACTGGAAATAGCGTTAGTAGAGATTTCCTTCAAATTATTGAGAACATAGTCCATAATAATTAATTCAGACTTTGTGAATTCATCTTTATGTAATTCAATATGTTGTAATGGGTTCATGTATAACTCCTTTCTATTAATACTGTGAATATTATAACATATTTTTAACCATTATTAGAATTAATATCACTTTTGGAACAAATCCCAATAAATTTAAAAAAAATACCGAAAAGGCTTGCAAATACTGCGTTTACTTTATATAATGTAATTAGTTTTAGAATAAATGGTAAAAATTCCAAAAAATGTAGGAGGTAAAATGAATGA
>Ga0153920_1000991_pt1 | contig 12107 bp, 15 predicted proteins | sample TSNJ004MetaG_FD_104713 | JGI IMG/M metagenome (GOLD analysis project Ga0153920, IMG submission 104713) | Attine ant fungus gardens microbial communities from New Jersey, USA - TSNJ004 MetaG | ecosystem: Host-associated > Fungi > Mycelium > Unclassified | place: USA: New Jersey, Brendon T. Byrne...
GTATGTCTGAGGATAAACCTCAGACTTAACAACATCTTTTGCTACTTGTCTAACTTTGCTTTTTTGAACACTTTGATTATCAAATCAAGCAATCACAAATTAGTAAGTGGCCATTTGTGATAGTTTATTAAGTCTACTGTTTTTTGTCCCCATTATCTCTACAAAGGACATAAGGTTGTGTTCATTCTAGATGTGGGTCCAAGGGGCTATAAGGGGGTTTCTTTGTCTCTGTTACAGGACAAGATGACTTTCCTGAGGGTGTCTCTGTTTCTGTTATAGGACAGATGACTTACTGAGGTGTTATGAGAGCTCCAAGCAGGAAAAAGTCTCCCGTGCATTCAAATATTTAGTCCAAAACCTCAAAGCATACAATGGAGTTAAGATATAAAATAGCAGGGGAACTTAAGAAGCCAAGTCATGTGATAAGGTCACAATGTTGTAGAATATTCTAGAGGAATATGTGATCATGGACTAGTAGCAGTACAGCCACTGTAAAAGTAGTATAAGTAGTAGTCCAATCCAATGAAGAATTCTATTGAGTTCTTCTTGAACATCCATCTAGGATGATCACTAAGAACACTTACTGTCTTTCAATAACATAAGGGCTCAAAGTGGGTTTTTGTCAAGGACCTATCTCTATAGTAGGCTGGACCCCAGGCATAAAGGGAAAGGTCTGTCTCTCAAACTATTGAGAGCAGGCTAGCTTGTGTATTATAGCTAGTCCTGAAAGACTTTGAATTTGTGTAAACATTTCCAAAAAACCCTTGTAGGTGGCTGGAACCACTCTGAGACCCTTATTTTTCCTCTATGAGCCAGTGTGAGAAACTGGATATGACGTCAAACTCTCCTCTCAAGACAGGACCTACGTTGTTAGAAGGACACTTTTAGTATAGTTGTAGTGTAGTTTCTGCCTACCACACTTTATCTGCTGAACTAGGAATATTGTACTTACTTTTGCCCCCAAGCCATGCCCACCATCAGAAATACCAAGACTCTTGCTGAATGTCCCTTGCTGAAAAAGAAGAGTGCAACAAAGAAGTTATTGCTGGAAAGAATAGAAATGGAACCTACTCTATCTACCAAACTCTATAATAGATTTGTTGAAGCAGACCCTTGCTGGCACAAAGTAGATGATTTTTACTTTGCATCCTGCCCTCCAGAATTACATTTTCACAAAACCAAGAAGTTATTATGCATAAAGGAGTACAAAGAACTCCTGAAACCTATCTTGGATTGCATATCACTATTTTTTACTAAAATGAGTGAAAACAAGACCTGGGCTGAGGATCTACAGTATGACTCATTGTGGAAATAGTTCAATTGACTGCAGGATATAATTATAGAGCTGGACAAAATTGGTCACAAGCTTACAGCCCAGGAGTGGAGAATACTGAAAGGCGCTTGTAAGCATCTGAAGGATATAGATCTTTCCAAACTAGCTACTAGAGTACCAGAGATTTGTAAAGCTCTTCTAGAGCTCAATATCACTATTTCATAGACATAATATTATTGGAATGGTATTCAGTGTAATATAATGGTATTAAGAGGCTAAATTTGGGCATTTTTTTTCTTTTATCCTCTTGAAAACATACTCAAGAACTATAATTAATTACTTAAATAGATATATCAACTTTCAACAACTTTACCACTACTGTTTCCTTTTCTGATTTCAGTGCTGAGAATTGGGATGCACTTGTCAAAGATGGCATAAGTACTAAGCACATGCCCTAAGATGAAACTGAGATAAAAATGTTGTAAAATGCACATCAAGGAACTTCTCTTCTTCTCAAGAACTATATTGACCAGGTGCTCAATGGAGCAATCAACCATTATAATGGTGTCTTGACCACTGCATACAACAGGATTGCAACTTTAGAGGCAAAAGTCACTTGTCTTTGGAGAAAGCTGACAAGGCTCCCTGGAGGAAACATTGCCTCTAAAACTAAGGTACCAGAGCCACCAACATTTGCAGGCTCTGAAAATAAAATATATCTGCATAATTGGTTGAGCCAGATTGCTCTCTATTATTCAGTATCTGGTATTATATCAGATGATCAGAAAATCATATGTGTCCTTATCCATTTACATGCTCCCACCAGCACATATATAAAATCATATTATGACAAGGTTCAGACAGAATTAAGTATTGGTTCTTGGGGCAACTTTGCCCAAGAACTCAAAAATATTTATGGACAACGAGATGACAAGAAGGGAGCAAAGAAGGAATTAACGGCACTCTAGATCAACAAGAACCTAGCAAGAAAGAACTTTGTCAAGTATATAGAATGATACAGGACATTGGTAAGAATTGTCAACTATAGTGATGAAGTTCACATCAACAAAATAAAGGAGGTCATTCCTGATGAGCTGTGAAATATACTTGTCATCTATAAAATTACAAATTAGTCTCCAAAAACATGGGATGACTACCTCAAATTGTTGATGCAAGCATATAAAGCCTTATATCTGAACAAGGCCCAGGGTGCAATATTTGGTCCAGAGGCAATTGGAGAGAAGAGTAGAGGAAAGAAAAACCCAGGTATAATGGAAATAAATGAGATTCAGAGAAAGGAAGAGAAGAGCTTGTGATACTGTCAGATATGTACTGGAAAAGGCTTTAAGAATAAGTCAAAGATACACAATACAGTAGACTGTTATGATAAGCCTGGTAATAAGGACAAGTGTCCTTATAAAACCTCTTTCCAGAAACTATCTCCACCAGGTCCAAGCAAGAATAAAAATCAGTCATTTAGAGCACAGCTGATGAAGATGTTGGAGGAAGATAGTGATGACCTAGATTTCCCTCTTGAGGATGTCAAAATTAATAGTGCATCAATTGAGGAAATCCCTGATTCTGTTCCCTCAAGTGGAAAGGGAAAGAGGACACCCAAATTGGATTTTTTCTTGGGACTGTAGAGTATAATGTCTGTGATCTACAGTCAGAGGAAAGTGTATCCTTTATTAGCTCGCAAAAGTCAGAAGTAGTACTGGAATCTTGTAATAATATAGCATACAACAAGACTATCTTCTTTAAAATTCCAGTTACACTTTGGGTATATAGAAAGAAAGTACAGACCAAGGCTTTAGTTGATTTAAGAGCCACTACAAACTTTGTTGACAGAGTTGTCGTGGAAAATAATAACCTAGTAACTTATAAACTGGAAAATCCATATTGTGTAATCAATACAAATGGTACTCCCAACAAGGTAGGATATATAACTGAGTATGTCTAAGCTTATATAGAAATTGGATTACACAGGACGACCTAGCACCTCTTTATCACCAACTTAGAGAATAAAGAGATGATGATTGGGTATTTATACTTATATAAGTATAATCTAAATATTGATTGGTAAAAAGGTCAATAGGAGTTTACCAGATGCCCGGATATATGTGCTAGTAAAGCTTGTAAAATACAAGATGTAGAAGTAGGAGCTAATGAACTTTATGTTATCAATAGACAATAAATGCCCTTAGTGATCACCCTAGATAGATATTCAAGAAGAACTCAATGGAGTTCTTCATTGGATTGGACTTTTACTTATACTACTTTTATAGTGGCTGTACTCTTAGTCATGTCCTTCCAGAATGTTCTGTGATCACCTGACCTTGTCATGTAACACTAGTTCCCACACTATTTATATCTTCAACCCTATTGTACATCTTGAGGTTTTGGATTAAGTGTTCAAATACTTGGGAAACTTTTCTCCTTTTGGAGCTCTCATAACATGGCCTCCCCTTTAAGTTTTCTTGTTCTGAGGAATTTTTCCATCAATTCCAGTTCTCATCCTATCTCTTTTCTCTTTCTCTTTTGTACTTCCTTTTTTCCCATCCATATATCAATTTTGCTATGAACTCCCTTGGTAATTTCTGACTAAATTTCCTCTCTTCTTCTTCTAGCTCTTGTTGCCTTAGTTTCTCAACCTCTTCTTTGTACTCTCTCTCAAACTCTTTTACCAATTCCTTTGCGTTCCTCAAGTTTTCTCTATTTTCCCAAGTATCTTTTTCTACCGTGTATCTCTTCTACCTTACTAGAAACTTCTTTTTTCCCCTAACTATCTTTTTGTTTAAGATTTTTTCTATCTCAAATTCCTCCTCTCCTTCAATAATGACTGGTTTTGGTAGTATCTTCTTTTGTCCCTCTACCTGCAGTTTATAAAGTTGTACTCTACTTACGTTAACTACAGGGTGTATTTTAATAGACTTAGGTAGTTCTAATTCTATTACATTGCTAGAGACAATTCTCTTGATTTTGTAGGAGCCCACAAAATGCTCTGTCAATTTCTCTGATCTTTTTTCTTTCATCTGCCATTTCAAGTCCTTCGTACTTAGTAGTACTAGGTCCCCTACTCTATATTCCTCTTCCTCCTTTCTCTTTCTGTTTGCAAACTTCTTCATCTCTTCCTGTGCTTTTCCTAGCACTGCTTTTGCTTCCTCTTGGATTCTTTTTATTCTTTCTGCAAATTCTTCTGCTGCTTTGTATTTCCCCCTTCTTCTTCCCTCAAATTCTATCCTTGGGTCTTGACCGTATTTTGCTTTAAATGGTGATATTTTTGTTGCCATATGGATTTTGTTATTGTATGCAAATTCCACCGTTCCTAACCAATCTGGCCACTGCTCTTGTCTATGGTTGATGAAGACCCTTAGATATTGCTCTAACTCCTGGTTTATCCTTTTTGTCTACCCATCTGTTTGAGGATGATAGGCTGTCAAGAGTTTCATCTGGATTTCCAACAAGTTATTTAACTCCTTTATCATTCCTACCACAAACTGTACTCCTCTATCTGATATGATGCTTTCTGGAAGTCCATGTAACTTCCATACATGATCTTAAAACAGCTTTGCAAGTCCTTCTGCTGATGTTTTCTCTGTTGTTGCTGTGAAGTATGCTATTTTGCTAAAACGGTCATATACTACTAAGATAGCATCATATCCCTGGGCTAATAGCAGTTTGGTGATAAAGTCTGCCGAGATATAGCTCCATGATTTTTCTGGGATTGCATTAGGCATCAGCTTTTCTACTGGTACTTCACTTTGATTCTTGTATCTTTGACAAGCATCGCATCCATCTTTATATCTTCCTACCTCTTTCATTACTCCTTGCTACCAGTAATTTCTAGCCACCAACTCTGTTGTCTTCCATCTCTCTCCATGCCCTTCTACTGAAGTATCGTGGTGCAATTGTATGACTTCCCTTCTAAGTTCTCCTACTGGCACATATATTCTTCCTTCTTTTATTACTAATCTATCTTCTATTTTCCATTCTTCATCTTTTAACATTTTTATTCCTGTCCTTTTTAGTTCTTTTACTGCCTTTACTATCTTTTTGTCCCCTTTCTGCGTTCTTCTGATCCTTTCTTTCAGGTTTCCTTTTTCTATTATTGTTTCTACTCTTCTGATCCATTCTGGCTTTATTAACTTCTGGTCCTCATTGTTCTTTTCCACTCTCTCCTGCCAGTCTGGTCTCCTGCTTAATTTGTCTGCCTTTCCCATGCTCTTTCCTAGAACATGTTTTAATGCAAAATTAAATCGCAATAGGTATAGAGCCCATCTTACTTGTCTACGGTTTAATTTTTGGCTCATTATAAAATACTAGAGATTCTTATGGTCTGTCTAGATTTTAAATTTGAGTTTTGCTCCCTCCAAGTAGTGCCTCCATGCTTCTAGGCATCTTATAACTACCAGCATCTCCTTGTTATGAATTTCGTAATTTTGTTCCATTGTGTTCAGCAATTTAGAGATGAAGACCACTGGTCTTTACTTGCCATCCTTACACTTCATTAACAACACTCCCCTTGTTACATAGTCTGAGGCATCCACTTCCACTCTCATCTTTCTATCAATATCTGGGATAGCCAAGATAGATTCTGTGGTAAACACTACCTTGAGTTTCTCAAACACCTCCTCCTGCTTCTTTTCCCACTTCCATTTCTGCTTCTTCCTGACTAGCATATGTAGCAGTGCTGCTATTTTGGCAAAGTCTTTTATGAACCTTTTGTAGTAATTGGCAAGACCTAGAAATTTTTGTACTTCTTTCATATTTCTAGATGCTGGCCAGTTCAGGACTCCTTCTATCTTTTCTCTTTGCATCTCTACTCCCTTGGGACCAATCACTACTCCCAGGAATTCCACTTCTCTCACTTTCCATTTGCACTTCTCTAGCTTCACAAACAGGTTGTTTTCCTCTAGTCTCTTTAGTATCTCCTCTACCAGCTCATCATACCCCTCTTCCATATTTGTGGCTACTAAGATATCATTAATAAATGTCACCATATCTCCTTGGTTTATGAGGTCTCTAAACAGGTTGTTCATCATTGTTTGGAAAGTAGCAGGGGAGTTCGTTAACCCAAAATACATGACCATAGGTTCATAAGCTCCAATGTGCATTATGAACACTGTCTTCCATTCATCCCCTTCCTTGATTCTGATATTATTGTATCCCTATCTCAGATCCAGCTTTGTAAACACCTTTCTCTTTCCTACTCTATCCAGTATATCTGCAATAAGGGATAAGGAATACCCATTCTTTATCATTTACTGGTTTATGTATCGATAGTCTTGTACAATTCTCTATATGCCATCCTTTTTTGCCACAAAGTGTACTGGTGATGTTTGGGGTGACTTGGAAGGTTAGATGTATCCTTTCCTCAACTGATCCCCTATGAATGTCTGTACTTCCTTTCTTTTCTCCCTTGACAAGGAGTACACCTTTCTCTTTTTTGTCATGAACCCGTCTTTCAATTCTATAGTATGGTCCTAGGTCTTTTGCACTGGCATTCTCTCCGACTTCTTTTTTCTGAACACTCTTTTCTACTTCTAAAACCTTTTGGGTACCAATTTTTTCAATGTTTCTTTATTCTTGTCCTTTTCTACCTTCTTTACTTCCTTCTTTTTCTCTTCTTGCTTTCTCCTTCCACACATAGGCAGGCAATATGTCATTTTTACCTCCCCTTTTTTCCAATTTATTTCTGGGTTATGGGCTGCTAGCCACGGCATTTCCAGTATTATCTCTGTTTTTCCTAAATTACATACATCCATCTTTGCCCTCTTCACATGTTCTTTGAAGAACATGTTGTACTCTACCTGGTGCATTATGGCTCCTCCTGCATTTACTGTTCCATCTATATTTTTAACTGATAAAGGTTTCTTTAGCTTCTCTATTTTAAACCCCTTTTCTTGGGCAAAGGTTATATTCATGAATAGGTCTGTTGCCCTGCTATCTAGCAGTGCCCTTACTGCTACCTCTTCATGGTTTTCCAGCTTCTCTAGCCCCACTCTCATCCAGACTTCTCTTAGCAACCATAGAATACACCACACATCTCTTACTCTCTCAGTTGTATTGGTGCAATTGAATTTCTTTTCTAGCTTTTCTGGGCACAATACACTGTACAGATTATTGGAGGCCAGCCAAGAACTTACTGTCCTCCATTTTCTTTTGCCAACTCTTGTGGTATTTCCACTACTTTTCTTTTATGCCTTTCCCAACAATTTTTGGCCATATGGCCCCACTTTCCATACACATAGCATGTCCTGTCTCCTCCTTTTCCTCTGTCTATATCCATTACATTTGGATCTCTCTTTGGGCCTATTTGAGTTCCCCTTCTATTGAGCATATTTTCTCTTCTGTACTCTCCTTCCGTTCTCCATGTTATTTGCCCCTCTCTTCCCCTATATGATCCTTCCCCTCTAGACTGTACATTTCCCCCTGGGCGTGCTGCATTCCTCCCTAACATCCTCTCTTCTATTCTGTTTTGCCTCTAATTTCTATCCAGCTTCACCACTCTTTCTTGCTACTCTCCAATGGTAGTTGGCAGTTCTTCTGCTTCTGCCAGCTTCCTCCTAGTACTTCTATTTAACCCTCTCTTGAATTCTTCAATAAGGGATCTTTCCTTATAGCTGCTCCCCCTGGCAACCTTTTTGAATTCCTGCATATACTCATCGTAGGTCCTCCCTCCTTGCTTAATTGTTCTCAGTTGTTCTATTTTCCTCTCCTCCTCTGATGTTTCCCCAAAGTCATTCCTTATCTTTGTGAACAGCTGCTCCACCGATTTCACTTCTGACTCCCTCTTAGCCAGCTCATCTAGCAAGTTATCCTTCCATGCTTCTACTATTCCTCTCTATACATATGACAATACCTAGGCTATCTAGGTCACTGCTACTTCTTCCATTATCTTTATTCTAATATATAGGTGAGCCACATTAACAAATGTGCTTATCTTTTCTATCTTTCCACTGAATACTTGAGGTCTTGCAATCTCTACTCTGCTCCCCTATTGCTGAAGGAGCATGGTATTGACCTACTGCTGCAGGGTTGCAATCATGGTAAGGAGTTGCTCCTCTCTGGTTTGGAAGGGGGTGGATGCCGAGGGGTGTTTCCTCTGTTGCTATTGTTGTTGGCAAGACATTGGCAATAGCAATGGCAATGGTGATGGTGATGATGATAATGATGATTTCTCATAGGAGGATGATTAGTCTTCTTTGTCTGTACTTATAACTGACTACTAACTAAAAAAAGTGAAACAATATTATCCCTAAGAAAGGAATCTCTAAGCTAGGTAGGCCTTTAAGAGGTTACTGTTGTTCTCCTGTATAGACTGGTCACAATGGATTGGTAGCACAGAGCTGATAGTAAAGAACTAGTTACAAGCCCATTCAATATAGAAGTTAGGTCTTGGACAGGGATATGAGCTTTGTCTAGGTTGTCTATCTACTGTCCCTAACTGACAGTGAAGTCCCCTTTATAACTAGGGCCCACTATCCAAGATGCTTTTGAGTGCTGTGCTCATTAGCGAAGATGATAAAAGAGTAAGTGAAAATACAGATATTGAGACTACGAGGTGCAGGGTTAACAATGGATATCAAGTTCTTATATTATCAATAGGCAGTGAATGCCCTTAGTGATCACCCTAGATGGATGTTCAAGAAGAACTCGATAGAGTTCTTTGTTGGATTAGACTTCTACTTATACTACTTTTATAGTAGCTGTATTCTTAGTCATGTTTTTCCAGAATGTTCTGTGATCACCTAATCTTGTCATGTGACCCTAGCTCCCACACTATTTATATCTTTAACCCTATTGTATGTCTTAAGGTTTTGGATTAAGTGTTCAAATGCTTGGGAAACTTTTCTCCTTTTGGGGCTCTTATAATACTTTACCTCAAACTGGATGTCAGTAGACCTCCCTCATTGGACAGCATAGGAGATGAGAACCCTGACAACCATATTCTTAGCTGGACAGACACGACTGACCCAGGCAGTTATCAGCAGGCGATGATGATTGTAGCTATACTCAACAATTGAGACCAATATAGAGACTCAGATTGCAAAGATACAAAGATCTGGAAGGCCTATGTACCAGAATGGCTACATGAGTATAGAAATGTGTTTTCAAAGAATAAGTCAGAGAGAATGCCAATACGGAAACCATATGACCATGTGATTGACTTTGTGAAAGGCACAACACTTCCTAAACCAACCAAGGTCTATTCACTCTCTCTAGCGGAAAGAAACTCTCTTGACATGTGGATCAATAAGGAACTTAGAAAGGGATATATCCAACCATCTACTAGCCCAATAGCAGTTCCATTCTTCTTTGTAAAGAAGCACAATGGAAACTTACAATCTGTTATGGACTATAGAGCCCTCAATGGAATTACCATCAAAAACCGCTGTCCAATTTCTAGAATAGCTAACTTGATTGAATCACTTAGCAAAGTCTTAATCTTTACCAAAATTGACTTGAGATGGGGATACAACAATGTTCACATCAAAGAAGAGAATGAATGGAAGATAGCGTTTATTACAAGATGAGGTCTTTTTGAGGCAACTGTCATGTATTTTGGTTTTTCCAATACACTAGCGATCTTCCAAAGTATAATGAATGATATATTGGGAGACTTGATTCATATACAACTAGTAATAGTGTATTTAGATGATATTCTAATATTTGGGACATGTTTGAAGGAACACAGGCAATTGGTCAAGAAAGTGCTAAAAAGGCTCCAATTTAATGACCTCTATGCTAAAGCAGAAAAGTGTTTCTTTGAGCAAAGTAGTATCAAGTATTTGGGTATAATTATTTCAGAAAATCAAGTACAGATAGATAAGGAGAAACTTTTAGGAGTTCTAGAGTAGCCAGTACCAACAAAAGTTAAGCAAGTACAAGTATTCTTAGGCTTTGCAAATTTCTATCATAGGTTCATTGAGAACTTTGCTAAGATATCAAAGCCACTCTCTGACTTGACCAAGAAGGATAGTACCTGGACTTGGGGCAAAGAGCAATAGAATGCTTTTGAGATGCTGAAAAAGGCCTTTACTACAGCTCCAGTTCTGAGAATACCAAATGATGAAGATCCCTTTAAGTTATCTACTAATGCCAGCAACTCTGCAACAGGAGCTGTCTTATTACAAAAAAACATGCAAACTAACCTGTGGCATCCAGTAGCTTTCTTCTCCAAGTTATTAGATATCCATGAAAGGAACTACAAAATCTATAACAAGGAACTACTTGCAGTAATTCAGAGACTAGAGGAATACAGACACCATTTGGAGGGACATCTATATAAAGTTGAGATCTGGTTGGATCATTAGAACCTTACATTTTTCAGGACAGCTCAAAAGCTGACTAGAAGACAAGCAAGATAGATACTTTTTATGACTTGTTTTGACTTTGTGCTCTACTATAAACCAGAAAAGACAATGCAGGCAGAAGATCCCTTGTTCAGATGAGCAGACCATGAGATGGGGACAGACCTCAACAATATAAACCAGGTATTGCTAAAACCTAAGTTCTTTGCTATCAATGCACTAGAGGCTACTCATAAAATGCCAATAAATGATGAGATAATCCTAAAGGAGGTCAAAGCAGTACTCTTATCAGACAAAGTTACCAAAGACTATAAGATGTTACTCAAGTCTGGTCCAAGAGAATTTGGAAAATTCTTGCAAGACTGGAACTATAAGAATGGACTACTCCTGTACAAAGAGAAGGTTTATATTTCCCATAGTGTGGAAGATACCTTGTAACAACAGATCGTTAAGATATACCATGATTTACCATCTGCCAGACACCCAGGCCAGTAAAAGACCTATGAGTTGGTCTCCAGAAATTACTGATGGCCTAGGATGACAACATTTGTCAAGAAATATGTTATGGATTGTGATATGTGTCAGTAGATGAAAAATTGCCTACAACAGCCTTTTGGACCACTCGTGTCTAACAAGGTGTCTAATAGACCTTGGGAAATAATCTCAACAGACTTAATCATATAATGGCCAGAGTCAAACAGTTATAACACTATCTGTGTTATTGTTGACAGGCTCACCAAAAGGGCTTATTTCATTCCTATCAACAATTGGTTCTCATTCAAAGATATAGCACAGTTACTATATAACAAGGTCTATCTATTGCATAGACTGCTGCTACAAATCATTTTGGATAGAGGAGTATAATACTCAGCCAAGCTATTCCAAGAATAGTGTAAGATTTTAGGAATAGAATCTACAATATTGACAGTATATCATTCACAAATAGATGAACAAACAGAATGAGTAAACCAGGTGTTAGAGCAATGTCTTCAGTGCTATGTGGATTATAATCTCAGTAATTGGTCAGATCTACTGCCCAGTGCAGAGTTTGCATATAACAATCAAGCATATGAAGGTATCAAAGAAAGTCCATTTGTCACAAACTTCATTTGGACCATAACTCCAGGAATACTTGACCGATTTCAACGATCTAAATGGCCACCAAAAGCCCTTAAGAAGACCTTTCGAACGGTACCAAAAACGTCTCAAAGCAATCAGTATTCACCGAGCTATCAGCAGATCAGTCAGTGATCACCAAGTCACTAGACACTAAATCACCAATATCTCAGGAACTGCTTAATGTAATCGTTCGCTTCAATGACCATCATGAAGCTCTACTCAATGCGCTTCTTTCTGCCATCTGCCATAAATAGATCCAGAGGCGATAAGATCCCATAGAGATACAAGGTCCTCAATGTTTGCACATAACACTGATCTTTATCCATAGATTATCATCTGTCCTTGAATAGAACAAAGAACTGCCCTAAGATGGTTAGGTTATCTCTATTTCAAGAACAATA
>Ga0153920_1000992_pt1 | contig 12098 bp, 6 predicted proteins | sample TSNJ004MetaG_FD_104713 | JGI IMG/M metagenome (GOLD analysis project Ga0153920, IMG submission 104713) | Attine ant fungus gardens microbial communities from New Jersey, USA - TSNJ004 MetaG | ecosystem: Host-associated > Fungi > Mycelium > Unclassified | place: USA: New Jersey, Brendon T. Byrne...
CCAATACTAGTTAGCTTATCAGGTAACGTTATACTTATAAGTGAAGAACAATTCTGAAATGCACTAGATCCAATGCTAGTTATTCCACTAGGCAATAAGATATTCGCAAGTGAAGAACAACCGTAGAATGCATTAGTGCTAATGCTAGTTACTTCATTAGGTAATGAAATACTCATAAGTGAAGAACATCCGTAGAATGTACTAGTTCCAATGCTAGTTATTCCATTGGGTAATACTATGTTTACAAGTGAAGAGCAACCAGAAAACACAGAGGAACTTATTGTAGTTATTCCATTGGGTAATACTATGTTTACAAGTGAAGAACAACCGTAGAATGCATTAGTGCTAATGCTAGTTATTCCACCAGGTAATACTATACTTTTGAGGGAATAACAATTTTGAAATGAATTAGTTATTATCGCACCTGTAAAAGTAGTACTTTCTGTTATATGTATAGCTTGGATTAGTTTATTATTATATGCTGATGAGGATGAACCAGAAAACGTCATACTCGTTAAATTACAATCGCCTAAATAAACATAAATACTGTCTATTCCATCATACAAAAACGCTCTATGACTTATAGACACATTCCTATCGCTGCTTTTGCATACTACAACTGCACGGGTCATATATCCATCTGAACACGGTTTATCCTTAGTTCTATCCCATGTATGAGTAACAACTGATGTAGTATCATAATACGCACCATCCGATAAATAAAATTGATAGCCAGAAGGCAGCATAATCGTATGATTGCTATCGGTTACAATAAACCCGTATCGTACATTTTCCAGAGGTTTATCAAGCCACGGTACAATACCTGTATTTACATAGGATTCAATATCCCCCCAGTCTGGATGTGATTTCCATTCAGTTGCTTCTTTGCTTGTATCTTTACTGGTATACTTTTTGTATTCACTTGTTGGTGTTCTATCGGGTATATTTGCGGATTCTTTTATACCATCAAGATCGTTTATTACTTGTGTGATATTTTCCGATAATGTCGCCATCAAATTTCACCCGCCAATCTTGCCGATAATGTTTCATTAAGGGTTCCTATGGTATTTTGTAATACTGTTATAGATGCTTCATTTTCATCAATACGCCCTACATCTTTTGAATCAAATGATTCTCCTCTGGGGCCTTGTAATCCAGTTTCGCCCCGATCACCCTGTTCTCCTTGATCTCCTTTGTCACCTTTTAAAATCCCTGCATCTATATCCTCTCGAATATCCTGAACGAGTTTCTCTGTATCCGACATAATAGTAAGTATTTGGTTGTAAACATCGGGAGAGGGTTCATTACCAGAGGTGGCACCCCCTACCCCTTGCAAAATACTATCACTTGCTTTGCCATATACGGTAGGTCGCACAAGTGCTCCTGTGGCATCCGTACCATATACACCGACCTTTAATGCTTTTCCAACGTTTTCATGCCCTAATACTTCCCAAGGAACGTCACAAATGCCAGTATTACTTAGGAGTACCTCTTTACGTATCACCCCCGCTTCAAAAACGGCTTTCCGGGATAGCCCGTCCCATGTCGAATCAAATTCGAATAAAGCCTTATATATACCAATAGACCCCGATACTATCGCTTCTTTCTTCGTTACCTTTAGTGCTGATTCGTTAATCTCGATTTTTATCATAGGGCAAACCTCCTTTTTACGCGAGCAGCAAAATAGCGCCTACGATACTACCAATAACGGCAGTCGAAAGTGCTGTAATAATTGCTGTTTTGATTTGTGATAACCGCGCTATAGGCTCTTTTTCTAAGGCTTCCAGCCTACGTCCTTGTTCTTTTTGCTCCTCTATCATGTGTTGCATGTTAAGAGCTAATTCCTTCACAGAGATAGCAAGATCGTGTATGACGCCCTGTTCTCTTTCTACGCGATCAAGCCGATGTTTGATCGATCCGATTTCCTTGCTATACTCTGCTAGTTTTACTGCAATTTCTTCGTTTGTCATAAGTCCATCCTCGTTTCTGTTTTTCTGCACAAAAATAAGACCATAATGGTCTCGCTCGAATTTTCATATCTCCCCCCTTATTATGCAAACACTGAATTATGATTCCACCATAAACTCAATTGCGTCCCATTCTGAACTGGTAAATGACAGATCTTTAATTAATTCATAGGGGATTGTATTGATTTCAATTTCAGATTTTTGTGAATGCAATTCTAGCATTCTCCCTTGGAATTCCTGCACAAACTCAGGCTTCACCATTCTTTGAGATTTTCCATCTTCAGAGTCAACCAATTTAGATTTATCATCGCCAGAATATTCGTTAAGGATTTCTTTTTCGCAATCAGAATAAACATTCATTAAATTGCTTAATGTGTTTTTATTTAACTTTAAATTCCAGAGTAGGTTACAAGGAAACTTAATATCACTTTTTCCTAATTCTGAAATGCTTTTGGTGATATGAAGCAACTCAGCGTTTGTAATCTCTTTTCTCATATATTTTATTCTCCTTGAGATTGAATTATTTTTTATATTTATTGAACTTTGTCACCACAAATTCCATAAAGTCATTGGGATCAATGTTTTGGGATTTCAGGAAATTTTCGACGCTCCGTAAAATTTCTGTTTCTTTATGAAGTTCCTGGACGGTTACTATAATAGGGGATATAAATTCCTCATATCGTAACCCATAACCATATACTGTATTACCCCTCGCATCTAATACTTCATTCCCGTCTTCGTCACATTTTGCAAATTTTATTAATCCTGCAAAGTCTTTACTGTCAATCCCCATTGATTCCATCAGAACTTCGACGTCCTGAGCAATTAGACCAGTATGTTTTCGTCCAGACTCACCCCCATTGAGTCTATAAGTAACTGGTTCGAGATTATTAATAAAATCACACCAAAGTTTTGGATCAAGAGGCTCTATTGTGTTTTTCTCGTTACGGTCTGATGTATTGATAGTACCGGTATTGGCGTATACTGTACCCCACCTATAATTTGGAGATCCCAAAGACACATTGCCACTTACCCTTGGTCCAAATCCCCACATGCTATCTCTGACCCCTAGAAACACATGGTAGTTCGTTTCGTTTGATGCTCCCAAATACAGTTGTTGATTGGCGGCAGAGGTAATACGAGCATTGCCACCAAAATAAATATATTTTGCAGAAGCCACATAAATATCTGAATTTGCATATATGGCTCCTGTTGCAGTAATAGTTCCACTAGCACTCACATTAGTGCCCTTTAGATCACCATTACTTGCGATTATAGCCCCACTGCTTACAGTTAACGCACCGCTCAGAGTTCCACCAGTAAGAGGCAAATAACTACTTTTTAGGGTTGTAATAGTTCCAATGAGATCAATTTCTTCATTTATATATGTGAATTTTCCGTCAGCCCCCCCAGACCCGCGCCGGAACAAAATATTGTCAGGGGATATGGACACCGAACGAAGAATTCCAAGGCAGTACTCATATTGATAAATTAAATCACCCAAAATCTGCGTTTTGACCTCGGTTATCTCTATAGCCCCGCGGGAGGCGTAAGACTCAAAAAGACCATCCTTGTGCATGGACACTGTGCGGGTATTATTTACTATAGTTCCGTCCCATCCTTCGATTCCAGAGTTAATGACAAAATTATCAGACGATTGGAACCGTATCCCATCTGTAGACATAAACACGCCATCGGTATCGGCGCTTAATGATGTTTTACCCTTATATAATCCTTCTGTATTAATATCCCATCCACCAATTGTAGCTCCGATTGCGGAAAGATCGGAAATGTTAAGTTTAGCAGCAGTAATACTACTTGCTTCTATTAGGTCTGCGTTCAGTATTCCCGTTGTGATTTTACCCGCATCTATACTTGCGATATTTGCAGAAGTGATCACAGCATCATCGATTATAGTCTGTCCGGTAATGTGTACCTTTTCACCCGTGATAAGGACTCCCTCAGTGCTGAGATTAACCTGACTAATTATGTCATTTTTTTGTACCTTGAGATCAATATCACCCGCCAGTTGTGTGAACTGGGATTGAGTAGCCATGTCTTCGGGGGCGGGTTGCCAACTACTGGCTTTTGTGGCATGCTCTATCATAAAGTTTTTCCACGTAATTGAACCACCAGTTATGTAATCAGCGCGTAACATAACGTTCCAGTAATTGTTTGTGAGGTGATCAGAAGTTAATTTGAAATAGTATTCCACATGAATGGTTCCACTTGTGCCGGAAACTGGTAATGTAGAATCTTTCATCACGACGAAACCGGCGAAAGAGCCATTGCCCCATCCAGCCACATCCCCGTTACCTTGAATATTCAAGAGAGTATTTACGTTTTCCCATGTAAGATTCGTGTAATTAATATCACAAGATACCGTAATGGTGTCCCCGACTTTCCACTCGTTGTTTACTAAGACTATGTATGAAGATGTATATGAGGCTCCACCAGAAAACCCGGTTAAGGTTATGGGGATACTCGTCCCCAACGCATAGTTGCGCCCACCGATGGTTAAATCATCTAGGTTTGTCTGCACTTGACTTACTGTGGTAATTATACCATTTGCCGTTTCTTGTACTTTATATATATTAGCATACAGAGAACTCCCGGATGTATCGGAGGCGCTTCCAATAGTTGTTCCGATATCAGTGATTACAGTTGTTATTCCACCTATATCTTGTTCAACAGATGTAACACGATCTCGAATTTTTTTGCCGGTTGTACCGTCATAATTATCAATTGTAGTAGTAATATCTGATTGCCATACTTTGTCAGTAATAGACTTTTCATTGGCGTCGACCTTCGATGACACCCCAGAAATTGTCTCCGTAACCGTTGTGATTTGGAACTGGATGTCTTCGGGGGCGGGTTGCCAACTACTGGCTTTTGTGGCGCACTCCACCATGAGATTTTCCCATGTAATTGAGCCGCCAGTAATGTAGTCGGTTCGGATAGATACATTGCAGAAGTCATTAGTAAGGTGGTCAGGGGTTAACGAAAAGGAACGTTCTACGTGTATTGTTCCACTTGTACCAGATTCAGGTTTTATAAAATATCTTCCGGCGTTCCAGTCCCCTATGCTTGCTCCCCATTGTATCCAGCAAATGTTGCGTGTATCAGTCCACATTAACTCTGTGTAACTGACATCGCAAGACATCGTGAGTTTGTCTCCGACCTTCCATGATTTGTCTATTAAAACCTTATACACATCAGTGCAGTAATTGGCCGATCCGCTAAATCCAGTTAACGTTTTAGGAACACCCGTCCCTAACGCATAGTTGCGTCCACCGATTACAATATTATCTACATCTACAAGAACAACAACAATTTTGCTGTCAAGCGCCGTAGTGGTTCCACCAGCAGCATACATAGTACACTTAACAGTGGTTACGCTGGAACTTGACGGGGTATATAAGACAGACGTTACATTTGAAGAAGAGGTTGACCTTGTCGTCCACGTAACACCACCATCGGTAGACTCCTGAACAATAAATCTTCCGGCATAAGAGGTTTTAGACTCGCTGGTTCCATCTCGATAGTATGAACTAAATGTTACCGTAGATGGAGACAATACACTGTCTGCCCCTTTTTTGATTACCAAAGTTTCAGCATCTAAAAAATATGTCCGAGCGGTTGCGCCCGTTGAACTAGCAGAATAACTAATGGTTTTAGCAATTGTAGAAGAAACGCCTCCAATAGTGATAGTTAAATTAATAGTTCCAGAATCTAAAATCACCGCCGATGTAGATGTTGTAAAAGTCACAATGCCAGCAGTAGATTGTGCAAGAGTTAACCCCGCAGGATTAGATGGGAGAGTAACCTTAAATTCCCCTATTGTTGGAGTTCCAGTTGTTGCGGTAAGTTCAGAAATACCATTATATACGGAAACCACGCAATTGTACGTAGTTGCGCTTAGAGGTTTTAAATCAGATGTTGTACCAATAGATTGAGAATCCTTTGATAAAACGATTGTATATGCGTCTAAACCATCATTCCCTTTTATTAAGCTGAATGTATAATCAGAAGGGTTTGTGCTTTCTACCTGATCGGTTTTGTTATATGCGACGCCCATATACTTCTGATTATTATAATCATTAGATAGGTTAGTTCCCTGATCATCGTCCGCATACACAATCCAAGTAAAAAGGGAACCAGCAGATATACCTGGTTCTCCATCAGAAATGCGAACTATATTTATTTCCTGTTCATAGATCACTTAATATCTTGACCTCCTCTCATAGTTTGTTCCTTCGTCAGTATCATATATTAAATATCCACTTGACATTTTATCCGACTTTTGGAAATGAATCCTGATAGCGAAATAGTAACGGATTGTGTCGTTCCGATAGTATCCCAAGTTGTATTATCATCGGATAGTTGCAAAAATTTATATGAATTTGGCGTTATCTCTTGTGTCCCCTTATAGACCTTACAAGTGACCACAGTTGAATCAACCCCCGAATCGGTTTTGAATAACTGCCCTTCACTGGATGACAGCGTAATAGTAATTCCCGAAGATGCAGATATTTTATAAATGGTATATATATCATAAACTGTTCCAGCGCTATTTTGGCACTTGACCATAATCGATTTTTTGCCATTTAAACACGAACTTGGAATCGTAAAGGATAATTTATCAGAAGAAACAAAAGTAGTATTTTTTACTCCGTCAATATACCACGAGTCAACGCTTGCATTATTCAAGCATTTTGCTGTAATAGTTATGGCAGTTGGGGCAACTACTCCATCTTGTTCGATAAACACCTGATTATCTGCATAAAGTTCGATAATGTCTGCCATCGAAGCTATTTCTTTTATTTTGGTTTCCGTGGAGGTTTTAAACTCATCATATTGTACTCCCCATAAGCCATCTTCGCCATTGTAAACTTGCGTGATATCAACCCCCCCAAATTTATTCGCTTCTATTATCGGGAACCCTAATTTATTTTTATCTATTGTTCCAGACTCAATCATATCATTTATGATTAAACCATCAGGAATAGCATTTTTGGTAATGCCATTCTCATCAAATAGAGTAGTAGTACCATCTTCTCCCCGAATAATGAAATTAAAATTTCCCGATGCATCTTGCCCAATTTGGACACGAACTACCCCTTTACTATCAAAAAACTGTTGAGTTCCATTCATAAAAGATATGGCAGGATCTCCGGTTTTTGTTGAAATAATATTTATAGTCTGACCACTCATAGTATGAGCATTTAAATCAGCTACGCTAATTCTTGATGCAATAAGGTTTTTGATGAACGCATCAGTCATTTTTGTATTATCTACTGTTAAATTGATAAATTGGGCATTCCCCGCACCGATAGTGCCGGATAGCAACGTCTCTATATTGCCAATGGTTGCATTTAATTCTTTAAAAACTCCCTTATCAGACACCAATAATGAGGATTCAAGGTATTTGATGAAGGCATTGTCTGCTTCTAACACGTCTATTTTGGCTAATTTGGCCTTTAATTCATCAAGAGATATATTACCATCAATTAGTCCTGAAAGTGAGTCTAAGAGCCTCTGAGTGTCTTGTACACTTAAACCATTCGGGAAGATGGAATTACCGCCACCGAGATAACCTTGGATGACCGAAAGTGCTACGGATGCTGATATGGATTGAATTGTTGATGTGTTGTTTTGAGTAATTGAATTTTTACTAACTGATCCAGATTTATTTTCGAAGAAAAATCTATAGTCATCTGCTTTTCCATATGCAGTACATGCTAAGTTAGAAAATGATAGTGAGAGAGAGGTGTTGTCCATGTTGACCAGCTCGACGGTAAATGAGATAATCCTCTGCTTAATAATATTGCTGTAGTTACTATCTCCAAGATCAAGATATATAAAATCACCTATTTCCAGTGTATCGGCTTGTCTCTTAAATGATTCAATTCTAAATAGGTTTTCGGCTTCGGTAGTGACCGTGAATTGTGGACGAGATCTATATTCCAATTCTTTTTTCGCAGATTCATATAAATCCCAAGAGTAATCAATTACGTCCTCAATAATCCCTACATCTTGAACTTCAATGGAACTATCCGTAAAATCAGTGTCTATATAGAGGGAACGAATATCTTCCAGTTCCTTTTGTAAAAATCCAAATTGATCATTTTCAATAGAGACGGAAGACCTGATTTTAGACAAATTATCTTCAATCAGCTTTATTTTTTCTGTGAGGGTATTCTTTTTATCATACAGAGAGGTAAGCTTTAGTTCTATTTGGGCTACATATTTGACGTATTCTAAATATTGATTATACTGCAGATTATGAGCGGCTTCGGATGTAGATGTAGAGCCTTCGGGTGTCCATGGGACGTTATGCCCAGTATGTTCACATATTTTAATAACATCTTCATAGGCTAACTTCTTTGATTCTAATTCTATAATTCCATATAATTCCCAATTGGTCTTATAATCAACGGTAACCGCAACATCCCCCGTATTTTTAGCACGGATATTCGCCTCAATATCTGGAATGATAATATCCTTAATACACAAATATGTCTGGTATTTATTTGCTCCTTCAACATTCTGTTCTGTTTTTTCCAAATAACTGAGTATTGCCTTGAAATTGTCGAGTTCTGTATTCAGTTCCTCTACGGAATACCTCCCCCATGCAATCTTTACCTCATCAATTGGAACCCTATTTTCAATTTCTGAAATCTCGCTGCTGATTAAGCTATAGTCTTTATATAAGTTTGCGTATTCTTCCCGCTTACCTTCTCTGACACTGACAAACTGATTATATTTATCAACTACCTCTTGCTTAAAATATGGTTCCTTCATAAAATACGAAAGATTATCCATATAATCAGACCCGAAATTAACATACATTATGCTTGTTTGCTCGTTTCCCCCAGCAACCCTAAAGCGGGTATATGAGGGGTCACTATATGCACTAATCGTCATGCTGTTCAGTAGATTTCTGTATGATGCTTGGATGTTAAGAGTTTTACCTATATTATAAAACGGGCGAACGTTAATAATGAAATTCTCCCGATCAAATTCAAAAATACAATCAAATGCTTTGGAAATATCCTGAGTTAATGTTGCATACAAATTTTGACTTTCTATTGAAATTACCCGTCCCCTAAGACTCCGTAATTCAATATCTACCTCACCAAATTTCCACTTTCTGAGATAATATTTTTCTAAGAGATTCAAAATCCCATACCCGAAATAATTATCAGACTCAGGATCGTCAGACGCATTTTGGATATAAAGTTGGATGTTTCTCATTGGAACACCCATCGGGTTTAGATTCTCGTCAAAAAATTCATATGATAGTTCATCTCCCGTGTTAACATAGAAATTGACAACATCAACGTCTTGCAGTTGAATTTCATACCCCTGAGCCTTGAATGTCTTATATGTATGACCATGCTTGTCCATTGTTTCTTTCGGAGTTTCTGTTATCCTAAACCATCCAATATCAGGAACATACAGTTCCATATATTGCAGAATAGCATCATATTTGCTAGATAAAACTCCATCTATATACTTATCAACAGAAACGTCCAGTTCCCATATATCATTGAATTTTGGAGTGAATTTAGCAGATGTGATCCCATCTAAGGGGCCAAGCATACCATTGTTGGGTTTGGAAATATATATCTCTTTTGCCCGTGCTTGTTCGTTCTTAAAAATAAACATTATACGCCCACCATCCTTATATAGTTGCATTTAAAATAACCAGTACAGTCTCCCGTTGCCGTTATATTATTGATGCCATGTTTCAACCGTATCCAAGTAAGATTAAAATCGTCAGAAAAATTAAAATCATCAATTAAATCGACAATAGTTAGATTCTTATTATTGATAGTTAGCATGTTTCCGTTTAGTACTGATAATTCCATAACCTCTCCGGGATAAGCATCATTTTCTATTTTAATGACGCCAGTTGCTTTGGGGGTTATTACTATAACGGGATAATAGTCACGCTCGTTATCATCGGATGTGTTATTTATTAAAATTGTATCTCCCCCATCAAATTTATAGATCCTATCCTTAGTGGTTCCATACGGAGCATTGCACTCAAACTCAAAACAAAGGGCGTTAATGTCGCCGGTAAATACCTTTTCCTTAGAAACGGTAAATTTAGCAAAGAATTCAATATCATCATATAATCCGGTTCCATCATCAATTTCCAGCAGGCGATACCCCATTGGACTGAGGAGCCATGAGCGGATTTTTCTTGCTTCTTCTCCGCTAAATGGAGCGCCATTACATTTTACGATTTCAACGCTTGCTGTGAGCGGAGTGGAATATTTATCAGCATAGTAGTTCGTGATATCCCTCCACGGGTTTAACTCACCCTTTAGTGCTTCCTTTTGTTGGGTAAATCTATCTTCAATGGAACTAAATTTACATAGAACGATATTCCCAAACGAAGCGGAAGATATACCATTATAGATAAAGCTTCCAAATATAGCCATTTTACCACCACCTTTACATTTAGGAGAGCGGATTTCCCCGCCCTCCAATTAGTTATTTATAACCGAGATTTCTTGCTTGTCCCTTGATCCTATCTATAGTATGATCCGCAGCCATTTCTAAAAATCTATTAAGTTCTGGCAAATCGCCTTTATTCCTATACTCAACACTTCCTATCAGATTGTCTATTTGCACACTTAAAGTAGGTTGAGAATTAAAGTCTGAATAATTTGGCAGAGCATTGGATAAATTCTTTAGAATAAAAGAAGATGGATCTTTCGACATATCCCATAACTGCATCGTTTGAGGGTTTGTAAATACCGTGTCCCCCTTATTTAGCGGAGTAACAAGTCCACCGCTACCGATTATAGCCTCCAATCCTTCTTCTTGGGTTTTATAAACACCGGTTTTTGGAACTCGAATCGTTCCTTTCGCATAACCTTTTAGCTTCTTAAACTCATCTGAATATAGTAACGCATCAACGACATAAGAACGAGGTTTACCGCTATTTAGAGCAGATAAGTAAGTTGACAGACCACCAGAATCGGGGGATCTATTTAGGATCTTGCTATATAAAGCAGTTATATAATCTTGATTGGACTTACCGGAATATTTATTCTGGAATTCCGCAGAATTGTAGAATGACCTTTCAACTTCCTTTTTAGACATTCCTTTCTGCATAGCCTGTAGCCAAGTATTCAGTCCCGCAGAATCAGGGCTACGACCTAGAACATCCTTATATAGTCCCGTCACAAATTCGCTCGACCTCTTCCAGAACTCATCGGACATACGCATTGCTGATTCAATCTCAGATAAAGAAGCGCCGCTGTTCAGGGCATTCGTCCAATGTTGTAACCCTACAGCATCAGCATCACGCCCAAGAACGCTTTTATAAAGACTTTTGATTTTGTATTCACTTGAATTCAAAATATCCGACTTTACTTGATCCAGCGTCGTCCCTGAGTCCATCTTACTTAGAAAATGTTCCAGTCCAGTCTTGTCGGCGTCTCTCCCCAGAAGAGAAGAGTATAACTGCCGAATGCTTGACTCATTAGATGATGTCGTACTAACCGGAGCGGTATCTATTCCAGATGATACGCCTGAAATCTTATTTACCGCATCATAATAATTTTTAGCAGCTGCCGTACCAGACTTCCATGGATTAGTGATGCTATCCGTTAGAGTCACGTTGTAATTATCTGATAGATCTTGCAAATAGCCAAATATTTCATCATAGCTGGATTTTGTCGTGATGAGCATATTAGCAATTTCTTTATCTCTTAAATCAAGATTATAGTCTAACTCATCTTTTATCTTTTCTTGATATTCTTCAAATAATTCAAGTGCGTCATCATAGGTTTGCTCTAAAGTTTCAATTTCCCTGTCTTTACGAATTTCCTGCAATTCCTCATTCAGAGTACTCAATTGAGAATTTAATTTCTTTCTCTTTTGAATTGCCTCTGCGGAGTTATCACCTTCTAATCCTGCAAGTTGAGCTTGGATTGCGTTGATTTGTTTTTGCTTATCATTTACCTTTTTAGCATACTCATCGTTTTTCTTGTCTTGAGACAGTGCCTCTTTTTTAGCTGCGATGAGTTTGTTGAATGCTTCAGTTTCTTTGTCAATTCCATCTTTTATTAAACTGATTATTGCATCTTTGCTTTCTTTGGTAGCAATGGC
>Ga0153920_1000993_pt1 | contig 12096 bp, 14 predicted proteins | sample TSNJ004MetaG_FD_104713 | JGI IMG/M metagenome (GOLD analysis project Ga0153920, IMG submission 104713) | Attine ant fungus gardens microbial communities from New Jersey, USA - TSNJ004 MetaG | ecosystem: Host-associated > Fungi > Mycelium > Unclassified | place: USA: New Jersey, Brendon T. Byrne...
GTGGAGGACAATACCAATCAGCGTGAGGAAATTTTGCCGAGTGAAAAGGCCAAAGCCCTGAAAATGCAGTTGGAGGCCATCAAGCGGCAGGGGGCGCGTACTGGAAACGGTCAGAGGTCAAATGAGATTGTTGCCGAGCGCAATAAAATGACGGTCAAGACGGTACAGAGGTATATCAAGCTGAACGACCTTGTTCCCGACCTTATAAAGCTGGCGGACGAAAAGAAAATCGGCTTTACCCCCGCTGTGGAGTTTGCCTTTATCAAGCCCAAAAATCAGCGGTATATCGCCATAGCCGTTGAGGGGCAAAGCTCCAGCCCCACGTTTTCACAGGCAAAACGTATGCGGGAGTTAGACGAAAAGGGCCTGTTAAACCCCGATATGATAGACGGTATCATGCTTGAAGAAAAAAAGGAGGTAGACAAAGTGATTTTATCCAGTCAGGAATTAGGCCAGTATTTTGGCAAGGACAAGACCCCCCGCGAAATGAAAGACGCCATTATGAAGCTGCTTGAAGAAAACAAGGACAAGCTGAAAGATATTTCCGCGCCGGAAAAGGAAGCCGAGCGGGAGTAATAAGGTACTTCGGGCCAATGTGGCCCGAAGTTGATTGTAACGGTCGATTATGCGGGGCGCTGCCCCGCGCCCCGAAGCTCTAAGGATATAATATATTCCCCGTCGCCGCGTGTTTTTTAGCACAGACGGAACAAATCAGTCAAGGGCGCGAAGCGCCGCCTCCGGCGGTGAAACCCTTGACTGATTTTTCCGGCTGTGCTTTTCTGCGGCAAGCGACGGGGATATATATTCCTTTGAGCCGCTCCCTCCCATGAATGGGAGGGCGGGGGGAGGGTTGATACTTTAGCGCGATTGGAACGCGCAACAGAAACGGAGGTACATTATGAAACGACCTTTAGCATATATCACAGCCGCATGGAGCGGTGACTATGACGAGGATACGGAACAGGCAACAGAGTATTGCCGGGCGGTATACGAGGCGGGATTTTCCCCGGTTTGCCCTCTGCTGTATCTTCCCCTGTTCCTCAATAACGCAATCCCGGAGGAACACAAAAGCGGAATTGATATGGGCCGTGACCTTTTACGCCGCGCCCATGTGCTTGTCGTTTGCGGTAACGGTATGAGCGAAGATGTAAAGAACGACATAGCCACCGCCGGGCGGCTGAACATCACCGCGACCACGCTTGACGGTATTCTGGCGGTAAAAGAACAGGGCCGGGAAAAGGGGGACAACGCTTGCTGAAATTGGGCAGCCTGTTTGACGGGATAGGCGTGTTCCCACTTGCCGCCACTCGCTGCGGTATTGACCCGGTATGGGCAAGCGAAATTGAGAAAGCCCCTATTTCCATTACAAAACGGCATTTCCCTGACATGGCCCACTTAGGCGACATTACAAAACTTGACGGAGGAAAAATCCCGCCTGTTCATGTACTGACCTTTGGTTCACCCTGTCAAAACTTATCAACATATGGCCGCCGTGAGGGGCTTGCCGGGGAAAAATCCGGGCTGTTTCATCAGGCAATCAGAATTATACGCGAAATGAGGTACGCTACCAATGGCATATATCCAGTTATCACTATTTGGGAAAACGTCATGGGAGCGTTTTCTTCAAATGACCGGATGGACTTTAGAGCCGTGTTGGAGTGTTTCACAGATACCGAAATTCCAATGCCTGTTACTGGAAGATGGGCAAACGCCGGAATGGTGCGAGGGGGAACGCCTGACATTGTTTGGCGGCTTATGGACGCCCGGTATTGGGGAAAGCCCCCGCCTCCCCAACGGCGAAGAAGAATTTTTCTCGTGGCGGATTTTGGAGGCAGACGCGCCGGAGATATACTATTTAAGTCCCGCCGTATGCTCCCGCCTCCTGCGCCTTGCGGAGATGGCGGGATGCCCGCCGCCGCCGGAAATCGAATATTTGTTGACGAAACAAGGGGGCCGCTACCCATCCTCCACCCCATTCAAGAGCGTAATATGCGGGGAGCTGCAAAGGAAAAAGACCAAAAGAGGTTTATCAATAGCTTCGGACAGCCAAATGACCCTTTCCCAACCTTATTGGCCGGAACTATAAATATGTTTTCCCTTTGGTACGGCGACGATTACGAAAGCGGTATTTTACGGTATGTTACCCCTACTGAATGTGAGCGCCTTATGGGAATGCCGGAGGGTTGGACTGCTTACGGACATAAGGGGGAGGCAATCAGCGACGGTATGCGCTGGAAAGCTTTGGGTAACGCTATTGCGCTGCCCTGTGCGGAATACATCATGTCCGGCATAGCGGAGGTTTTGACATGACTTCGGGCCAATTTCGAGGTGTTGACAAAGTTCGCCGAAAGCCCGCCGAGATGGTATAATAGATAAAAGCGAGCGGGGTGACGGGGATGCTGACAGAGCGTGACGGAGTACAGATAAAGCTGCATTGCATCACGATAGAGGATTTGGTTCCGGAGGATCATTTTCTGCGCAAGATGGAAGCGGCGGTAGATTTCAGGTTCATCTATGACGAAGTGCGGGAATTGTACTGCCCTGACAACGGCAGGCCGGGAATTGACCCGGTGATGCTGGTGAAGTATCTGCTGGTGGGATACTTGTACGGGATCGAGTCGGAACGGCGGATTGAGCAGGAAATCCAGGTAAATATGGCGTACCGGTGGTTTCTGGGTCTGGATTTGGACGAGCATGTACCTGACCATTCAACGATCTCGCAGAACCGCCGCAGACGGTTTAACGGAGAAAAGCTGTTCCGACGGCTATTTGAAGAGATTTTGCGGCAGTGCATGGAAAAAGGGCTGGTAGAGGGAAGAGTTATCCTGACCGACTCCAGCCATGTGAAAGCCAACGCATCGTTAAAAAATAACATGAAGGCGCTGGTAGAACGTGAGACAAGTGGCTACATGGAGCGGCTGGACCGGTACGAAGCGGAAGAGCGAGAGCGGCTGGAGGGGTTGGGCGCCATCAAGCCGCAGCGCGCGGGTCGGGTGAAAAAGCCAAGGATGATGGAGCGGACGGTCAACGCCACCGACCCGGACTCCGGGCTGTTAGGGCGACCGGGCAAGCCGGATGGGATGCACTATTTGAGCCATCAGAGCGTGGACGCGGCAAATGGAATTGTGGTGGATGTGGCGGTGACGCCGGGTAACACAAATGACTCCGAGCCATACCTGGAGCGTATCGAATACATGCGGGAGCAGCTGGGGCTTCCTATCCAAACAGCCGGCGCGGACGCCGCCTACGGTACGAGCATGATTTATCGGGCGATGGAGGATATGGGCATCCAGCTGCACACGCCCAAGGGAACAGGCGGTGTGACCTACAAGGTGGAGTTTCGGCGGGAAGATTTTCAGTATGACGCGGAAAAGGACCAATTTATTTGTCCGGCGGGGAACTATCTGACGCTGCGGAGCCTTGAGAGAGAGAACCACAACATCTGCCGCACATACCGGGCCGACCGAAAGGACTGCCGGAACTGCCCGATGCTGGGCAGGTGCGTAAGCGACAGCCATCGAAGCCGCACCGTCCGGGTAAACATCTTTGAAGAAGCGGTCAAACGGCAGCGGGAGACAGACGGAACGCCTGCCCACGAATATATCCTGAATCTGCGGCAGATTTGGTGTGAGGGCAGCTTTGCGGCCCAGAAATGGGGGCATAACTTAAGACGCCTGTTCAGGCGGGGATTAGAGGCGGCGGAAGACCACTGCCTCCTGTCGGCGACCGCCTTAAATCTAAAACGCATGGTGAAGTGTCTGGGGTAGTCTCCCAAGGCGCTATTTTTTTGTCTCTATCAACATGTCGTTACCCCATTTGCGTAAATTTGAAAGGCTTTGTCAACACCTCGAATTTGGCCCGAAGTTCCGAAAGGAGGGAATGAAAACGGGCGTGATTGACGCTTACGTTACCAATCTTGGGCGATATAACGAGGGCCATCTTGACGGGGAATATTTGAAGCTCCCCGCGACAACGGATGAAGTACAGGCCCTTTTGAAGCGTATCCATGTGGACGGTGTACGGTATGAGGAAATATTCATCACCGACTACGAAACAAATATACCCGGCCTGTATGACTGTTTGGGCGAATATGAGAGCATTGACGAACTCAATTATCTGGCCTCCCTGCTTGACGATATGGACGAGGGAGAGATTGAGAAGTTTACCGCCGCCGTGGATTTTGGAGAGTACAACAGCGTTAAGGACTTAATCAATCTGTCGGGGAACTTGGATTGCTTCGAGCTTTACCCCGGCATTGAGGACGAGGACGATTTGGGCCGCTTCTATATTGAGGAAATGTGTACGCTGGATGTGCCGGAGCATTTGGAGCCGTACATCGACTATGAAGCCTATGGGCGGGATATGAACATGGACGAGGACGGGCGTTTTGTAAACGGCGGTTATGTGGTGAGAACTGACGACAGTTTTACCGAGCATTACAACGGCAGGGACATTCCAGAGGAATACCGTATTTTTTCATATCCCGCGCCGGAAAAAGCGTCTATCATTGAAACGCTCAAAACATATCAGAAGATGATAGCCGAAGCCCCCGGCCCGGAACGGCCCCGACCCGTTGTCCATGAGGGGCGCTAACCCACTTCGGGCCAATGTGGCCCGAAGTTACCCGCGCCGCTATGTGCCACCTTAGCACATTGGCGGCAGATTACGAGAAAGGAGGTATTCAGCCTATGGCAAAAAAGACAGCACAGGCAAAATCCCCGCCGGTTATGGATAATGAGCATGTCAAGGAGCTATTAGGCATTATGGAGGCAAACAATCTGTCTACCATGAAAGATATGCTTGATATTCTTAATCAAGTGGTCGCTATGGAACGCCAGTTTGACGCGGCTGTAACGGAGCTTGCGGCCATGCGGCGGGAGCTTGCCGAGGCACAGGCGCAAAACCACCCTGTAAAGACTGCCATGCAAAAAGCGGTTATTGCCATGCAGGGGCAGGTCTTGGATTTGCGGGATAAGCTGGCGGAGCTAAAGCAGAATGTGATTGAGGGATGTAAAAATGCCGTTGCCGCATTTAAGGAAAAAGGTATTTCCGCGCTGGACAATATCGCCCGGTTTTTCAAGATAAAGCCTGTTCTTGAAAATATGCGGGACAGCCTCAATAAAAATATCCAGTTTGATGATAAGGCGATTGCTAAAATTGAGGCGGTAAGCGCGGAGTATCACGAGGCCGGGCGGCATTTGAAAAACATGGGCCGGGCCATGCTTGGCAAGGAGGCCGTAACGGAGGCAAAGACCCCCGGCAAGCTGGCGGCGGCGGTTTCGGCTCCTTTCCGAGCCGAGCGTTCGCATTTTGTTTCCATAAAAAAGAATATGGAGGCTGCTATCGGCAGTATGACCCGGCTGGAAGAAAGGGCGCGTAAGCCCTCTATCAAACAGACCATGCAAACGCTGAATGAGCAAATTGCACAGGCCAAAAAGGACGCTCCCGCCGCCGAGCGCCCCCGGCCTGTGGTGCAAGACCGTTAGCAACTTCGGGCCACATTGGCCCGAAGTTGGAAAGGAGGCGACCCTTTGCAGGAAGATGTAGAACGCCGGACGGTTGCCATATCCGTTACGGCTACAAAACTTTCCGCGAAAGTGCTTGCAAAGGCACTTGCGGCGGCGGCGCGGAAGATCCAAAAGGAGTACCACAATGCACAGACCCCGCAGGGGCGGCAGACCGTAAAAAAGCTGATGAACCACGGCGTTAGCACAAGCAGTATCCCGCTTGATGGTGATACAAAATTATTTGACCGCGTGGCCCGGAAATGGAATGTGGATTACGCTTTCTATAAGACCGGGCCAAATAAGTACCAGCTATTCTTCAAGGCGGGACAGGCCGATGCGATAACGGCCTGTTTCTCCGAGTATACCAAACGGGTAATGACAAAGGAGCGGCGCCCGTCCATCCTCAAAAATCTAAAACAGCTTGGGGAACAGGTGCGGTCAAAGCCGCGTGAGCATGAGCGGAAACGGGAGGCGGCGCATGGTGACAGATAAAATCCGTAAATATGTACTGCCGAATATCCCCTATCTGTTCATCCTTTGGTGCTGCCTGAAGCTTGGAACGGCGTACCGTTTGGCCCCCGGCGCGGACTTCGGCAATAAGCTGATAGGCACAATACAGACCATAGGCCCGGCCTTTCAGAAGATAGCGCCGGGCCTTGTGCTGTCCGACTGGCTTATCGGTATCGCCGGGGCTGTCATAATACGCTTAATTGTGTATTACAAGGTAAAAAACGCAAAGAAATTCAGAAAGGATGTGGAGTACGGGAGCGCCCGGTGGGGAACGCAAAAGGATATACAGCCGTTTGCAGACCCGGTTTTCAAAAACAATGTGATACTTACCGGGACAGAGTTTTTAACAATGAACACCCGACCCAAAAATCCGGCGAACTCCCGTAACCTCAACTGCGCCGTGATAGGCTCGTCCGGCTCTGGCAAGACCCGATTTTGGCTGACCCCGCAACTGTTACAGGCCCATTCAAGTTATGTTGTGGTAGACCCGAAGGGCGGCATTTTAGGGCAGGTAGGCACTTTCCTCAAAAAGCAGGAGTACAAAATCAAGGTATTCAACAGCATAGATTTTTCAAAATCCATGCACTTCAATCCTCTGTCATACATCAAAACGGAGAGCGACATTCTGAAATTCGTCAATGCCTTGATTGAAAACACTCGCGGCGATGGCAAGGAAAGCGACCCGTTCTGGACGAAGGCCGAAACCTTGCTTTACTGCGCTTTAATCGGGTATATCGTCTTTGAGGGGCCGGAGGAAGAAAGGAATATCAATACCCTTGTGGATATGCTGAACAGCATGGAAACAAAAGAAGATGATGATAATTTCAAAAATGCCATTGACTATATGTTTATAGGGCTGGAAAAACGCAAGCCTGACCATTTCGCCGTAAGGCAGTATAAAAAGTATAAATTGGCAAGCGGCAAAACCGCGAAATCCATTTTAATTAGCTGTGGCGCACGTTTGGCCTCTTTTGACATTCCGCAACTGCGGGAGATTATGAGCTATGACGAGATGGAGCTTGACCGGATGGGCGACAGGAAAACCGCGACATTCTTCATTATCAGTGATGTGGATACGACCTATAACTTTATTGTTGCGCTGGCCTTTTCGCAGATGTTTAATTTACTCTGTGAACACGCCGACAGCATGGAGAATAACAGGCTGAAACATCACGTTAGGGTACTTTGGGACGAAGCCGCGAATACCGGGCAGGTGCCGCAACTGGAAAAAATCATGGCGGTTATCCGCTCCCGCGAAATATCCCTGTGCCTGTTTCTTCAAGCGCAATCGCAACTCAAAGGGTTGTATAAAGACCACGCTGAAACCATCCTGGGGAATTGTGACAGCGTGATTTTTCTTGGAGGCCGGGAACACTCGACCATTAAAGAGCTATCGGAGGTCATGGGGAAAGAAACCATATCCATGTATACCGAGAGCCGGACACGGGGCCAGCAGGAGAGCCACGGCCAAAATCTGCAACGCTTGGGGAAAGAGCTTATGACAATGGACGAGCTTACCACCCTTGACGGAAGCAAGTGTATATTGCAGTTAAGGGGCCTCCGGCCTTTCCTATCCCCCAAATATGACCTAAAGAAACATCCGAATTATAAGTACACAGCCGAGGCCGACAAACGCAACGCCTTTGACGCGGGGCGGCTTATCACCCGGCGAATGAAGCTCAATCCGAACGAGGAATACACAGTTTACGAGATAGACGCGGAGGAAACCGCAGACATAGACGAGGACGAGGACATTCTCAACTATGATGATGTGGACGACCCGGATGCGTTCATCTAACTTCGGGCCAATGTGGCCCGAAGTTCCGAAGCCGCCATTTTAGGCGGCTTTTTCTATTGGCGGGGCAATGCCCTAAAACAAAAATCATCTTATGGAGGTAAAAATTATGGGATTTTTTTCAAGTGCGGTCACTACCCTGCAAACCCTTGTTGTGGCGCTTGGCGCTGGCCTTGCCGTGTGGGGCGTTATCAACCTTCTGGAAGGTTACGGCGCGGACAATCCAGCCGCGAAATCGCAGGGTATCAAGCAGCTTATGGCCGGGGGCGGCGTAATACTTTTGGGGACTACCTTAGTGCCTTTGCTGTCTACCCTGTTTTAAGGAGGAGCTATGGGATTTCTCACCGACTGGATTACTGAATGGCTAAAGGGCCTCTTGATTGACGGTATCATGGGGAACTTTGAGGGCCTTTTTACCGATGTGAACAATCAGGTCGGAGAGATAGCGGCAAGCGTGGGAACATCCCCGGCGGCATGGAACGCCGGGGTGTTCTCCCTAATACGCAACCTTTCCGAAACGGTTGTTTTACCTATCGCCGGGATAGTCCTCACATTCGTTATGTGCTATGAGCTAATCAGCCTTATCATCGAAAAGAACAATCTTCACGACTTGGACACATGGATATTTTTCAAATGGGTTTTCAAAACCTTTGTCGCCGTGATGATACTGTCCAATACATTTAATATTGTAATGGCGGTGTTTGATGTGGGGCAGAGCGTAATACAAAGCTCGGCGGGGCTGATACAAGGCAGTACGGACATATCGGCGGATATGCTTACCAGCATGGAAACGACCTTGCAGGGCATGGACATTGGCCCCCTGCTCGGCCTGTGGCTCCAATCCTTTATAGTAAAGCTCACAACGGTTGCCCTGAATATCGTGATTTTCGTTATCGTGTACGGCAGGCTTATTGAGATTTATTTACTAACAAGTTTAGCGCCCATCCCCTTTGCAACAGTAGTAAACCGGGAAATCGGTCATATGGGCCAGAACTATTTCAAGTCCCTGTTCGCCGTGGCGTTTCAAGGTTTTCTGCTTTTGGTGTGTATCGCAATTTACGCGGTGCTGGTGCAGGGCGTAGCTACCGCCGGAGCGTCGGACATAATCGGCGCGGTGTGGAAGGTCATGGGATATACGGTGCTTTTGTGCTTTACCATGTTCAAAACGGGGAGCCTCGCAAAATCCATTTTCGGGGCGACCTAATAACAATGCTGTAACTTCGGGCCACATTGGCCCGAAGTGGAAAGGAGAATTTTCATGGCAGATATTAAAAACGGCGAGTCTGAAAACATTGAGCAAGGCGCATATTACCTATTTGACGCGCCTATCGCGGAGCTTGCCGAATACAAGGGCGTAGACATTGACGAGGCGGTTAAAATGCGTGTCGCGGCGGCTGTTGAGGCCGCGCCGCCCAAAATGGAAATAACCGTCCGGCCCATCGAGCCGAAGGGCAACCTGTACGGTTTTGCAAGCGTAGCCATCGGCGGCATAACGGTTGACGATTTCAAAATCGTTGAAAACAAGGACGGAGAGCTGTTCGCCGGTATGCCGAGCAAGCCGGACAAGGGGAGCAAAACGGGCTACCGTAATACGGTACACGTTGACAAGGATTTACGGGACGATTTCAATGCGGCGGTAATAAGTGAATACCATGCGGCGGTGGAACAGACGCAGGCCCGCGCCGCTAATCTGAAAACCGCTCCCGACAAAAAGCCTATCAAGGCACAGATGGCAGAAGCTACGGCACAGGCGGCGAAGGACAACGCGGCCCGGCCCGACCCGGCAAAGGGTAAGGCGAAAAATGCGGAGCGGTAATAACAATATTGTAACTTCGGGCCAATGTGGCCCGAAGTTGCGCGTAAGGAGGTTTTAATAATGTATCAACAGCCGGAACAATCGCCGTGGGGTAAGGTGCAGACCTGTGATACTCTTTGCCCCGGCGTGTTTCTTGTGAGTACCGCCAGTCACGGCGGCACTATGATTGCAAAGGATATGGCGGCGGCTTTATCGCCAGCCGCCCGGAAGTGCGGCTTTAAGCAGGGCGGCTATCTTTGTTTTGAAGAAGATAGTCAGGAGGATGTGGCCCTGCGGGAGCTTTTGGACAAAAAGCTGTGGGCCATCCCCGACCGTATCAAGGACAAGGCGGCGTTTGAGGAAAACATCAACAGGAGTATTCGGGAGTACAACCCGGAATATTGGAGGTTGAGGCAATCGGGACTGGATAGGATACAGCCCCGGCAGACCGCCCCGGCTCCGGCGCACAGCGCGGAACGCTAACTAACTTCGGGCCACATTGGCCCGAAGTCGGAAAGGAGGATTTTGACCTATGGCATATGTGAACGTACCCAACGATTTATCGAAAATCAAAAGTAAATTGGCGTTCAATCTCACAAAACGCCAGTTAATATGCTTCGGAGCGGCGGCAGGTATCGGTATTCCCACATACCTTTTCACCCGTTCCGCTATCGGCAACACGGGGGCCATGTTCGTAATGATTGCCCTTATGCTCCCCTGTTTTTTCTTCGCCATGTATGAGCGTGACGGATTACCCTTTGAAAAGGTGCTGAAAAATATCGTCCGCTCCCGTTTCCTGTGGCCTCAAACAAGGCCGTATCAAACAGATAACTTTTACAGTTATTTGAGCAATCCCAAAAAGGAGGTACAGCAGCTTGGCACAAAAAACAAAAAAGCACCAGCCCGTCCCCGCCCGAAGCGGTAAACGCAAACGCCGGGGGCCGCAGTCGGCGCAGCAGACCATCCCTTACCGGGAAATGCTGAAAGACGGTATTTGCCGGGTGCAGGACAATTATTATACAAAAACCATTGAATATGAGGATATTAACTACGCCGTGGCCTCGTCGGACGACCAGGCCACCATCTTTGACAGTTACAGCGGGTTCCTCAACTATTTTGACAGCGCGTTACCCTTTCAACTGTCATTCGTCAACCACCGTTCCCGGCCCGAAAACAGGTACAGCGTCAACATACCCATGAAGCGGGACGAAAACGACAGCATACGGGGCGAATTTGTTGGTATGCTGGATAATCTGATTGCCCGGAGCAACAACGGCATTATGCGCTCCAAATATATCACGTTCGGGATTAACGCGGAGGGAATACAGGCGGCGCGGCCCCGGCTGGAGCGCGTGGAGGCCGACATTATGGGGAACTATAAAAGGTTAGGCGTACAATCGCGCTCACTCTCCGGGCGGGAGCGGTTAGAGATTTTACACAGCCAGCTACACCCCGGAGGCCGTGAGAAGTTTGTATTTGATTGGAGCATGATACCGGAAACGGGCATGGGGACAAAGGATTTTATAGCCCCCACTTCCTTAGACTTCCGGCAGAGCCGCGTTTTCCGTGTCGGGCAGACATGGGGCGCGGCTTCGTATATGCAGATTATGGCCTCCGAATTATCCGACAAGCTCCTTGCGGAGCTTTTGGAGGTAGACGCGGAAATGACCATTACCATGCACATACGGACGGTAGACCAGTCAAAGGCCATTAAAACCGTCAAGGGTAAGCTGACCGACATAGACAAAATGAAGATGGACGAGCAGGTGCGCCCAGATAGGGCGTGTAGAGAAGCAGCATAGGAACTGCACCGCATGATAACGCGGTAGACACGCTGGGAAAGGTGGATAGATTTTACAGCGTAGTTGTACAACCTGCCTAACCGAAAGGCGAAAGCTGATACGGGAACATAGCACGGCAGGAAAGCGGGGAGTTGCCCAAAGGCAAAAGGGCACGACTGACCTGCAATGTTAAGCAGATATGAGGATAGCCCTGTATTTGGTATTGCGAGTTTCTAGTTTCCTTTTCGATGGGACAGAGGAAAGTGCCTGAAACCTCTGGCATGGGTGCGGTTGCATATTTTGTTCGTGCATATCGGTTATCACAATGCCCATGTAACCTGCTGGAGAACCAGTGGTAAAGAAACGAAAGCATATCCGACAATCTGCATCCTACTCTACACGTTAACTGGGGATTGCCTAAATAGGAATGTCTGAAAAGGCTATGCGTAATGCCTTCGGGTGATAAATTCCAAGTGTAAAAAGCAAGGAAGATGACGCTGAATATCCTACATGGCAACGGAGCTCTCATAGTAGTCAGGCTTGAGAAATCAGGCTGTGAGAACCCTGAATTGACAGGGATGGCCGTAAAAACGGAAGCGGGAAAGCCGCTCACATGGCGAAGGGGAGCAGTTATTGTGCGCCAGAATCAAAAATTGATTAGGGAGGAAAACCTCAAATGCAACCAACAATAGAGATTTTGGAGAGAAC
>Ga0153920_1001002_pt1 | contig 12021 bp, 19 predicted proteins | sample TSNJ004MetaG_FD_104713 | JGI IMG/M metagenome (GOLD analysis project Ga0153920, IMG submission 104713) | Attine ant fungus gardens microbial communities from New Jersey, USA - TSNJ004 MetaG | ecosystem: Host-associated > Fungi > Mycelium > Unclassified | place: USA: New Jersey, Brendon T. Byrne...
CCTGACTTAATGATAACACCATGTTTGGTAGCCTGACCGATAGCCGCCATAATCGAGGTAGGTGTAGCAAGTGCTAATGCACAAGGGCAGAATACAACCAATACAGTAACACCACGATTAAGAGCAACCATGATATCATACCCTAATGTCCAAGTTACGAAAAATGCACCTATAGCAATCAAAAGTGCAATTGGTACGAGCCATACTGCCCATTTATCTACAATACGCTGCATTGGAGCCTTTTTGTTTTCAGCTTCCTTTACCATATTTATCAACTTCTGCAAAGAAGAGTCCTTGCCAACGCTTGTAGCCTCCATATCAATTGAGCCAAAACAGTTCATTGTTCCGCAAAACACTTCTTCGCCTATGGTTTTATCGACAGGCAAAGACTCACCTGTCATAACAGATTGGTCAACAGAAGTATTTCCTGTTACGATTTTACCGTCAACAGGTATCTTTTCGCCAGGTAGTACACGAAGCAAATCTCCAACTCTAATCTGTTCAGCGGGTATCATTTCCTCCGTAAATACACCTTCTTTTTTAGTGAGTTTTCTTCCCTCTATCGGAGCAAGAGCAATGAGCTTTGACAATCCCTTTTTCGCACGAGCAATAGTTATATCTTCCAAAATTGCACCAATCGCCATAATAAAGGCAACTTCACCGGCGGCAAATATCTCACCAATCGCTATAGACGCTATCATTGCAATCGAAATTAGGAGTGCCGAGGAAACCCACTTCTGAAAGAACAGACGGATCAATGCAAGATATAGCATTGGAATACCAGAAATGATAATGGTTATCCACGCAGGATCAACAGGGCATTCTATGCCTGTCAACATTAAAACTAAACTAATAACCAGAAATAAACCTGCAACAATCGTCATAGGTACTCCAGCTAAGAAATCAATAATTTTTTTCATTATATTCCTTCCTTTCCGTCATCTTGACCTCCATAAAAAAATCTAGTACAATGTGCTTGTTATCGAACACTTTGTATGATTTCATTATATGAATAGAGAACAGTAAAATCAACAATCAGATCAGCCATATTGTAAGTTATGGAACATATTATCCAATTTGTTCAGGAGGAATGATAATGGACAGACGGCAACAAAAAACAAGAAGTGCCATTTTCAAAGCATTCAGTACACTTCTTGAGAAAAAGAAATTTAGCAATATTACAGTACAGGAAATTATAGATGAAGCCAATATTGGACGTAGCACTTTTTACGCTCATTTTGAAACAAAGGATGAGTTGCTGAAAGCAATGTGTACCGATATATTCAGTCATGTTTTTTCGGATGAACTTATCTCAGAAAAAACGCATGATTTTTCAGGTGTAAACAATGGGCTTAAAGCAAAAATCACACATATCCTCTACCATCTGAAAGATAGTAAAAAAGATGTTGTGGGCATTCTTTTGTGCGAAAGTGGAGAACTTTTTATACGTTATTTCAAAGAATACGTTTCAGATATGTTTTCCAAATACTTGCATCAGATAAAAGCGAATGCACCTGATGAGTTTTTGCTCAATCATTTAGTAGGAAGTTTCGCAGAAGCAGTTAAATGGTGGATAAAAAACAAGATGAATCAAACACCAGAAGAATTAGCTGATTATTTTCTATCAGTTATCATACCAATTACCTAAACACTTAGAAAATCTATAGGTACATACTCATATTTCTAATCAAACAAAAGGCTTTGATAGTGGTCGAGGGTACTGTAAAAGGACTATGTAAAGCAAAAGAAGCTGAAGAATGAGAATGATATGATTTTCAAAATCCCTATCTATTTCTTACTATAAAATGATTTAGAAAATTCATAAGCATTTTTACTATATTGTATTAATTCATCGTAAGACTGAATCATTGAATCAAATTCTTTCACCATTCCATACTCACTAGGATTGAAATGCTTTGGAAAAATTATGTCAGAATTATATACAGCCCCATTAAAAGTACTATTTATAATTTCTACATCAATCAATTTGCTTCCTCGTAAATCTGTTTTATCCAAATTAGTATTAAATATCTTAATTAGTATCTTAACCACGTCAAAGAGGATTCATTCAGTCTCACGTTTAGAGTTTAAATATTGAATTGATTTCCTTTTGAAAACTAATATTTGCTCCATTGTTCACATCAACTGGTTTTTCTTGTAACATCAAAAAGTATCCATTTTGATATTCTTCAATTTCATATAGTTCTTTTGTCTTTCCTTTTTTTACTAGCTCAGATACTTTTAGTGTATTTGTTATGTTCTCTCCCCAGTAATTCATCCAAAATACGGCATTTGGTATATTTCTATTATTATCATAATAGCCATCATACTGTTGGCAATTAAACCAACTTGATATACATCCCCAATAAGGATCAAATATTTTAATAAGTCGTTTAAACAATACAGTAAGTTTATCAGATATCTCAGCTTGATTAAAATCGAAATCAACTGGAAACCTAAGTACAATTGTATTACCTATTAACCCTGAATTACCAATAGTAATGCTGATAGAAGATGAATCATAATCTTCAAATGAAGAGAAAAATCCAATCGTTTTTCCAACACCCAATTTTTCATCTAATTCCTCATATTTTTTGCTTTTTTTCAGTAGCTTTTCAATATTTTCATAATTTAGGATAAATGCTTTACATTCATTTTTTCTTTTAGCAGGAAGATAATTAGGAAGAAATGGTTCACCAAATTCAATTAACGTAGCAAGAATGTCATAGATTTTTAGAACTTGCTCCTCTTTTGTTTCCTTTTTAGGCGATGCCCACAATATTAAACTATTAGTATCGATTGTTATCATGTTATTCCTCCTGTTTTTATGGTTTATAAATCAAATTAATTCTTGTTATTTGTTTAATTGAGAACAAATAAAAATTTCTCCATTACTACCACATCCCCAATAATAATCATGTCATCGTTAATATCTTCCCAGACCTTAATATTTTAGTTCAATCTCTCCCTAACTTTGCTGCATTAAATGCAGTAGGCGTTGCTATAATCTGTTTCTCATGCTCTGTTCCTACAAACTTCTGAGATTGAAAATAGTGTTTAACAGTTTTATATTCTATTCAATTTAAAACAAATCCATATTGTGAAAAGTTAGAAAAACATCCATATTCATCTTTAACCCTATAGAATTTTATCATTTTATCTACCTTATCTCTTTAAAATACTATTGAGCAATTTTTGATAGAAAATTTCTTGTTCTTCAATTGAAACACATTTAATTTCCCTCCCATAATTAAAAATATCAATAATATCATCCTTTTTTGATTGCAATCCTAATTGATTTTTATATGCAAGCCTTCCTATTCTAGCAGACATTTGAAATGGTGATGGGTATACATTCTCTGCAGAACAATTGCACATAATTAATATGTTGTAAGTACTTCCCAATATTTTTCTTAATTTCTATTCCATTGCTGATTTTATATCACGTTATGTCCTACTTAATGATTAATAAAATTATTTCTTGATCAATACGTTAGTATATCTTTTTAGTTGTGCTTTTTTCGTATATTAATAAATCTCAAAAAACAGTTTATTGTCATCAAATTCATGATGTAAGTTGACAATTCTTTCGTTAATTTCTGAAGAATTTTTAACAAATTTAATATAGTTATATAGGATATCTGCTTGGATATTTTTTTCTGGTTTTATAAGTTCTGCATAGCAATTACTTAATTTGTGAACTATTTTAGAATCTATTTCTGAAATAGTATTCACTCCAGTTTTTGATAAAATAAAATTATTAAAATTAGGAGCATCTACAACCCTGATATTAAGCTCATAATCATATAACTCAAATACTCTAGAATCACTAATATAAAATGGTGTGATGATGACGTCCATTATTTCTATATTTTTATTAGGAATTTTAGTCAATAATTTTTCAAAACTATTTAAACTATAATACTTAACACCTGCTAAATCTAAATAATCTAACTCATTTATTAAACTATTGAGTTCTTTTTTCATAGTTGGTCTCCTTATATTTGTCCATACTAATATCTAATTGTACTAGTTTTTGATACTTTGCTGACTCACTGAGTTATTACTCTTTAACTAATCCAAATGATAAAATATCAATAGATATATCTAATCCTAATTTTGCTATCTTCTGCATAAATTCATCTTTGAGTTCGATACCCATTTGACCAAAGTATCGTATACCCAATTTAAAATTAAGAACATCACTTTATCTTTTACTGAATATTCTTGTGTTTTTTCTTTGTCTACTAGCTTGTACATGTGTGGATATATTGACTCACCACTTCCTAAGCAAATTAGATCCATTATTTCTGGATTGTTAATAAGATTATCTTCGTCAATAATATATAATGCATGTTCTACCGCTGTTCTCTCATCTAAATATTCTTTATCTATTAAAAAATCAATATCTTTCCAGTATAAAATACATTTTTTTGCTATATCTTCATAAGATAACTTTATTTTCATTGTATTGATTATTTTCCCCCACCACGTGTAACTGCACTTTAACTTTACTTATTTTAATCTTACATATCAATTTCCTCATCTATTAAATATACATCAAAAGATTTAAGACGATTCATTCCTCCAGATGTTGTTAAACATTCTTTTTCTAAAAAAAAGGCAACAGACTCTAACGCCTTTATGAAATCATTTCTATCCTTTTGATTTTCAGTAATAAATTTAGAATAGTTATATATTACTAGCACAAATCCTTGTTTATCATCCCAAAAATCTAGATCTTGCATACAGTCAATAAATGCATTCCAATTATACCCAAAATGACTTCCAAACAAATATACTTTTTTAAAATGATTAAAATAATCTTGTTCACATTTAATTGTTTTACCATCTAAATAATGAATATGATAATCTTCTTGATTTAAAAGGTCTATATATTCTTTTTTGAAATGTAAGAACTGTTCTTTATTTATTTTTTTTATTTGATTTATTATCATTTAATTCCACCTCTACCTTATTTTATAAAATGTAATATAATGATCAGAAGTATAATACACATTTCCATCACTCCCACTTACAAATTGACAATCATCTCTACATTAAAGCTAGGTGATTTATATCAAATTCTCTATATATAATTGCATTACCATTAGCATCATATATAGAAAGTTGATTATAGTCATTACCCCAAATCCTACATACACTAGGCTTTTTTAATTTCATTTATATTTATTCTACTAATAGAAATATATCATTAGCCACGATATTGCATTCGTCAAGTGTTTTTAGAAAAATATCATTTCCAAATGCTTTTACAAAAATATCATATATTATTTGACCTAAATAACTAACATCTATATTATCCAAATCTTTTATAATATTATAAATCTTTTTTGTCTCAGAATCATATTCATCTGGTGGGGCAAAGGTAATAAATCAATTGGATTCCATTTATCTATTACCTCATTAATATACTCTTTTTTTATTTTATTTAGTTATATCTTCTCCCAAACAATTAATATTTGACATCATAATTTACACTGGACTAAGTAGTAACTAATTTACCATAAGAGGCTACAACTGCTTCACCATTGGGAGATACATATGCATATTTACCATTACTTTGAAATAATGCTTACCCATTTGACCATCGCAATGTTTAACGACTTGTTAATCCGTCAATTTCCTATGAAGCTAAATTAATATCAAAATTATTTTTTTTAGGAATTATAGATATTGAGTACATTGGTTCATTTAAAGATATAAATTCATCCCAACTATATTCTATATCCACTTCATGATCACAAAATGCATACTGATATTGTGTCTTATAATAAATATCTTTACACAATCGGATAATACTTTTTGTGCAATTATTTAGTTCCAATTTATTTCCAACAGTAAATAGCTGCTTAACATTAATCTCCAGCAGAAATCCAAAATCTTTTTGCGTTATTTGATTAATACTAATATAAATGGATATATTTCTTTCATCGAGAAAATTCCCTTCCATCGTAAGCTTACAAAAATAATTTTGAATCATTATATACGTAAGATCTTTAGAAGAGTAATTAGCTAGGGTTTCCTCTTTCCATTTGTCTCCATCTCTATCTGTACTATACATTATTTTATGCATTGTCATATCATGAAAGAAAAAAAATCAATAAATCTATTCAATTCATTTTCTATACTAGTTGATTCGCCATATATAAAACCTATATCTATAAAGCTGCTCATACATACACTCCTTTATTTTACTTTATTGGAATACCATTTTGTAGGTGAAATTGAAGTTGTTCAACACTAAACTTCCATCCACCAATGAAATTTCCTGACAAATCAAAGTGTGTTCCATTACCAGTAGTGCTATTAATATAAATTATTACATCATTACCACGATATGTGGATTGCAATGTCTTATTAGAGGTATTAACATGATTGTTTAATGCTTCTTCAAAAAATTTCCCAGTTGCTGAATTCCAATTACCACTGAATCCAAAATCTTCTGCATATTTAAACTCATATTGTGATTTGCTTGTTTTATATTTTGGGGTCGCTAATTTATTCCCTAGCTCTGATCCAACTACTTAATCCCCAACAAATACTTTATAGGAGTATTTCCAATATCATATATACTAGAATTTTTGTTAATCATTGATATATGACATTTGTTACTAATGCTCCATTTGCTAATAGTAATACCATTTCTCCTAACTCTCCAAATGCTATTGATTTTTGATAGACATCACTCTCATAAAAACTATAAGTCTGAGAATCCTTATGAGGATGTATTACAGAAAGGTATTGTGATAGGCTAAATAATAAGACTTTATATCTATCATTAATCAAAATCTTAAACTAATCTTTGATTATATATTTTTCCCACTTCGCATTTCTTATTTCTTCAATTGTTGCAATTCTAACTTTTTTTACTGTGAAATCACTCCTGAAACCATTAATGTTTTTTAATGCTTCATCTGGTGTTTTCCATTCTGCCAAACATTCATCACACATAATCGAACAATCTAATGAATCAACATCAATCACTACTTCTAACATTCCACATCCATTACAAACAGGACATTCTCCAATATATTTATTTTTACTCATTATCTCTCCTAAGTGACTATCGGCATCCCATAATTTCCAAATGAAGGAAAGGCCGTCCATACTGTTGAGGTTCCTTCTTTAACAACAATTGTAATATAATCCATTCTAAAATTCACATATCCACTATTGTATCCAGCATTTTGATAAGGAATATTATAAATAGTTCCTCCCATTCCATCAGATACAATTATCCCATTAGCTCGATTAGCCCACGCTGTTTCTACCATTGTTTGCCCATTACCATTAAATACACCATGAATTTTTCTTTAATAATTTGGAGAATTATGCTTTTGGATATGATCTAGAGAAGTTTGTCCTTTTGCATTTGTATTACTCCAATCTATATCTTGACTACTATAATAATCACTTACGCCTTTCATACTTCCAGCAACAATCAATGGCGAAGCCGGCTGTATTACATCTCCCAATACGAACATTGCCTTTCGATAGCCTTCTGAACTATAAAACTTATAAGCATCTGAATCCCTATGAGGATGGATAATCTTCCATTGCCAATATTACTTTAGCTATTTTTTTCGCTTTATCACCGCTAATATTTTATCCAGTATAGCATAAAACAATAATATTCCTTTTCTATACTATCAATTATTTATAACCTCTCAGATACTCGAGTTCTTCATCGCTCCATTTTTGATGAATTAATTCTTTTATTTCATCGGATAATTGTAATGTCTCTTTCCATTCCGTAGTTGCTTTTAATGCATTTGTAGTCCATAATGATGAACCATTTAATTTCAAAAGCTTATCTTGGAGATTTTTACTTAATATTGCAATATTTTTATCTATTATCCCGTTTTCCTCTAACACATTAAGTGTATATTCACTCAATGATGCAGGATATTCAGTTGTAAATTCCTCAAATATCTCATACTCAATCTCTTTATCAGATATTTTTAATAAGTGAATTCCACATCTTTCTAGAGAACTTAAATAAAAATCAAAAGACTGCTCTGTTGTTATTTTAATCATTTTAATTGCCTCCTTACTTATCTCTAAGAATAATAGTCGCTTTATCTTTTGGTGTATAAATATACTGAATTCCCAACCTTGCCTATTTGAACCATACATTTTAAATGACCAACCATCTCCTAAAATAGTCTGTATTTCACTTGGTGTTCAACCCATAATCGTTGTGTATTACTTATTATATCTTGAAAAGAATTTGGCTTCCCTTGTACATTTCCATCACCCTACTGCTCTTTAAAGTAATTATTCCAATCATCACCAAACATCGAATTCTTTGCTTCTTGGCCACCGCCGACTGGTTTCTCACTTTCAACCATTTCCATACTGAGTTTGGCAATAATTGATCTTTACTCTGCTAGTTAGCTAATTATGCTTTGAAGGAAAGTCAACATTGTAACGAATACATTGTTCTCTTAAATAGTTTTCCCAATGTATACTCCCTCTACCAACTCCACCCATCGGTTTATAATAGATAAACCCATCCATATCTTCTGGATGATTGAAATCCGCAGCAATTTCTGCAATTATTTCATACACATTACTATACTTATCTCTATTCATATAAAGGTATAGTAATATTGCAAATCTCCATTTATCTATTATTATAGCAGTTTCGATATTTTTATTTTCTAATACTATTAGTTTGTTAATTAGTGGTAAAATATCTTCTTTATCATCTAAGATTACAATTTCTAAAACAACCTCAAAGTTCTCCATATTTTCTTCTAAACAATCTTTGGCATAATCTATTATATTATTTTTAGAAATAATGCGATTTTCTACCCCAAATTTTAATTCTGGCCAACTCCAACTAGGTATATAATTAGCGATTTCAGCGAATGCAAAATCTTTATATGTTAAATCTATCATCTTATCACTTTCCCTTGCAAATAATTTTTCTTAAACAATTGATGTGTAATTTGCCTGTTATAATTTGCATAATACTCAAAGTAGCCCATTTGACCATTCACCTCTCCTAATGTTTTGTCTACATCTGTTGCTATTTATGTGAGGTATAAGAATTATATACCTAAGGTATCTGCTACTAGATTATCTTCATTATCAAAGTCGCAAACTATATTAGAATTAATAATAGTCAAGATATTATCAGGATCATCTGCATCAAAATATCCAATAACGATGTATCCATTTACACTATCATAACTAATTATTGGTAAATTAACATATATAAAATAATATTGACTTATGCCATTGATTTTTGATAGACATTACTCTCATAAAAACGATAAGCATCTGAATCCTTATGTGGATGTATTTTCAATATGGATATGTACTCGTTACTGTCCTATTGTAAATACTCTCTCCATAACTTGATACTTTTGCTATAAACTCTTCTCTATATTTTCCACTACTGCTTGGATAGCTTGTATTTGCATTCGTGACTGAGCGATATTGTGATTTTTGCTATAGCTTTCGTTACTTTAGTAATAACCACATTAACTATTTGACTTGGTATATTACTTGAAATCTGTACTTAGCTAATAATTTTCATTGATTTACTATATTTAAACATTCTTCTGAAAGATTTGTATTATCGATTATGAGGAGATAGTCCCCTTCTCTTGTTCTTGTTTATTATGCATTTCCTATTTATTTTTATAAGAATAGCTGATTATTTCTTATAAAAAGAATGTATCCTCATTCTTATCAAAAGAATATTGTAAAACATAATCATCGTCATGATTTTCTCTACTTGCTATTCTTACTTGTTCATAATTTAATTTATTTTTCTTTAAAATATCATTTATAGTTTTTAACCCTATATTCTTATCTACTACTACACAAAAAATATTTAAAACAAATTCTGCATCCATACACATTTGTTTTCCTATATCGTATCCGTCTACATATCCTAATCCTAACCACCCAATTTCATTATTTAAGCAATTTATTACCCTATCTTTTAATTTTCCTATTTCCTCTTTAATTTCGATACTTTTTATAAAATATTGTACCACTATCCAACAAATATTATTTAATGGTTTGTACCCAAACGGAGAAAACATATTATTAAATTGCTCTTCAAATTCTTCTTCACTTTTATAATCACTAAATATTTCTATGTGCCCTTTTTTTCCTACCTCTCCTGTATGCAGAGTTATTTTATTTTGATTTAGCCAATATTCTGCATATTGTAACCTGCCATCTTCAAGTTTTTTATATAACTTTTTCATTTAAATTCACCTTTAACTTTCTTTTTTATGAAATATTTATTTCTTTTTAAGAAACATTAAATCTTCCAAAAAGATATGAAGTGAGCATTTATATCTTAACTTTGGATTCTTCTAGTTAATCTTTACTATAACCAACCAATTCTTATAAATAAATTTCTAATTGTTTAGCAAACTTAGTTCCAGGTTTGCTTTTTTCATCCATATTGCCTTAAGAATACATTTGATTGTCAGTTTCTTTCGCTTTTCAATTGTACCCACTAGATAGAAGTCTAATATCTTCTATCTAGTTCAACTGTTCAGCTATAGAAATATAGTTCAGAACTTCTTTCCATTCTGATGCTACTGTTAAAGCAATTGCTTCCCGCATAAATGGTTCATATTTAAAAGCTTTGCTTGAAGAATTTTACTTAATTGAGCGATATTTTCAGCTGTTATTCCATTTTCCTCTAGTACATCAAGTGTGTATTTAACTTAATGATTCAGGATACTCAGTTGTAAATTCTTTGAACTTCTGAAATTCAATTTCTTCATCCGTTAATTCCAATAAATACTACATCTTTCTAATGAATATAAATAAAAATCAATGTTAATTTCTTATATAATGTATCGCATTTCTTTCTATCAGAAATTCAACTCTCACATAGCCTATAAAAGGCGGTGCTAAGTTTTACAGACTTTAAAATCTTTTAATACATAAGGAGTAATAACCTTTTCAACAAGTTTTCAAAATATCTTACTTCTATTATTTTAATAAACTTTCTAAAGTTAAATTACCTTACATATAAAATTTTTATTTTAGATAATGCGAAATATCCTCATAATCACTAATATCAATTTTTTTTCCTTTATAAAAGTCATAAAAGCTATTGATCATTTCACCATAATGTAAGATCTCTGTTACATATGTTTTTTTACCATCCTCTGTATCAGGATAACGTATTTCAACTTGATACCCTTCTGGTTCTAAAACAAATTGAATAAATGACTCATTATCTTGATTAATTAATGTCAAAAAATCATAAATCCCCTTCTTAGTTTGACTGATTACATAATCAATCGCTTCCTTAATCAATTGTTCTGTAACTGGACGATTATCAAATACCTTACTATTCATTGATATACTAAATTTATCTACATTTAATTCTTCCTTGCTATAGCCAACAAAGTCTAATAAATCCTTCTCAAATTGCTTAGCATTAAACTTGGTTCTTGGCTTCTTTTTTATCATCCAAATAGACTCAATTATACATTTAATAGTTAATTTTTTTCGTTCTTCTACTGTTCCATTTATATATTTGTTATAGTCTATATGCTTGAATATACTAATTCTACCTATAGATTTGGAAAACATTACCTCCTCTGCCCAAAAGCCTTGTTCTAGCTTTTCTGGTGGAGCCACTACAGGGAGTATATCAACTATCTTGACAATAGTACTATAGCTTTTATCTGTAAAATTTTTCATAATCTCATTGCACATTTCTATTACTTCATCATTAACTTCATAATATTGTTTATAATAACTTGGTTTTTTAATATCTAATTCCATAAAATCTTCCTTTACCAATCGCTTTTATTTAGGAGTGACCAACCTCCATAGATATCCTTGTATTCTTGAATTTGATTGTGTTGCATCTCAATCTCTCTTCAGTTCAGATTTCAATCAGTTACTTCATCAATAATTACTTTTACTTCATATTTCTCTTCTATCCATTTCGCTATTTCTTCCATTATCTTCCGAAATGAGTTGAAATATCCTTTTGTATTTATA
>Ga0153920_1001006_pt1 | contig 12009 bp, 11 predicted proteins | sample TSNJ004MetaG_FD_104713 | JGI IMG/M metagenome (GOLD analysis project Ga0153920, IMG submission 104713) | Attine ant fungus gardens microbial communities from New Jersey, USA - TSNJ004 MetaG | ecosystem: Host-associated > Fungi > Mycelium > Unclassified | place: USA: New Jersey, Brendon T. Byrne...
CATCATTCTTTACTCGCGACAAGATAAAAGCCCAAACTCAACTTGATGCCAATCGCTTTCAGGGACAGTAGTGAAAATGTGAACTTTGAGAGAAGGGGTGTTGTATGGATTGAGGGCTGGTTGTGAATGATATGTGAATAATATGTGAAGAGTAGTAGGAATTCCTCGAACTGGCATGTTCTTGCTTGGTCAAAGTCGAAAGGTTTGTTTCATTTAGTTTATATTGTCATTATGATGAAATCATAAACACAACACGATTTGTAACATGCATTCCGTTTGCAAGCTTAAGAACACAATTGGACCGCAACAAAGGTTTTGTATTAAGAACAGTAACCGAACAACTCAAAACGGCGTCTCCCCCTTTCCAATTTCTCTCTCGCTCATGGCTTCCCACTTTCTACCCGACCCGAACATGATGGAATTAAGTCGTTCACCCAGAATTTTGTTCATCAATATAATCACGGTGCGGGTAGTCGACCCTACTCAATAGATAGCGTCTTTGTACGATCCTCTGATTCCTTAAACCTTTCTTAATTATACGCTCCTAGTATCCTATTAGGGATTTGCTTAGGGATTTTACGAGTCCCGAGCTAAGAACCATTTGAAAACGGGTCCATCGTCAGTTTTGATGTGACTGAATACCGGCTAAAAGTGGATAACTTATTGTTTTAACATGCATAGTGGGAACCTCGTAAAATACCTTATCAGGAGAGATTTTCTGAGTCTATTAGACTTGCCAGAAACGTGACACTTAGTGTATTTTTAATAAATTTACATGTGCTTTGGTTTTTTTTTTTTTGGATTCAGCATTTCTATTCCGCAACAAGCAAACTAGTACTAAGACGCGGAGGGCTACAAGAGCCCAATGTCTGGGGTATATCTACGGGAGAAAGGAGTATGGTGTGGGCAAAGTTAACACGTGCTTTGGTTATCTGCAGGTTATAAGACGAATTAAAAAATTTGCTCTTTTTTAATGGACTAAGAAGAGCACGTTCAAAACTCTCCTCAGGCTCCTTCAATAGACGTATAATGTCGTCTGGTGGTAGTGCGAGCACTTGGACGAGGTGGAGTGGCCTAGCAGAGGTCTTGTCGATGGATACAGTTGAAATGTAGAGTCGTTTTTACACCATCTTTCATCAGTCGGATGTGTCTTCATCGTTGGCTATGTAATGCACAAATTTCTTCGCTCCGATGGCCAAGTAGTCAACGTGTCCTGCGTGGGGAAGTACTTGGTTGCAGTATTCGGAGCTGAGGTGAAGGGAATCAGCGAGCACGATTTGTCGGTGTTACTCTGCATTCCACCCTTTGCTTGCAGTTGAACCCAAAGCATGTTGTAACCATTCACTCTGTCATCGATAGAGGTTTGGCAGCCGTAAATATGGGGAATGGTGGGTGTTCTTAGACTCTGAAGCGAAAACACATCTTGAGACGTCAAGAGAGCAAAAACTTGGGTAGAGCAGCGAACTCTGCAGAAGTCGTCCTTCTCTCCAATTCACCTATTCATTTGAACACCTAAAGTACTTCGACCGAAGACAAGACGCACCTTGGTTTCTTACTCCAACAGATTTCCTACCTCCTTCTCCTTTTTCTCCATTTCTCTCAACCATTCTTTGTCAATGCATTTTGTCCACTTTCTGCCGAATCTTGAGTTAGACATGTCCAGGATTGTTGAGATTCGGGGAGCCTTAATCACCACTCTGCACGGTGGTATATACACATCTTTCCTGTGCTCGATTGGGACCCAAAACAGTGGTTCATTGTCCTGACCCATCACCCATCCATCCATCATGCCTTGCATCGTAAGCTCATGTCCATCGGTGGAATCCTGATGGTCAGCTGTGAGGTCTGCTATTTCCCATGCTCTCAGACCAATGTTGGGGTAATAATATGCCAACCCTGTTCCATCTCGTATAAACGCCAGATCTCCATCTTCTTGACCCAAAATTTGACCGTACAGATGACCATTATAGGCATTAAAGAGGCGTATTGCACTCTCATGCGTGCACCTAAGAGCAATGAGTCTGTCGCCAAGGGAATGGTCAACCAGAGCAGGTGAGAGGCCAATGCGATACACCTCGGACGTTGGAAACCTGGAAACGAGTTGGCGAGTTCGTGTGTCCCAGACTCGGACATGGGAGTCTTTGTTAGACCAACATGCGAAGAGTTTCCCGTCGGGTGAGTACGCAGTTGAGTTATTCCCGCTAATATGCAGTTGATCGTCAAAGTGGACAGGATAGAACTGGGCAGTGTCGTGATTCCATGAGTAACACGTGGAGGAAGATGGAGACAGGATGAAGACGGTCAAGCCATCGGGTGCCGGGCGTGGGAACGAGATTCTGTCCACCTTGAAGCCTAAAGAATAGGTGCATTCGAAACCTGCAGGATTCTGCCGATGCCAAACTTGGAGTATTCCTGAGCCATCACCAAAGATACCGCATATAACTAGGTCGTTACATGTTTGGAAGGCGACCTTCCATAACCAGAGATCTTTTCTTGGCCAGGGGTCGAATGAGACACGCTTCTCCGGGTGCATTGTATCGCATATGGTAATGAGAGATTTAGACAAAATCGCTGCCTGGTTATCATCTGGGGAAAATGCAATCCCCATGCCATCTTCGTACTCGACATCTATATGCGCCACGACTTCCCCAGTATTTGTATCCAGCAATTTGATGTTGTGAGATTGCTGCGACTCTGCAGCCGCCACCTTTCCAGAGGGTGAGACTGTAATGACTCGTCGCATATCAGTATCATCTTGAGTGTCTATAGTGTCAGCCCGATTTCCCGTCAAATCTTCTAGGTCCACGCTCCACATCCTCACACTTCCATCATAATATCCAACTAAAAGCCTGCGACCATCGCATGATGGACAGATACTACATACTTCTGAAGTGGCTTGAGGCTTCTCCCAGATCATTTTTGAGCTGGTTGTAGAGACATCCCATATCTCCACTGTGTGATCTCGTTCGATAAATAGGTAATTGGTGAGGGATGAATGAATAACATGTGGCATATAGTTGAAATCATGGCTGAAGGATACCATCTCTTGTGTGTCCAATCTCCAAAGGTAAATATGACAAGGTTTTTCCCTAAATGCGGCCATCAAAGTGTCGCTGGTCGGAGAAAAGCGGAGGTATGTCAATTTTCCAGGAGGATATGCGAATCGTCGAGGATCCTTGCCATCTTCCAAGTTCCATAATTCAATGACAGACTTCCTTCCTACGGCCAGAAAATGTCCATCAGGGGAAAATTGGATGTGGGCAACATCATCTTGAGAGCCGTCCCAGTCTCCATCTACCTTAGCCGACACAATTCTTCCATTGTGATGAATGAAGGCGAAATCATGGCCCTCAATTTGAAATGGCTCCTCACCCATCTCAATGTCCCAGACTACCGCACAAGAGCGAAATCTGAGTAGAATACGTTTCCCATCAGGACTGAAGCAGACATTATGTACCACCCCATAATTAGGCAGCTCAAATGGGCCTGAAATGCGATGACCAGTTTCAGAGTCGCAGATATACATAGTTTGGAGTGATATGGAAGCAAAAGCGCTTTCATCCAGCGAGAAGACCACATGCAGCACAGGAGCATTGTGGTGCTCTGCAGTGAATACCACCATTGGCCATTGACTGGGCTTCCCTTGAGTGATCGCAAGTGTGCCGGGAACTCTCGGACAGAATTTTCTGGCAACATGAGATTGCTCAGGAGCGAAGGGGAGTGCTGAGAGGTAAACGTGTGAGGCGCGCTGAGAGATTGGAATCATAAATGCAGAAAAAAATCGGAGAGCATCGTGGATAAACAATGTCAACTCATGATCAGGGTTGAGGGACTGGCCGGACAACGTCAGATTTTTCACAGAGAAACAAGCTGGAGACATACCTTCCATGATAATGCCTTTTTCAGGATCAAATGTGCCTCATAAACATTACCTGTCAGGCTCATGACCTCCAACCAGAACAGTAGCTTCTCATACATCACAAATTTCACTGCCTCCATCATCTTCTCGTCAGATAGAGTCTGAATAACATGGTCCGCCCAGAAAAAAGATGAATATGAAATGAGAGGAGGGATAACAGATTTGACAGTAGACTGAATATCAACGTTCTTTATGATCGAAGATTCCAAGTTGCACATGTTGAAATGGAGCTTGGATGATACCAGGGTTTTCAAACACAACATCGCAAGCTGACGTTCGTGTTGTCCCCGATCCTGAACAGCAGAAAATCCAGGTAGCTCTCGTAGAAAGAATTCTGATAGAAGAAAATCTTCGAACGAGCGGTGATGAAAATGAAGAATAGGGCCAGAGTCGATGACAGACGCAAGACCCTTGCGGATAAGCCCTAGCCTGTTCACATTGGAGTCTGGAATCTTGACTTGGGGAAGTGTGATAAGCACATTGTCATCAAGCGGTTTCTTGGCAAAAATCATTGCACCTATAACCGAGGTAATTGCTCCGATCTCTTCCTTTTCGAGATCATGTCCGAATGATGCTTTGACAATAGTGGAGTACAGGGAATATAAGCCTTTCAAACCCTTCCCATCACCCTTTTCAAGCATAGCAAACCGGCTTTCAGGATCGGATTCGAGGAAATTGGCAGTAGTTGTTGCCCAGATAAATATCCCAGCAGCACGAGGAACCAGGTAATCAAGAGCCTTTCTGATCAATGCGCCTTCCATCCCCATACTCTCGAGGCGTGATTTGAGGAATACATGGATGTCTTGAGAAGCACTATCTCCTAACTCGACGTCGCTGCCAGAGGGAATAGCAATATGAATGCTGATAGTTTTGGGGAAGGTTCGACTGATACCGTCCTCTGGCCGGCTGGTAATGACCAACTTGAACCTCTTCAAGTGATCAACCTGAGTCCAACGCTTCAGTGTATGCAAAAGACTCTGGAAATCCTCCTTCCCAGATGCGTCGTGCCTCAAACCACCACACTCGTCCAATGCATCTATCACAATCACCGGAAGCCTCTCACGTCGAATGGCGTCATCCAGCGCAGATAATGGTACCTCGATGAGCAATTTGAAAAGCCGATCAATGTCAGATGAATTGTGCCCTTGATCACCTTGAGCTAAGTGTTGCCGAAGAGAAGGGAATAGGCGGGCAAGATCACAAGCGACTGTGCGCCAGAGAGCAATTGTAGTCACACTGGATTGTGTACGATCGAACCGGAATTGGATTACATGGCGCTTCCGGTCCATTAGCCAATTCGCAATGCTAGCTGCCAAGGCAGATTTTCCGACACCAGGCGATCCCCTTATCCAGATCACATTGGGAGCATTGACATTCTCGATCTCGTTTTCGATCTCCTGTAAGATGGTGGTGCGGGTGCCTCCCATGCATGGTTTGCGTAAGGGAAGCCTGTTCTCCCCAAGGGCAGCCACTAAATCATCCAGTTCCTTCTTGTCGGCGGCCCTCTCCACACTTTTTGCCATAGCAGCTGATACAAACCACAAATTAGTTAGGTTGGATGATGAATATCGGACACAAAGACCAAACCTTGTTTTTCTAGGACCTCTATAAGAAGATGTCGGTCAAGTTTGTCCTTGAAGGCGTCAATTTTGTTCTTCAACTCAGCCGCTTTCTCCTTTTGAGAGTTCACAAAGACGTATTTGACTGGAGCCAACTAATCAGTCGCAAGCACATTTCGATGGATTGATACATACACATCCAGCTTTTCAGCCATCTCCAAATAAAGTTGACCACTTCTTCCAAGATTTCAGGAAACTCACTCATAGTATTGCGCAGTTGATCTGAGTTGGAACTTCATCGAGCCTGTTGAGCTGGCCAGCGAGCACTTCAATGCTGTTTACAAGGTTTTTCATTGCTTCACGAGTTTCTTCTTGCGTCCTCAAATGCTGCAAAAACAATCAGTAATGTTATTGACGTTGAAAACAGAAAAGGAGCCAACTTTGTATACGACCTCGACACAAGAGAATACAACATGTGTGACAGGAGTCAGCTGCTTCAAGTTAGACAATATACAGGAATAACAATCAACGATCAATTACCTTGCTGATTGCGATCCCTAAATCAACAAACATCCCAGCAGCATCGCTTGCAGAAGCAGAATGACACAGAACAGAATTTAGTTTGTTCAGTTCTACTACCGTATCCCTGATACGTGGATCCCCAGTTTTAAGATCAATGCCGCAGCTCTACAATTGTATTTTGAGAGGAAATCAACATAACAGCGATAGTGATAGCGTACCTTGATGACCAGCCACAGTTGTAATCCTTGCATTGGGTTATCAAATTTTACTTCGAAGTCTACTGAGGTCCTATGAGAAAATCAGGAGAGATCGAGGTATAGATTCTCTCACAATTCGTTCCTGTTCTAGAAGACAAGTGTTTCCGTAAGTCGTCAAACTTGATATTAGCTTTACACATGGATCCTTCCTCTGAACCAGTGAGTATTTTCTGTCTCCGGGAATGTTTTTTGTGTATCTCAATATTCAGTTCACTTCCTTCCACGAGCATGCTAGGCCACATCAGCATGTAGGCTGCTCAAGTACAATAATCTCAACATACCACTCGTTTTGGCCGAGCGCCAAATGCTGTTCATCCCTGATGTCTTTGTCCATTTTTTTTTCAAGGCGAACATTGACTTTATCAGAGAATTTGACAATCAGTGAGTGTGGAAACTCATCGATCTTTCCAATGAGTTCTGAGTGTGAATTTAGTTTCTGATCTACTGAGCCGATCGAACAAAATAGCACTCACTGACAACTTGGATGGCTTGTACCGAAAAGAGTTCAACTGGATTTTCCATTACTTCAACTGTTGAAGAGAGAGTGTGAGAAAGGAGTGTGGGATGTTATTATGCAAAGAATACAGGAATGATAGAAGCAGCCATCATTGTTTCAAGAACTGAACCAGGTGGGAACTCGATCCAGACAGCAAAAAGGCAGAACATTGACACAGAAAATCCATTGAATTGAGTAGTTGTTCTAGTGACCACAGCCCAAATTACATTGTACAATTATCATGGCAATTAAATATTCAAAGACAAGCATGATGAGATTTGCCCTGCAGGATTACATGACAATGAACTATATCTCCTTCCTGAAATAAGACAGGATCGAGCACCTACACTCGTTTGTTCGTCAATCTCAGCCAAGTCCCGTGCCGATAAATCACAATTTATTTTGAAAGTCCAAGCAACACAATCCCCAACAATTCGTGCATGGGGTTGAATGTCTGCAATTGACTACATGAGGCTCAGGCATGTTACCAGGTTCGAGATCAATACAAAGTCCGCAGTCATATCTCCGTGAATAGGAATGTACGATCCCATATACTGTTCAAATGTCAGCCATAATTGACAACCGAAGAGTGAAGGCCGTACTTTCGCTCGTGCGATCGCGACAATCCGATCATCTAACATACAGCTATACTACCTTTCTACTAGCAACTCTGTCTACACCCTACTCCCTTGGCCACATGCCTCCTGCAGACACGCACCTGATATTGGGCCCTATTTAGGCCCTTTGCATCTCAGTACTAGCTTGTTATGGGATGCTGAACCCAAAAAAATGTGATCACCTGGCTGCAGAGTATTTATAATTTCGAGCCCATTCCCACAGCCATACATATCCTGCTCGTTGTCAGACAAGATTCGCGGCATTTCATGAAATCAAAGATGGGCTTTGTGTGAATAACCCTTCCTGTAGAAGCAGATGCTCAGTCTGAGAAAGCCTGGGTCATTCAGCAGAATTGGCGCACCTCTAGGAAGGTGTTGAGCTCCCTCTGTTCTACTGGAGATAAGGGATACACCTTAGGAGACTTGGGCTCCAAGCCTGGAAGGAGTCCAATAGTGTGGTCCCAATGGTGGTGCTCTGGGAGGATGTCGAAGTCTTCCTTAGTGAACACAGCTTTAAATCCCTGGGTGCAGTTGGACAGTGGACTGTGGGTGGCTTGGACTTCTGCACTACAACAGGCTCCTTCTGCCAGGTACTGAGAAGTAGTGGCAGTGGCTTGGAGTTTCTCAACAGGAGGGTTTAGTAGTAACTGCATTATAAACAACCTGTCTCCAAGCTCTCAACCTTGTCCATTAGTCCTAGTCAGAAATTCTTCCTTATTAGCATCTTTTGCTAGCATGGGCAACTCTCCATTCTGACAGGTGTTTACTGTTTGGACTTCTTGCCTTCTCTGTATAGCATGTTCCTTCTGCATTGTTCAACACCCTTCACACCAGGGCAGACAGCGAGTCATCAGTACTTCACCTCTCTGCCAATCAACCTCTGGGTTGTGATCCTTAAGCCAGGGGTACCCCAGTATCAGGTCTTGTTTCCCTAGACTAGAGACTATAAAGAGCATCTGCTCCAAGTGGGTGTTGTACCAAAGCACAACATCTATGACTTTGGAGATCTGTCCAGCTTCATTGGGGTTACCATTTATATTGAACATGGATATTGGATATGAGATACTCTGGGTATTGATTCCTTTGTCATGGACAAAATCCCTGTCAATGAAACTTCCAGTTGCTCTACAGTCTAGAAGTGCCTTGTTGGAGTGGTGTTATTGATAGACAGTGAATGTCCTTAGTGATCACCCTAGGTGGATGTTCAAGAAGAACTCAATGGAGTCCTTTATTGAATTGGCCTACTACTTATACTACTCTTACAGTGGCTGTACTACTACTAGTCCACGATCACATGTTCCTCCAGAACATTCTATGATCACCTGCCCTTGTCATGTGACTTGATTCCCTAAGTTCCCACACTATTTATATCTCAACCCCATTGTATGCTTTGAGGTTTTGGACTAAGTGTTCAAATGCATGGGAAACTACTTCCTGCCTGGGGCTCTCATAACAAGTAGACCTTACTGGTGTCAGTGGTACAGAGCTCTACAGTCAGGATTAGAGAGGCTCTGTGTGCATCAAGCACACTTACAGAGAGTTGCTTTGGAAGTCTCTTTTCCCATTTTGGTCTCCAAGTTGCTGGTGTTATGGCAGGAGAGAAAGGGGAGGGGAGAAGAATATGACTATAGGTTCATATGCACTTGTATTGGATTTTTCTATGTCAAGTATACAGAATCTATTTACTAGGGGCAACTGGAGCATACTATTTGCCAGCCACATTATGCAAAATTCTCTTCTACCAGAGGGTCCTCTTCTTCCAAAACTATGTCTTTTAAGGCCAAGAGATCTTCTATTAGCTCCTTCTGTTGCTCTGCCATTAATAGCCTCATGTTCATCTAGTAGGGACAGTCTTTTACCAGGTAGTTTGCATCTCTGTACCTGTAGCAGTCTTTTGGAGGCATGGGATGGAGTTTCCAAGTAGCATTGATATCTATAGCTATGGATAGAGTTGGAGGGGGAAGATGGAGAGGCAGAGGGGTTGGAACTTGCAGGAGGCAGGCCATAGAAGAAGAAAAGTGGATGACTAACAAGGGGGGTAGATAAACTGGAGTAGAGCAGAAAGGAAGTTGCCATTGGTTGGACTAGAAAGCCTCATTTACCAAGTGAGCTTGGTCAATCCTTCTGGTGGCTTTGTACTATGCCCTTGGGTCTGTATTGCTAGGGCATCCAACCAGCATGGTTGTGATCTGGTTTTGGATGCCTATCTACAACCCTCTCTGGAATTTGACAACAAGGGTTCTTAGATCAGAATAGCTAGTACCTGAGACCAGGGTCTAGAAAGAGTCCAGGTAGTTTTCTACTATCTGACTATTCTGGTAATAGAAGAACTCTTCTAGAGTGTTGGTAGCATCCACCTCCATGTTGACAGAAAAGAACTGGGCCCAGAACTGTTGTTAAAAGACCAACCAAGATTAAAAAGGGAAAACACCAGTATCCATTTCCTGGTGGAAGAGGTCCTTGGACTACTTTGCTGCATATCCATTTTTGAAAAATATCAGGGCCCAGAAAATCCATTCCTAGTCCAAGTCAAATTGCTCTGGAACCAACTGCATATAGAGGGTATAGGAGTTTAAGAAAATTCAACTGTAATTCCACTCTCTATTAGATAAGCTATCAAAAGGAGAGTCAGAGGTAGAGATAGTGGAAGAGCTATTTAAAAAGATGAGAAATGAGCTTGGGAAGACAGGAGAGGAAGAAAGGAAGATAGAATAGTTGAGAACAATAGAACAGGGGGGTAAGACATGTGATGAGTATGTCCAGGAGTTTAAAAAGATAGCAAGAGGAAGTGAATACAAGGGGCAGCCTTTTATTGAAGAATTTAAAAGGGGATTAAATGGGGGAATCAGAAAAAAGTTAGCAGAAGCAGAAAGCCCTCCTAGTTCAATAGAAGAGTGGTAGGAGAGATCAGTAAGGTTGGATAGGAATCAAAGGCAAAGCAGAGGAGAGGAGAGAATGTTGGGAAGAAACATGGTGTGCCCCTTGGGAAATGCACAGCAAAGAGGAGGATTTGGGAAAGGATTGTATGGAGGGAGAGAAGGGCAGATTATGTGAAAGACAGGAGCTCAGAACTTCAGAGGGGGATATCAAAATAGGGGGAATCAGTATAGAGGAACTGAAACTAGACCAGTGTTATAACTTGGCCAAATGACTAAGTTATTATTTATTTTCTTTTTCCTTTTCTTTTACTAAGTAGCCAACAGACGTGTGAGAGGAAATGACTCAAAAGAGATGTGCAGGACTTTATAAATAAGAGTAAATACAGAAATGTGTATAAGTAGTGTATAGCAAACAAACAAGAACTCTATCAAGTTCTCCTTGTCAACTCAGACTAGGAGTAGACCTAAGTTGTCACAGTCTAAGGCCTTACACCAGAACTCAATTCCTTCATTGGCACTGCTCATCACAGAGCCTTGCTACTCTTACTCTCTTATCTTTCTTGGTACCTGAGTGACACAACTCAGGACCACTACGACATAGCCAGACCCTAGGCTTAAGGGGACTTTGCAGTCAGTTAGGGACTGCAGGTAGAGGTGTGGTACCAAGCTTGGGTATCATCACTAAGACCTGACCTCACAATCAAGTGGGCTAAGTAGTTACTTGTACCACTTCACACTATAAACTTTGTACTATAGGTGCATTGTCATCTATCTATGCAGAAATAGAAGGGAAGGAAGGAAGAATATGTTGGGAGTGTAAAAGGTTTGGGCACCTGGCCCGTAACTGTAGAAATAAGAAAAGGGAGGCAAAGGGGAAACTAATTCCCCAGAATAAATTTGAAGTAATAGCAAGTAGAGTGATGCAGTGTAGAGCGAAGGAGGAAGTAGGAATAAAGCAACAGGAAATGGTAGAGGAGGTAAAATATTTCAGATGTTGGGGGATAGAACACTACAAGTGGGAATGTCCAAATATTGAAGTTGAAAGGAAGAGAAGAAGAGAAGAAGAAGCAGTGTGTGTGGCCAGACCACAAAAGGTATAGCAGAAGGGGAGACCAGCACATCCCAACTGGAAAAAGACACAGGAATATCATGGAGTGGAGAATGTACCAGAAGATGCACAGCTGTTGGAGTTAGAATGGATGACAGAAGAGGTTGTAGTGACCTATATAGAATGTAAATGGTGTGGAAAGAAAGGAATGCATAGGGAGGACAACAGAGGACAAGGAGTCCTTAGAGGAAGGAAGCTAGAGGAAGCCGGGTGGTGTGGATGCTCAAGGCAAAAGAAAAAGGGAGGAGAAGTGGTACACCCCATGGAAAGAAAAGCACAGTGGGACAATACACAGACAAAAGATCCAAAAGGGGTAGCAAGAAAGGAAGGTGAACAGAGAGAAGTAAGGAGGACGTTCAAAATGCTGAGAGAAGTATGGATGGACATTGGGATAGAAAATGTTATCAATGGACAGTGAATGTCCTTAGCGATCACCCTAGGTAGATGTTCAAGAAGAACTCGATAGAGTTCTTTGTTGGATTGCAGCCCTACTTATACTACTACTACAGTGGCTATACCCTAGAGTCCCATGATCACATGTTCTTTCCAGAATGTTCTATGATCACCTGACCTTGTCACGTGATTTGACTTACTGAGTCCCCACCCTATTTATATCCTTACTCTATTGTATGCTTTGGGGTTTTGGATTAAG
>Ga0153920_1001009_pt1 | contig 11976 bp, 3 predicted proteins | sample TSNJ004MetaG_FD_104713 | JGI IMG/M metagenome (GOLD analysis project Ga0153920, IMG submission 104713) | Attine ant fungus gardens microbial communities from New Jersey, USA - TSNJ004 MetaG | ecosystem: Host-associated > Fungi > Mycelium > Unclassified | place: USA: New Jersey, Brendon T. Byrne...
TAATCAGGTCTTAATATCCCGACTTCTGTTATTATTCCCGTAATTAACTCATTCGGCGTTACGTCAAATCCCGGATTAATCACATTCACCTCAGGCGCGCAGATAATTTTACCGTTAATATGCGTAACTTCTTCTCTTGAACGCTCCTCTATCGGTATTTCATCGCCTGATTTAATGCTTGTGTCAATAGTTGATAAAGGCGCTGCGATATAAAACGGAACACTATGGTATTTTGCTGCTATAGCCACAGTGTAAGTCCCTATCTTATTTGCGGTGTCGCCGTTTGCGGCGATTCTGTCCGCACCGACCACGACCATATCAATCATACCTTTTTTCATAAAATAAGAACACATCCCGTCAGTAATAAGCGTTGTCGGAATCCCGTCCATTACAAGCTCAAACGTTGTAATCCTTGCTCCCTGCTGTCTAGGTCTTGTTTCATCGGCAAAAACTTTTATAGTATTGTCTTTGGCAAAAGCAGAACGAACCACACCTAACGCCGTTCCGTATCCGACAGTCGCCAAAGCTCCTGCGTTACAATGGGTCAGAATTGTTGCGCCTTTAGGCACAACTTCTGCGCCGTAATCGCCGATTTTTTTATTAATTTCTATATCTTCGTTTTCAAGTTTAATTCCGTTTTGTTTTAATTCCTCAACAATCCCGTTTACATCGGAAGAAGAATTTTTTATAACATCTTTTTGTTTTTCTACAGCCCACATAAGATTTACGGCTGTCGGACGCGAACTTGCCATATAATCAGCTTTTTCCAGTAATTTTAAAATAAATTCTTCTCTTGATAATCCCAAAGCCGCCAATTCCTGCGCATAAAGTGCGACTCCGTGCGCTCCGGAAACCCCGATTGCAGGCGCGCCGCGAACAATCATTGTTTGTATCGCGTCATACATTTCCTGCCCGGTTTTAATATCCACATACTTAAACTCATAAGGCAAAAGCGTTTGATCTACCATTCTCGAAAAATTATCTATCCATTCAACTGTTTTAATCTTTGATTCAAATTCAGCCATTTTATTTTCCTTTTTCTATAACTTAAAACTTATATCTTTGTCATTCTCATCATCTTTTTTGCACATACCTAAAAACTCCGCCAGATAAAAAGTTAAAAATGCTGTAAATGCATTGATAGTAGCGCTCAAAACTCCCATAAACAAAACCATTAATATTATTATACCGGTACTGCCTGCCTGTAATGCTATTGATATACCATATAATGAATACAACCCGAAAACTTTGCCTAAAATCGCAACAAAAGGAAGGTAAACAACGCAAAATGCTATGAACGACACAAATCCTATAATTGCACCCAGAACAACGCTTTCTTTTATTGAAAGTAAATCCAATAATTCAACTTTCAGCATAAAAATAATAATTATCGCCGAAGCAAGACACATTAAAATAATAAATGCAATCTTTCCGATAAAAGGAATTAATGTAAGGATTCCCAATGCAACACCGAGAATAACGCTTAATATAGAGGTTTGTTTTAATAAAGTTTTATTCATGTTCTCTCTAAAATTATAACATAAAATACATATATTATGCAGCATTAGAATTGTATTGGAACTCACAAAATTTATAATTATAACTTTTTGTAAATATTTTACTGAAAATTGTAAAGATTTACAAAAAAAAATCGTTTATATAAGCATATATAAATATATAAAAAGTGTAATGTGCTAAAAAACAGATACGAGGTAGACAATGATGACATTTAAGACAAAAAGATTAGCCGTCGTAATACTAAGTTCACTCTTATTATTACAACAGAGTTTTGTTATTCCAGTTATGGCTTCAACGATAACAGACGGTAATGGCTTGGCAATTGAAAAGAACTCTCAATCAGGCAATTATGAAATCAGACCTGATGCATTTAACGGTAAAATAGGATTTAAGGAGTTTCAAGATTTAAACCTTTCTAAAGGTGATATTTTAAACTTCCTATTCCAATGGTATCAGCAAGGTCAATGGACAGATGGTAACAATGTAACTCACCAGTACAAACAAGGCGATATTGATACCTTTATTAACTTTGTGAGTACACAAGTTAATATTAACGGGATTGTAAATGCCCTGTCAGGTCTTGGCGGCGGCTTAAAAAGCAACGGTAATCTGGTATTTATTTCACCAAACGGCATGGTTGTCGGAGCAAGCGGTGTTTTAAACGTCGGCTCATTATCTGTTTTCACTCCTACCATGGAATCATATAATGCATTAAAAGCCGGCATCCCTGTTGCAGGTCGTAATGATCAAGGATTCTCACTAGCTGAGGAAATAACTAAAGAATGGGATCCTTCTGCAATAGTTATGGGTAACGGACTTATACAAATTGACGGTAAAATATTGGCAAGAGGCGATGTAAATTTACATGGCGGAACAGTTAAAATGAATGACGGCAGTGCTGTATTTGCAGGTATCGGCGGAAATACTGACACTTTCATAGATATAAAAACAGGCGATGTTGTTACTACAACAGCTCAAAGTATCGCTGATAAATTATTTAACAACCTTGTTAATGCTGACAATATGAACACCGGAAACGGTTTTGCCAATGCAAACGGTAACATTGTAATTACTTCTAATGTCGGTACATCAGTTGCTGATGGCGCAAAAATAAGAAATTACGGTTCGGCAAGTAATATTTCAATAACTAATACAGGTACAGACGGCATTGATATTGCAGGCGAAGTATCTAATCCAAACGGTAATTTGACAATAACAAACTCAGGCGGAGCTTTAAAAGTAAGTTCAACAGGATTATTGAAAAACAAAGGCAATATGACGATTACTAATAATGGCAGTGGTACAGGTATTGCAATTAACGGTACTGCAACGAATGACGGTGTCTTGAATATTGTAAATGAAACTGGAGTTGACGGTTTAACAATAACAGGCACAGTAACGAATAACACCGGCGCTGCGACTATTACTAACAAAGTAAAATCATTAAATGTGGAATCCACAGGTAAGATAAATTCTAACGGTACTTCATTAACTATGAACAATACCGGTACAAGCGGTACTAATATTAAAGGTTTGGTAACTCAAACAAATAAAGGTACAGTTACAATAAATAACTCAAATTCAAATGTTGTAATCGGCGATGACACCACAAACGATAATTATATTACTTCAAACGGTAAAGTTACAATTAACGTAACTGACGGTAATTTATACAACTTCGGTTCGGTAAAAACTTCAATAAAAACAACCGATAGTGCGGATTTAGATATTTTTGTAACAAACGGCGCAATAGGTAAAGAAGTCGGACCTTGCGCTGACGGAGTTTGCACGGGAATCGGACCTGATGCAAGAGATTTAAAAGAGTCAATTAATACATCCATTGACGGTGTGATTACGGCAAAAAGCACAGGCACAGGCTCTTTAATTAACATGGCAAGTTTAAATAAAGATATGCATGTTAATGAAATAGTAGCTGATGGCAGAGTAATTTTGCTTGCGGATGATTCTTTAAACAAAGGCGCAACAGCTTACGATGTATTGAATTACTCTAAAGATGCCGCTAATCCTAATGTTAAAGGTGCAGGTATTTCAATAGTTGCAAGCGGTAATATAGGAAGTGCTGATAAAGCATTAACCTTTGTCCAAACAGAAGGACAATTCAATGGTTTATCCTGGGATACTGATAAATTTAATTACAATCCTAATGCACAGTATGGCGTTGATATGCTTGCAATAAAAGATATTAATGTTAAAGGTTTAGATAATGCTGATGGTACTAAAAATGATACAAATATTTGCGCGATGATTTCAAGAGAAGGCAGCATTAATGCAGAGTTTTCCGGTAATACATACATCGGTGAAATTACTGCGGCTAAGAGAATTGATTTAGTCACACGCGGCAAAAATATGTATATAAATAATTTAGGACAGGTTCCTACGTACGAAACTACAGGAGATTACTATGGTCCGCACGGTTCAATTGTTCCTGAAAGAGTTGCTGTAAGCGCACTTGACTTAGGTACATTAGCAAATCCTAATATGGAAGCTAATTCAACAATTATTATAAAACAAGGTAAAATTGCAGGCGACGGTAAAGTCAGACCTTACAATGACCAGGATTTGACATTAACTGCCGATAACGCGTATGCAGGCGGATACTATTTCAACATGGGTAAAGATAGAATGCCTGGTCATTCAACAGTTACTAAAGACAACAATACGCTTGCTTTAGTAAATACTAAAGATGCAGATACACCTATTTCAATAAGAGGTAAAGCGGTAAGACCTAAAGATGTTACAGCGGTTGGTATAGATACCAGTGTTCGTAACTATTACTATGGTAAAGACCAGGGTGATGAAAATGATAACGGAACAGGCAGCGAACAAGGCGGCGACCCTGGTTATGACGGTATTGTCGACGGAGTTGACGATGACAACTTAGTTGTTCCGATACCGCCAGTTGATCCGCCTGTTGACCCGCCGGTTGATCCACCTGTTGACCCGCCGGTTGACCCACCGGTTGACCCTCCGGTTGATCCACCAGTTGATCCACCTGTTGACCCGCCGGTTAACCCACCTACAGACCCGCCGGTTAATCCACCGGCTGACCCACCAATAACTATTGATGATGCCTGGAAGAATCTCTGGAAAGACAGAGTCGTTGAAGAAAACGTACAATCAATTGATAAACGTCAATATATGAGATTTAATACTAACGATAACCAAAATCCTATTGAATTTGAATCAAATTCACAAGCAGACTCAATCTTAGATATATCAAGAGGCGGTGTCCAACTAAGTCACAAGAAAAAACTAAAAGTCGGTGACGTTATACCTGTAAATCTAAAATACGGCGATGTTGAAGTATCGGCAAATGTAGAGATTATAGCAGCTACAGATGCCAGAGCCGGAGGTAAATTCGTCGATATTGACCAGGCGACAGCAAATAAATTACTATATTTTAGTTTGCTACAAAAAGATTCTCCGACATATGCAGTAATAAATAATAATCTGGCTGCAATAGATGTAGATAATTAATAAACAAAAAAGGCTAACCGTTAGTTAGCCTTTTTTAATGCATTATAAAAATACCCTGCAATATACAAGTTCTGAACCTAGCTGATTAAGAATGTAATTTGATAATTGTTGCATTCTCAATATTAAAAAACGCAAAATAATATCAATAATTCTTGCTTTATGTTTATGATTTTTGCATAGTGATTCGCATGGTTGTGAATGGTCTTTTGCCCAATGATAATTCTATTTATAACCATCCAAATTATTTGCATTTTAAAATAATTGACAACTATATACATTATGCTAAAATTTTGATAGAAAAGATTATTAAAGATTTTTTTTGGGATAAGAAAGAATGGAATAATATAATGAAAAAAATTACTGTTAATAGATTGGCTGTAGCCGTTTTGTGTGCTGCTTTAAATGTTACTACCGTAAAAGCAGTTGATGTAAGCGATTTTTCGGCATTTAAATCAGCTATTACTTCTGCAACGGAGATTACGTTGTTAAATGACTTGACCGCAACTTCAGGAATTGGGAATCTGGGACAGACGACATTAACCATATACGGCGGCGGGTACAGCATTGATGGTGTTAATGCATATGGCGGATTTAACGTCGTTTCAGGCAGGACATTAACTCTTAATGAGATAACTATAAATAACTTCACCACAAGCAGTTCTGGCGCTGCAATTTATAGTTTGGGAAATCTTAATGTCAATACGGGCATATTTAAGTCAAATAGTGCAGATCTCAACGGCGGTGCAATTTATAGTACAGGAAGTTTTACAATTGATTCAAGTGAATTTACGTCTAACACCACAGTAAGAGATGGCGGAGCGATTTATGCTACCGGTTCAGGTACAAAAAATATAACTAATTCGACATTCACCGAAAATACCACGACCGGGACTGCTATCACAATAGCTAACAACAACGGCGGCGGGGCGATTTGGAATGGCTCGGGGGTGATGAACATCACTAATTCTGATTTTTACAACAATGTTACGAATATATCGCCGAGCAACTCAGGCGGCGGGGCGATTGCCAATAGTTCAGGTACGTTAAATATTATAGGCGGGATTTTTGACAGCAATAAATCTACAAGTCAAGGTGGAGCGATTTATAGTTTGTATGGAACTCTTAATATAAGCGGCGGTACTTCTTTTACTGAGAACATTGCTGCAAGTACCGGCGGTGCTATTACCTTGCTTGGAGGTGCAGGAAATGTAATAACTATAGATAATGCTTCTTTCAGTCTCAATAAGGCAGGAATTTCCGGCGGAGCGATTTCCACACAGGGTACTTTAAAAATAAATCAAGGTTCTTTTGACCAAAACACTGCAACCGGTAGCGGCGGTGCAATATATGCAAGTCAAGCTATAACTATCACCGACAGTTCTTTTACAAATAATTCCGGAGGTTCCGGTGGTGCGATTAGCTCCACGGCCGGTATTAATATCTCTTCTATAGATACAAGAAATATTTTTACGAATAACACAGCAGCATCAGGCGGAGCGATTGGAGTCGGAGGTGCTTCAACTTCAACTATAAGCGGTTCTGACTTTATTTCAAATACTGCAACAACCACAGCCAGTCCAAATGGCGGCGGAGCGATTAATAACACTTCAACTTTAACTCTTACAGATAATACTTTTACTGAAAATACCTCAAAAGCAGACGGAGGTGCTATTTATAATAACGGGAGTCTGAAGATAAAAGACAATACATTTACCGGCAATACTACTACTAACAGAGGCGGAGGGATTTTTAGCCATAGTTCCGGCATTATAACTATAGATAATACTACTTTTGACGGTAACAAAGCAGGGACTTCGGCAGGTGCATTATATAGTTACGGTGATACCACTATAACAGGCAGTACTTTTAAAAACAACGTTGCTCAAAATGGTGCAGGCGGTGCTGTTAATAACGACGCTCATGGTTCTACCCTCACCCTGACTGTTATAGATAGTATTTTCGATAAAAATACGGCAAACGGCGGCAACGGTGCTGGCGGAGCGATTTATAACGGAGTCGGGAATATTGCTGTAACGGGCAGCACTTTTACAAATAATACTGCATATGCCAACGGCGGAGCAATTTATAATATTGTAGGTCGGACGACCACTATCAACGGCGGCACAACATTTGAAAATAATTCAGTAACCGCGGCAGTCGGTAACGGCGGAGCGATTTATAATGCCGGAACGCTTGTTCTAAATTCAGATTTGAGCGATATCACATTCACGGACAATACTGCGCACGGAGTGGATAACGATATTTACAATACCGGCACAACAAATATCAATGGTACAGCAAATTCAGTTATTATCAATAGCGGAATTGCAGGAATTGGTACAATCAACAAATCAAATGACGGTATACTTGAATTAAACGGTAACAGTTCGGGTTATACAGGAATTTATAATCAAACAGGCGGACAAACAATCGTAAGCGATAAATTCTTCAACGGAATTTCCAATATTCAGGAAGGTATACTTGAGTTTGCACAAGGTAGTGAATTTGCCGCTAACACAGCTATCAAACTTGCAGCCGGAACAGAATTTAATATAACATCAAATGATAATTTCACAATAAGCAGTACTAATTTTGACGGTTATAGTGGTACATACGGCGATATAAACAAATCAGGCTCAGGAGAATTAACTATTACCGGAGATAAAAGCGGATTTGAGTCATATACCCAAACTGCAGGAATTACTACAGTTACTTCCGAAGGCAAAATGTTTGGCGGAGTTAATACAATTATTGACAGCACACTTAATGTAACCGGTGAATCTTTCTATTACAATGCAACTTTGGGAAACAATGCAGTTTTAAATCATTATGCTTCAACTGTAAACGGCGGAACTATTTCTTCAGCTTCTAACAATTTGATATTTGACGGAAATAATACAACAGCTAATTTTTCAAGCGTAACAGGTTTAACATCACAGGTAAATTACATTCTTGCAGATAAAATAGACAATGGTTCAACCAATACTTTAACATTCGACAACAGTATTGTGAAACTTGGAAGCACGGATTACACAGGCACAACCATATATAACTTCAACAATTCAATAATAGATTTAACGACAAATAGCGCTATTTCTAATACTATATTTGATTACCTTACATTAAATAATGCTCAATTAAACTTTGATATAGCTTTCGTTAATACTTCTCCGAATGTTTATGAATTGCAAACTGATACATTAACTGTAAACAATCCTACAGCGGGCCAAACTGTCGGCGTGAATATGATAAAAGTCTTAGATGACTCGGATAACGGGCTTGCAGGTAGTTATCAGGCTACGGTTTTAGACGGTTTAACTTTCAGCAATGGTATAGTTATTGACGCAATAGCCACAACAGCATACCAATACGATGTAACACTTAGCGGCACAGATATACATTTGACTGCCCACCAAGCATCTGATGAATTATCACTCAACAGAATGAATATTTTAAACGGCAGCCGTGGATTTAACTTCTCGTTCCTTGATTCAGATGCGCAAACATACAACATCGGTGCAAGTTTAGCTCCAACTGCTAACGGCACCTTAGTTGTTCAAGGATATGACTCAGATCCGGCACATTCTATACTCTCCGGAGCTATCGTGGATTCTTCAGGAATTCTTATAGGAACTAACGGCTCATTCTTTGATTTAGCAGGAACTACAGATTTTACTCTTAAAAACCTTACTATTCAGGATGCGTTTAAAACAGGCAACGGTTCAATACTTTCTGTGACAGGAACCGGTTCTCAGGCATTTCTTCAAAATCTAATTGTACAGAACAATGAAGCTACAGGCTATGGCGGCGCAGTTTATCAGTCTGACGGCAATTTGAATATTGAATCTGTACAATTTTTGAATAACAAAGCAGCTTATGGCGGCGCAATCGCATTCACGGGAGGAACATCTCCAACGTCTGCAACAATCAACGCTCAATTTACTAACAACGAAGCAACTGCTGACGGCGGTGCCATATATAACAGCGCAAGCAATATTAAAATACACGGAACAACGTTATTTGAAGGAAATAACGCAGGAGGTTTAGGCGGAGCCATATACAATGCAGGTGAAATATCTCTTGATTCATCGGGAGGCAATATTTTATTCTCAAATAACAGTGATTCCACAGGTGCAAATGATATTTATACGTCAGCCGGTTCAACATTAAACATTAACGGTAACAGCAATACAGTCGGTATCGATGGAGGTATTTCAGGGACAGGTTCAATCTTTAAGTCTAATGACGGAGAACTGCTGCTTTCCTCAAATAGCGACAATTCGGCTTTCACCGGTACATTTAACCAAAGCGGCGGAACAACAACGGTGGCAGGCAAGTTTTTTGGTAATGTTAATACAATAGACGGCGGTACTCTCAATTGGTTTGGAGGCAATGATTCTAAATCAGCAGCATCGGAATTAATCATCAATGGTGGTTCTCTTAATATCGGCGGAACTTACAACGGAAATTCGGTCAGCGGATATCTTAAATTGAATAACACAAATGACGTAATAGCTTCAGGCACATTAGTTAATATTGCAGCAAATTCTATATTAGAAAACCTTCTCGGAAATGTAACTTTAGATACAAACTGCACTTTGGACGGCGCATTGCTTAACTCATCAACAGTTACTCTGGACGGGTTTATTATGAATTCGGCAGCAGGAATATACCAACAAACAGGTTCTACTTCCATTTTAAACATGGAAAACGGTTCATATCTCACACTCGGTTCGCAGGCAATTTTATCTGAAGGTTCGGTTAACATAGGAAACGGCACAACTGGGTCAACGCTTGAAGTAAGCACCGGTTCTATTATTGCAAATGCAATTACGGTTAACCTTGATTTAGACAATACAATCCTTATATCCGGCGGACAGCTTGAGATAAGCACTGGCGATACTTTGGCCGGAAAAATACAGCTTACAGGCGGTAATTTTATATTCAATGACCTCACTGCAAATGGCAAAATAATAGCAACAGGCGGCACGTTATTTGTTGAATCAGGCGCATTGCAGGCTGCTACTGACAGTTTAATCTCGTCTGATACACAGACATTAATAAATTCCGGCGCACAGCTTGATATAACAGGCGGAGATGTTACATTAAACAGTGATAGTATTTGGAACGGTACGGTAAATCTTGATTCGGGAAAATTTACTCTTAACTCATACAACAATGCATCAGGCAATATTAATCAGGCAGGCGGTACTTTCACTCTTGAAAATAATACTAATTACGTAATGGGTTCCGAAACTAATATTACAGGCGGAAATCTTGACGTTACAACAGGTTCTAATTTAATACTGACAGCAAGTTCCGACTTATCAAGAGTGTCAAATCTTTCTATCAATTCAGACAGTTCATTATACAGTATGGGTAATTCGTTCAACATAAACGGTAGTTTGTTTATGGATCAGGGGACTGTATACTCTATGGATGGTGCATTTACAACAAATACCGCGCAATCTCTTAATGTAGGCTCTGGCGGAGCTTTATTTACAGTAGATTTTGACGCGGTTAATATGACTTCTGACAAATATATTTTTGACAGCATTAATGGAACAGGAAATATTACAATAATAGATTGGTCACTGCCTTTAGGTCAAATACCACAAGGCAGCCATATTGTATTCCACGTATTTGAAGCTACTAATATTAACATTGATGATATTCAGTTTAAGGCTACAGATAAAGAATACTTAAGCCCTGTAGGAAGGTATGTTTTATCATCCGAAGGCGGAGGATATTACAGCCTTAATTTGGTAGGTTTAAACTCTCAATCTTTAAGAGGTCAAGTTGCGGCTATGGCAACTTACAATAACCAATTATTGGTTAATAATGCTCTTTTTGACCACGTATACTTTGACAGTGAAATATTTAGCACAAATAATAAAAATGATAACCGGTACGCAATAGTATCATCTACATTTGCACCTTATCAATACAAGAGAGAAGAAGGAAGTTTATGGTATAAGAATTACGCAGCGTTTGAAAGACTTTCAATGACAAATAATCTAAATGTTGGAAATAATACATACGGTTCCATAATAGGAGCTGACTTCCCTGCGATGAAATTAAAAAAAGGGTGGGAATTTATTCCGACGGCTTATGTATCATATAATGGCGGACACCAAACGTTTAACGGAGTAGGCATGTACCAAAACGGCGGTCAGGGCGGATTTATGGGTACATTTATGAAAGGCGATTTTATAAGTTCAATTCTTGCATACGGAGGCGGATACCATAACGAAATGTCTGTTCAAGGTTTTAAAGATAACACAGGTAACTGGTTTGCCGGAACTGCCATGAAAAATGCTTATAATTTCCACCCGACAAAACATTTTACTATCCAACCGACAGCACTAGTATCATACAATATATTCGGAAAACAAAACTGGGGAACGGACTTTGGCGGTTTCTCGATGACTTCGGGTTACTTGAATGGAATAAATGTTGCTCCGGGTTTAAACTTTATATACGGCAGAGAATCGTGGAGTTTATATTTAACGACACAATATATGTATAACATTAACGATGGAGTCAGCGGCAGCATAGGTAATATTAATTTGCCTAAAGTATCAATGCGCCACGGATATTTTGAATACGGCATAGGTACGACAAAAACCTGGAAAGACCAATTGATGGGGTACGCACAAGTTACAATGAGAAACGGCGGCAGAACAGGTGTAGGATTCCAATTAGGATTGAATTACAAATTTGGTCTTCGCGATAAAAAACAAGAAAAATTATAATTAATCGGAATTGTTTGGTTATCTACTCAGATATCAGACCCGTTTAAAACAAAAGAATTTGAGGAAAGAATGCTTAATAAAAAGTAAAATATATATATTTTACTGTTGGATTGTAGTAGCTTGATATTATGTATTGACCAAATTATAGGGGTAGCAATGAAAAAGATTTATATATTATTTTATTTGTTGATTATAGGCATTCCGA